>ERZ1673754.7-NODE-7-length-97232-cov-25.277638_pt1 | contig 97232 bp, 85 predicted proteins | sample MGYA00580183_ERZ1673754 | MGnify/ENA primary metagenome ERZ1673754 (study PRJEB41219, sample SAMN04549621) | soil metagenome | isolation source: soil | place: USA: Wyoming, Fireholl Drive Yellowstone National Park | collected 2009-07-28 ...
ATGCCCTATTTGTGCTGGGCTTTTTTATACACTAGCACTGGGGTGAATAGTTACAAGCAAATGTGAGTAGTTCGACCATCAACCGTATTCTCTCTTTTTTCAAAATTCATGGCAAAAATTCGGTAACTGCCATAGAATTAGCGAAGGGCTTAAGAATTACGCCAAGAAGTGCGCGGCGGCTGTTAAGTCGATTAGAACAAGCTGGGTTGGTATCAGTTACAGGTGAGGAGCAGCCAGTCAATCGAGGAAGACCGCGGCAAATTTATTCACTTCTTTTAGATCAATGGTCAATGCACTGAGGTTTGATAAAAAATGGAGGGTTGGGAAATGACGAATACATTGATTCAATCGGATGATACATGGATTCTTTGGGCGATTCTAGTGGGCTGGGCAGCGATCAGTATTTATTTAGAGCAAAAATATCAATGGGCTGCCAAAATATCCGGAGCGATCATTGCGCTTGTTGGTGCGATGATTTTGGCCAACTTGAATATCATTCCTACTGAATCACCGGTGTATGATACGGTCTGGTCGTATGTCATCCCGCTAGCAATCCCGTTACTCCTTTTTCAAACGAATATAATGAAAATCTGGCGTGAAAGTGGTAGATTAGTGGTAATTTTCTTAATTAGTTCAGTCGGAACTGTGGCAGGCGCTATTATCTCCTTCTTTTTACTCAAAGACCATATTCCTTTACTATATAAGATTTCTGCGATGATGACAGGTTCTTATATTGGTGGTGGCGTAAACTTTGTTGCGATGGCCGCAAAATTCGAAACACCAAGTGAGCTCGTATCCGCGACGGTCGTTGCCGATAATATGGTGATGGCACTTTATTTCTTGGGGTTGATCTTGATTCCATCATTAACGTTTTTCCGGAAATATTTTAAGACCCCGTACATCGATGAGTTGGAAAGCAATGTGAAAGGAGATGAAAACCACGCGGCATCCTACTGGAAGAGAAAAGATATCTCCTTGCTCGATATCGCAAAAGCCGTCGGGACGACATTTGTCATTGTCGCCATCTCATTTACAATTGCCGGTTTCTTGGATGAATTGATTCCATCTGGTGAGGATGCGAACGTATTTTTAAATATTTTAAATGGAATATTAGGTGATAACTACTTAATGTTAACGACGATTACACTGCTTGCGGTCACTCTGTTCCCGCGTTACTTTGAAAATATCCATGGAACTCAGGAAATCGGTACATTTTTAATTTATATTTTCTTCGTCGTGATCGGTGTACCGGCTTCCATTCAAGTCATCTTACAAAATGCACCGCTCATCTTCGTATTATGTGCTTTGATGGTGATTATCAACATGATCATTTCCTTCGGTATTGGGAAAATCTTTAAATTTTCACTGGAAGAAATTATTCTGGCGAGCAATGCAAATATCGGTGGACCAACAACGGCCGCAGCTATGGCGATTTCAAAAGGCTGGATCAAATTAGTCGGACCGATTATGCTTGTGGGTACTTTAGGTTATATTATCGGAAACTATATAGGATCGGCAGTTGGGGCTTGGTTAAGTACTTTATAAATGAACAACGGGTAATACGTAGAGGGAATTCTACGCGATTACCCGTATTTTTGTTATAACCACATGTTTGAACTTATATTTTGCAGCATCAGCTTCTCATTTCACGTGATCTGACGTCGGCTAGGAGTGATCGTTGTTTTTCACCCGCCTTCTAGAAGGCCGGTGAATTAATGGGGCATAGACTTCCCACATGTCGAATTTTGGAGGCCATTCTCCCCGCCGTTTGGCGCCAAAGGATGGGAAGACGAGTAGGACTTCCTGCTCCCAATTCCGGTTTTGCGCACGCCAAAGAGCCGGTCCCCCCTCGTTTTTTTCGAAACCGGCACAATCGCTTCAGATTTTGCACGACGGCGGTTAACAGCGCCTGTTCTTCCATGGCGTAAAGGCCCCGGCTTCGGGCCCGGTCCAGCCCGTGACATTCCTTCCCTTCGGCGAACACATGCTCACAACGCGTGCGAAGGGCTTGAATGGATCGATAGCCGCCCTGTTGCTGAATGAGCCTCGCTTGATTGCGAATCTGAACGTCTCGGACTTTCGCCTGGCGCCTTGCTTCCTGAGCGGGATCCTTCGCCCGGCGCTTCCAGGTTGGAATCTCCTCCATCTCCTTGCGGCGCAACGGCACGAGCGGTGTGATGCCTTGAACGAAGAGCGCTTCCAGATACTCGGTGGTGCCATACGCTTTGTCCGCAGACAAGGTCCGAATCGTAATCGACGGGTGGCGAAACTGAATCGAAGCCAGCTGCTCCAAACTCGTCTCCCGTTCCGCCGTTCCAGTGGCGAGGCTGGCCCGTCTGGATAAAATCACGCGCGACTGGACATCGATGACGTCGTGCACCAGATACCGAGGATACGCTTCCTGCCCTTTGCCTTTCTTGTACAACCGGGCATCCGGATCCGTCACGCTTCGATGGGTCCGGTTGGAAAACGTGGCTCCACGGAAGTTTCCCCGTTCTTCGGCATGGACGCGTTCCCCTGATTTTGGAGACGGAGAGGGTGGGTCGTCATCCGGATCCCGGGCCTCGGTCTGTTCATCTTCCCGGGCAGTGCGGGCCAGATAGTCTTCCAACGTCTCCACCGGAGCGAGCTTGACCTCCCGCAAGCTGTGGATCGAGGCATTCGCCCGCACTTGGGTGCCGTCAGCCGCCGCATGGACATCCGGCGAGACCAACCCCGCCGCGATGCATTGATCCACCACATAGGTCATCAGCCGGTCAAAGATTCCATGTTGGCGCCAGCGTTTCCGTGTTTTGACGAGCGTCGTTCGATCCGGCAGTGTGGGGTGATGAGGGTCCGGATGGAGCACGGATTCAAAGTCGAGACCGCAAAACCACAAGTATCCGGCATGCATGGGGAGGATCTCATACAACTCCCGCTCAGAGTGGTCGAACAAATACGAGAGCAGCATTAGGCGAAGCAGCCGTTCCGGATCCGCCGCCGGGCGACCCGTTTTTTCCGTGTACAGGGGAGCCACCCAATCGTGAATGACGGAAAAGTCAACCGCTTCGTTGATTTGGCGCAAGATATGATGTGGAGGAACCAGTTCTTCCATGTCGATGACTTGAAACAGACGAGGCTGAGTCGAAGGGTTTTTGGGGGCTTTCATGATCCGCTCACGCTCCATTCCAACGATTTTTCTTCCTTTTTCGACATAAGCCCCCTAAATCCCTGCCTCAGGGTGTACTTTTTTCACCGGCCTTCTAGAAGGTTGGTGAAAAACCACTGTTTGACTTGATCGATGATTGAACGCGCGAACATAGAGGCTGATGCAACAAGTTTTTTCTACTTGAGAACCGATTTCCAGAAGCGGTTGCGCAAGTAAATCACCAACCTCCTAGAGAGCTGGTGAAAAATTTGTTTTTTGCTTGAACCGGTGGCAGTTCATCAGAAAGGGGGACAGATCTGACAAGGCTTCCCTAATTGAAAAAAATAATGGGGATGAGCCGCCTTTTTCATTCCTCGTCGGCCTTTCTAGACGATTCGACGAAAAACGGTGTATGGGCCGCTTCCCTTGCCAATCCCCTTACCCTTAGTGTAGCATAAGCATCCTTTGCCATTCTATGCACTTGCAAAACTTTTCCTTGTCCATTTAACCTTTTAAAACAGCAAAAAATCAGTTATAATATACCCGTCTGACACGCCATAAACGGTATGCATCAACAAACATGACTAGAGCCTGCCCCCAGTTCACTGGCAACCAAACAATGAACATATTCTCAAACTGGCCGCGCGTTTGATCGGTTGCACAGCGCCAAAGGCAAGGAGCGGTCTCGTTTCGATGTTTTTCCTCAAAAAACCAGGAACGGATCAAACAATCGGAATTCTCGACGTCTCGAGGGGATGGAGTCTCTCCCCTAGCCGTCCCAGCGCTTAGGTGTACATTCTTATCATGGCCCCGTAGCTCAGTGGATAGAGCGTCGGTTTCCTAAACCGTGCGTCGGAGGTTCGAATCCTCTCGGGGCCGTTCCAACGATCCGACTAGTTCGGATTAAAATTCTTAAACCCCTTGATACGACTGCGTTTGCAGTCATTTTCTATTTTTTGGAATCCGAAAAAATACGATAGAATTTGAAAAAATTTTGCACGAATTTTGCACGGCTATTTGGCATGATGCAGTTCCTCCATTGCCAGATCAACTTGGCGGAATCCTTTTTGCTTCATTCCCTTCTATTCTAGAAACAGTCAAGTACCACTTTTGGCGAAGATCCAAAATGATATGTATTTGGACATAAATGGTAACCCGGTGGCAAAGGGATCAAAAGCTTCGCATATTGTGATTAATAGGGGGAAGAAATGATGAGAATATCTGATTTTCTTAAAAGATATAATTTACATGGGAGTTTAATTAATAATGTGGAATATGATTCCACTACAAAAAGAGTATCTATTGAAACTGAGTTATGTAAATGGCAGCAATTTGATTATGACGAAACTAAAGATCCTGAAATGATTGAGGGATTCATTGTTTTTGAAGATGTAACATATTTTGAAACAGATTGCGTTAAAGACTTTGATGCTGATGAAATATTGGAAGCGGTGCTTATTTCCGAAACTCCATCGCTTGAAAAAGTTAAAATAGTAACCGATGGGGTGAACATCATCATTATTGAGGCAGGGAATGTAGAGTGGCACTCACTTTGAGTTCAATGCTTGAGGAAAAGAACATTAAAATGTATACAGCGCATACAGTTGTATCGAACGATATTGCTTCATACAGTTTCGAGAAACAAAGGGAGGATGACATCACATATGAAGATGAACCGCCTCGCGAAATAAAGCTGGTGAAGGTGGATGGTACGTATGGAACGTATCGCGTCGAGGAGAAGATGAAGCCGAGTGATGTGGTGGGGTGTGCTTTGTTATCGTTTTACTTATAGCTTATTTTAGCTAAACAAAAGGCGGATCTCTCCGCCTTTTCGCACGAGATAGCAACTCAAAAGAATTTTGCACAAATTTTGCACAACACAAAAGAATGTGTCGCTCAAACATTGAAATATCAATACTTTTCGGTAAATGGTTATTATCCTCTCGGGCCGCTAGTGAAAACCCTTGCGATGCGGGGGTTTTTTCTTTATCTCCCGCCATATTCGCCGCAGCTCACCCCGATCGAGCGTTTGCGGAAATGGCGGAAAGATCCTGTCATGGCGAATGTATTTCATAAAGAACGAAACGATATCATGCAAGCCTTTGATCGATGGCTTATATCCATGAACATCCGGAGAAGGTGCTGCAGCGCTTGGGGGATGGGGCGTGATGAGAAGTCCACTCTTCATGTTGCATGTATATACATAAAGAACGCCTGCTCGTGACGAAAGAAGCGGCTCTCTCACTAGTTCAGAGAGCCGCTTTTTTAGTAGAATAGAAGAAAAATAGAAACGAAGAATAACATTTCTATACGAAGGAGTTATTCCCATGTCATTGCACGATCTTTTCCGCCAAGTGATGGCCATTTACGAACAAGAAAAACGCGAAAAACTGTCAAAAGAGCGACGGTCGTTTCAGCTGGTGACACGAGCGATTCCAGAGGCGTTGAAAACATTGCCTTTCTTACCGCCTGACCGGTATATGGTGAAAGGTTCTGTCGGTCAAGGGGTGTGGACCGACGTGCCGTGGGTGGCGGTGATGGATCAAGAGGTGACGGATTCGACGCAGCGAGGGTATTATATCGTCTACTTATTCAGTGAAGATAGGCGCCGGCTCTATTTGACGCTCGCCCAAGGAGTGACGGAGACGCCGAGAGACGAAATGGAGCGGGTGAAGCGGGACATCCGCCAACTCATTCCCGCTGAAGAACGCGTGCGGACCGATGATGACATCCGTCTTGGCGAAAGCAAACGGGCGAAAGACTACGAACGGTCGGTGGCGGCGTATATCGCCTATTCGTTTGACGATCTGCCATCCGATGAACAACTCGCGCGCGACCTCGAAACGATGATCGGTTATTACCGACAGTATGTGGAGCGAACAGAACCGATGGCACCGCCCGAGCAGGCCCTTTCCTATCGGGAGGCGGTTGAGCATATTCATTCATACATATCCGCCAAAGGGTTTTACTATACGAAAGAGGAAGTGACCAACCTCTTTCTATCGTTAAAAACAAAACCGTTTGTCATCTTGTCCGGCATTTCTGGAACCGGGAAAACAAAAATTGTTCAATGGCTCGCCGAGAGCGTCGGCGCGACGGAAGACAACGGTCGCTTCACCTTAATTCCCGTCCGCCCGGATTGGCACGACGGCTCGGACTTGCTTGGCTATGTCGACATTAAAGGCGATTTCAAGCCCGGGCCGCTCACCAACGTCATCATCGAAGCGGGGAAGCATCCGGACAAGCCGTATTTCGTCGTGTTGGATGAGATGAACCTCGCCCGCGTTGAGCATTATTTCAGCGATGTCTTAAGCGTCATGGAAAGCCGCCGCTGGGAAGACGGGTGCATCACCTCGTCACGGCTGCTGCCGAGAGAAACAGCAGGGTGCGATCTTTTTCTCCCGCCGAACGTCTACATCATCGGCACGGTCAACATGGACGAGACGACCCACCCCTTCAGCAAAAAAGTGCTCGACCGGGCGAACACGATTGAATTCAACCGCGTCCAGCTCGACCATCTCGATTTTTTGCGCGACTTGCCGACCGTCGCGCCCCTGTCAGTCGGACAGGAGCTGTTCGCGGCGCGGTATTTGCATTTGAAAGATGTATATGCCGATTATCCAAAGCTGGTAGAAGACGCGACGAAACAGCTCGTGGACATCAACCGCATCCTCGCGCCGCTCGGGGCGCACATCGGCTACCGCGTCCGTGATGAAATTTGTTTCTACCTTGCGTATAACGAAGAAGGAAAGCTGATGGAATTTGACAAGGCGTTCGACTATTGCCTGATGCAAAAAATGTTGCCGCGCCTTTCGGGAAGCGACGTGCGGCTCGAAACAGCGCTCAAGCAGCTGTTTGTCCTGTGCGCCGGTTTTGAACCGGACGGTGAATACAGCGGCGTGCTTGATGTTTCGTATGCCCGTTATCCAAAAAGCGCGGAGAAAATTTGGCAGATGCTGCGGAGGTTAGAGGACGATGGCTTCACTTCGTTCTGGCTTGGGGCGTGACGACCGCGAGCTCGTCCATATCGAAACGAACCAGCTCACGCTCGTAATCAAAGGAAAGCCGTACCATGAACAATACGAAGGGCTTAAGCAGTACCGCCGCCTCGATTTCCACGAGACGATGGAGTTTTTCGTCAGCGGTGAAGACATCTTGGACGTCAAGCTGTTTGACGTGGACGCTGGCGAGCTTGTCGACTGGTCGGGCGGCCACCGCCCGATTTTCTTTGAAAACGGCGTCTATCAGCTGCTTGTCGTTCCGAAAACCGACCGGGTGCTCTCCTTTTACCATGAGTCGCCAGCGCTGAGAAACGCCATCAGCCTGGTGGACATCGGCGGACAGGCGGTGTTGATGGGAAATCTCCATTTCCCGAATGAAGTCGGGCTGTCGACATTCGAAATCCGCGACGGCCACCGCTCCGTTTTGGACGTGACGATCGAAATTTTTCCGACGAAGCTGACATATAAACAAGACTACCAAATCCTTCTTGACGAAGTCAGCGAAGAAATTTACAACTTGGCGTTTCACTTCATCAAGCGCACGTACCAGCGGGCGAAGGCGAAGAGGGACGGCGCGCCGTCAAGAAGTGAATTTTTCCGGCTTATGGAGGCGCATATCGGCGATTTTTTGCAGGCCATTCGCCATATCGAGCGGCAGCCGCACCATCAACTGTCGACCGTCCATGTGAGAGTGCGCGGCGACCAGCTCGGCTGTTTGGATGCGGCAGGAAGAAACGATTTGCGCAAGCGGCCGCAAGTGTTCCGTGACGTCAAGCGCGGCATCAACATCGGAAGTCGAACCGTCATGCCGCAATCGGGGCTCAAAGCGAAACAAGAACTGACGTACGACACGCTCGAAAACCGGTTCGTCAAATGGATGATGACGCGCCTTGCCGAGAAGCTGCTCGATTTGTTCGAACACGTGCAAGGGAAGCAAAAGCGATACGAAACGGAACCGGATCCGGGTTTGCTGGAGCGCATCCAATCGATGATCCGCGCGCTCGAAACTCGGCTTCGTCACTCCTTTTGGCGGCCGATCGGGCGGCTTGACCGCTCTATCATGAGCCTCGTCCTGCAAATGGCGCCCGGGTACCGCGACGCCTATCAGCTGTTTCTCATCATCACCCGCGGCCTCGCCTTGCAAGGGAAGCTGTACCGAATGTCCGTCAAAGACGTGGCGACGCTGTACGAGTATTGGACGTTTTTGAAGCTCGGGCAGCTTCTCGGGAAAAAATACAAACTCATCAGCCAAAACGTCATCCAAGTGAACCGCTTAGGGCTGTTCGTCCATCTCGACAAAACCCGCTCCGCCAAGCAAGTGTACGAACATCCGCACACGGGCGAGCGCATCACGCTCACGTACCAGCCGTACGAAGGGAGGCTGCCGACCGTCCCGCAAATGCCCGACACGGTGCTGGCGATTGAAAAGAAGGGAAAAGGATATACGTTCAACTACATTTTCGACGCCAAATACCGCCTGGACTTCGCCGTTTCGGGCAGCTCATACGAAAAACGGTACGGAATGCCGGGCCCGATGGAAGACGACATCAACACGATGCACCGCTACCGCGATTCGCTTGTCGCCCGCCGCGGCGGCCCATACGAGCGCACCGCCTTTGGCGCCTATGTGCTGTTCCCGTGGCATGACGAAGACAGCTACCAAGCGCACCCGCTGTACAAAAGCATCAACGACGTCAACATCGGCGGCCTGCCGTTTTTGCCGAATGCCACCCGCCTGGTCGAGCAGTTCATCGAGCGGCTGATTGAAAAGAATCCCGAAGAACTGCAACAAGAAGGCATCTTGCCGCAAGGGGTCATCGAAGAATGGCGGTCGGCGTTCGATGAGCATGTGCTCGTCGGCATGGTGCCAAGCGCGCGGCATTACGAAGCCTATGTGAAGCATCGCTTCTACCATATCCCGGCCAAGCAGCTGAAAAAAGGCTGGCAAGACGCGCGCTACATCGCCCTTTACCCGAAACAAGGAGCTGCCCCGCAAAACGGGGTCACGTGCTTCGGCAAAATCACCGCTGTGAACATCGTCAAACGATCGGCCATCACCGAGCTGCCGAAACGAAGTGATGAGGAATACGTTCGCTTCGAAGTCGAAAGCTGGCACTTTCTCCAACACGTCATCCGCCCCGTCGGCTACGGCATCGCCGTTTATGCGATGACGACGCTCAACACGCTCAAACAGGCGAAAGAACTGCCGGAACTGTTCATGAAATCAAGCGAGGAAATCGCCCTTTGGCGCATACTGCGGCGGCTGTCCGACCGCATCCGCTTCGACCTTGACGCCCGCTACTTGGATCAGGCGTCCAAGATCACCGCGTACCGCGTCAAAAACTTGTTCATCCGCCTAGGAGACGGCCTGCTCATGATCACGAACGGCACGAAGCACAAAACGATCCCCGCTGAACTGCTCCGCAAGCAGCCGTCGGCCGTGTTTCGCGAAGTGGTGGGGATGATGGGGGAGGGAAGGATGCATGGCCATGTGGGTATGATCGAGAGACAAGGCTGGGTCTGATGATCCATGTCTGTTTCAATCCATTTTGGCATGTATAAATGATTGCATGTCAGTAGCATAAATGCTATCATTGTGTATAATGATTGGTAAAGGGTAGAGGATATTGTTTGAGGTAATATACACAGGAAATGTAAAGGAATTTGAAAATCATCTACTGAGTAAAGCCAAGCAAGAACTTAGACAAAAAGGTCGTCCGGGGATATGGTGTCATGTTGCTGATGTATATGCCAGGCAACTTACGATTATTCAACATCATCCATATCCTTCTGATCCAGAGGACAACAGCTTTCCGGATGATATCATCCCTCCGTCGTTGAAACATCTTCGCATGAATACTCGTTATGATCATTTTTACAGATGGGGTATAAGAGGTGGAAGAACTGGAAATCACAGAATTATATTTGCGATTCACAATTTTTCAAAAGTCATATTGCTTCATTATTTTGACAAGCAGTATAACGGAGCGATAAGACGAGAGGATATTGTGCCGGCTGAATCAGCATATGAACGTTATTGCGCTTTCGACCCTTGCCTTTATTAATGGACTGGAGGGAAAAACAATGAGTGATTTTTTTAAGAAATATGCAGCCATTCGAGGCGAGCAACATGTTCAAAAACTTCGATTGGAAGGAACGATAGCTGCACAGATTAAAACAAGACGAAAGCAGCTGAATATGTCTCAACAGGAACTGGCAGATCGCATTGGAGTTCCAAAATCCACGATTGGGAGAATTGAATCGGGGCTTACAAGTCCTAGGGTAGAGACGCTTTTTAAAATTTCGCAGGCATTGAATACTCCTTTTATCATTGATGGTACAAGCAGACAGGATCATAACCTGAATGTTCGGGTTTAGCGCATAATAGGGAAATCGATGAGTTCTTTGATCAACTGAGAGTACATGTGAATTTTCCTCCGATGATTTGGCTCGGTCTCCTTTACCATACGGGAAAATTCGCATTTTTTGTATCCTCTATTTTCCCAATGCGCACCTATCTTGCCGTAAATGATCAAGTACAACTTGTGGTGAAGAGCCGGAAAAGCTTAATCACTCACTTTTTGCACCCTCCCGACGAAAATCGGGAGGATTTTTTGCGCCCATCGTTGATGGAGAGGCTGGATGTCTTGCTCCTTGACGTCGAGTTCGATCAACTCGTTCCTAGATCGAAACAGAGCCCTCGTTCTTAAGCTGTGTCTATGATAATCAATCTATAGTTTCGACAAATTTCAACAACATCCTACCAGTTGTTTTCGTAAAATAAAACCATAAAGAAAAGAAACAAGGAGCCATTCGTGCATGAAGACAAAAGGGATGATTGACAACAGACAAAACGGCCTAGTCGGCGATGCGTTGAAAGCGCATATCACAAAAGGCAGCAAACTATCGATTGCGGCGGCGCATTTTACGTTATATGCGTTTGCAGAGTTGAAAAAAGAACTGGCGCAAATCGATGAATTCCGTTTTATTTTCACAGAGCCTGCCTTTGTGCGCGGTGATCGTTCATTCAATGAATGGATGAAGAAAAACGAAGCGGCGCTGTATGGAGTAGAAGAAGAACGAAAATACAAAATCGAACTTAACCAAGCATACATAGCAAGGGAACTGGCGAAATGGCTGAAACAGAAAGCAAGGGTGAAATCGGTCGTCAATCAGCGCATTCAAGGCAGCATATATCATGTGCGAAATGAGGACGGGTCACAAATCGGCTTGATCGGCGGGGCGCCGTTTTCCAGTCCGGGGCTCGGCTACAGCAGCTCCCCCCATTTTTATTTTGCTCATATGATGGATGATCGAGATTCCAGCGCCCAGCTGCTTCGCCAGTTTGAGTCGATTTGGCAAGATGAACAGGCGCTGCAAGATGTGAAAGAGGAAATGTTGCGGCGTTTGGAAGTCATGTATCAAGAACATCCGCCAGAGTTTATTTACTTTGTCACACTTTATTACTTATTCAAAGATTTTTTAAAAGAAGCGACAAACTACGAAACGTTGCAGACGAGAACCGGTTTCCAAAATACGGTGATTTGGAACAAACTTTATGACTTTCAGCGCGATGGGGTAATTGGCGCCATCAATAAAATCGAAACGTATGGAGGATGCATTATCGCCGACAGCGTCGGGCTCGGAAAAACGTTTGAGGCGTTAGCGGTCATTAAATATTACGAACTGCGCAATCATCGCGTTCTCGTGTTGGCACCAAAAAAATTGAGGGAAAACTGGGCTATTTACCGTTTAAACGATAAGCGCAACATTTTGGCGGAAGACCGCTTTTCCTATGACTTGCTCAACCATACCGATTTATCGCGTGAGCGCGGATATAGCGGCGATATTAATTTGGAGCATGTGAACTGGGGAAATTATGACCTAGTCGTCATCGATGAATCACACAACTTTCGCAATAATGATCCGCGCAACGATCGGGTGACGAGATACTCCCGCTTGATGAACGACATTATTAAAGCGGGAGTGAAAACGAAAGTGTTAATGCTTTCTGCCACCCCTGTCAATAACAAGCTCGATGACTTAAAAAACCAGATAGCTTTCATTACGGAAGGAAATGACAAAGCGCTAGCGGAAACGGCGAACATCAAAAGCATCAGCCAAACGATCCGCCGCGCGCAGTCGCAGTTCAAAAAATGGAGCAATCTTCCTGAAGAAGAGCGGACCACTGAGCGGTTGTTAGATATGCTAAACTGGGATTATTTCACCTTGCTTGACTCATTAACAATCGCCCGTTCGCGCCGCCATATTGAAAAATATTACAACGTGGACGCTATCGGGCCGTTTCCGACACGCCTAAAGCCGATCAATCTAAAAGAAAAAATTGACGCCAAAGGCGAGTTTCCGCCGCTTGAGAAAATCAATAACGACATCTTGCGGCTTCGGATGGCGGTCTATTCGCCGATGCAATACATTTTGCCGAACAAAAAAGCGGACTATAGCGAAAAATACGACACAAAGGTCGCAAACGGCCGAGTGTTTAAGCAAACCGACCGCGAGCACAACCTTGTTTATTTAATGAAGTCGAATTTGCTGAAGCGGTTGGAGAGCAGCGTTCATTCGTTTTCTTTGACATTGCAAAACATCATCCAACAAATCGACGAACATCTCGAGAAAATCGACCGTTGCGATGGAAGTTCTGGGACAATTGGCGAGATGGACGAGATCGATGCGGAAGATCCGGAATTGGAAGAGGCGTTGATTGGCTCGAAAGTCAAAATCTTTTTGAAAGACATGGATTTGATCCGTTGGAAACAAGATTTGCTATACGACCGGGAGATTTTGCTGAGGCTGCTTCACCAAGCGCGGAACGTAACGCCGGATCGCGATCAGAAGCTGTTGGCGTTGAAACGATTGATTGAACAGAAAATCAAGCACCCCATTAACGAACAGAACAAAAAGCTGCTCATTTTCACCGCTTTTGCCGATACGGCAAACTACTTATACGAGAATTTGCATCAATGGGTGCGAAACCAATTTGGCTTGCACTGCGCGGTCGTGACGGGCGCCGATCGGCCGAAAACGACATTGAAGATGAAGAAAGTCGATTTCAATCATGTGTTGATGAACTTTTCGCCCGTCTCGAAAGAGCGCGATAAAGTGATGCCAGAAATGAAGGACGAAATCGACATTCTCATTGCCACCGACTGTATTTCCGAAGGACAGAACTTGCAAGACTGCGATTATCTCGTCAACTATGACATCCATTGGAATCCGGTCCGCATCATCCAGCGGTTCGGCCGCATCGACCGGATCGGCAGCAAAAACAAACAGATCCAGCTCGTAAACTTCTGGCCATCGATCGAGCTTGATGAGTACATTCAACTTGTCAATCGGGTCAAAGGCCGAATGACCATTTTAGATATTTCAGCGACTGGCGAAGAAAACGTCATTGCCGACAACAGCAATGAAATGAACGACTTGGAATACCGCCGCAAGCAACTGGAAAAATTGCAAAATGAGGTCATTGATTTAGAGGATATTTCCGGAAATACCTCGCTGACGGATTTTACTCTCGACGACTTCCGGATGGATTTGTTGAATTTCATGAAGGAACATAAAGAAGAGCTCGAGCGGGCGCCGTTTGGACTGTTCAGCATTACCGCCAATCAAAATGAAAAACTGAAAGACGAAATTCAGCCAGGCGTCATTTTCTGCCTAAAACAAACGGCGCCGATGGCATCTGCGCATGAACAAAACGCGCTTCATCCCTATTATTTGGTGTATGTCCGCAAAGACGGCACGGTGTTGTATAACCATGTCCACGTAAAGAAAGTGTTGGATTTATACCGCTCGCTTTGCAACGGCAAAAAAGACGTCGAATGGGGCTTGTACAAGGCGTTTTACCAAGAGACGAAAAACGGAAAAGACATGGGGCAATACAAGGCGCTGCTAGAAAAAGCGGTGGAAGAGATCGTCGGCAAGATGGACCAGCAATTGATGCTGAACATCTTCAGCCTTGGAAACTTGGACGCCTTCGTGACGAACGCCAACACGAGCTTGCAAGATTTTGAGATTGTTTCGTATTTGATCATTGAAGGGTGAGGATCATGGCCGCATCCGTGTTTTATGCTACAATAGGGCTGGACGAGCGCGTCCGCCCGTTGCATAAAAAGCTCGATAAAAAAATGTTTTACGACTATGCGGATTTGACGAAAAAAGAAAAGGACTATATGACGAAAGACATCGAGCGGATCGAGCTGACGTATTTGTTGTCTCCGGGCGTCATCAACATTCAGCCGTTCGTCAACGACGACTACCGTTACGAAGGGGTTATGTTTATCACCGTTCGGCTGCGCCCGGAATCGAAGGATGCGCACGTTTCCGTGATCGGGGAGATCATCCAAAAAACAGTGCCCAACCCAACCGTTATCGTGTTTGAAAAAGAAGGAAACGTTCGAATGGGGACATGCCGCAAGCGGCTGAACAAAAACGACCGGACCAAAACCGTGGCCGAAGAATGGGCGTATACGCCGTGGTTTTCTCCCGATCATGCTGACGAGACAGTCAAGCAGTTTCTTCGCGCCGTCCATATGACGAGGCTTTCGTTCGCCAACTTTTTTCGGTTTTATCAAGACATCCATCTGGCGGTGCAGGCGTTCCAGCACGCCAAAGCGATCGGCGCCTTTTACATCGCCGCTGATGAACAATCAAAACAGCTCGTCGCGCAAATCGAACAGGCGGAAGTCGAAATCGCAAAATGGAAAAACGAAATCAAAAAAGAAACGCAGTTTAATCGAAAAGTCGAATACCATATGAAAATTCAACAGCTAACGAAGCAAATCGAACAATGGAAGCAACAATTGCACGGAAAGGAGCAGCATGATGGAAAAACTGGACGGAAGATCATTGGATCTCATCAAAACGAACATTGAAGCGTTAAAGCAACTATTTCCGGAAGTGGTCACCGAAGAAAAAATCGATTTTGAAAAACTAAAACTGATTCTTGGCGAAGAGATCGAAACGCGCAATGAAAAATTTGAATTCACCTGGCACGGCAAAACACAGGCGATGAAACTCGCACAAACGCCATCCACTGGCACGCTGCGTCCAGATAAAGCATCAAGCAAAAACTGGGATGCGACCGAAAACCTTTATATTGAAGGCGACAACCTCGAAGTATTGAAGCTGTTGCAAAAATCGTATTTTGGCAAGATTAAAATGATCTATATCGACCCGCCGTATAATACAGGGAAGGATTTTGTGTACAAAGATGATTTTCGGGACAACATTAAAAACTACAAAGAAATTACGCAACAAACGACAAAGGCAAACACAGAAACGAGCGGGAGATTTCATACCGATTGGCTGAATATGATGTATCCGAGATTGAAGTTGGCGAGGAATTTGTTAAAGGAAGATGGACTAATTTTAGTAAGCATTAATGATAAAGAGCTAGCTAATCTATTAATGGTTATGAATGAAATATTTGGAGAAGAAAATCATTTAGCGACATTTGTTTGGAAATCTAGAAGAAAACCAATTAATGTAGGCGATTCAAAATTCAAACCACAGAGGTGCGCCGAATATGTTTTAATGTATGCAAAAAACTCTAATAATGTAAGTTTTAATCCTTTGTATTCTGGAGAAACACGTTCGTATCCATATGAGGACCAAAAAGGAAAATATAGGTTAACAACTATATTAAAATCTAATAGAGGAACTAATCAGAGAAGTACAATGAGATTCGAGGTTGGTGGATACACTCCTCCACCAGATCAGAGATGGCAGGGAGGAGAAGATTTTATTAAAGATTTATTCAATAATGGATATATAGAATTTAAAAACGGTATTCCGTTCAGAAAATACTATGAACATGAAGAAGAACCAGAAAATGATCCTTTCTACACTTTTATGGATCCTGAAATAACAGGAAGTTCGGAGTCAGGCAAAACGGAATTAAACACATTAATAGGTAATTATCATGGATTTGATACCGTAAAACCCAAAGAAATAATAGAGATTTTTATTAGAGCGATTAGTTCTGGTGATGATATTATTCTTGATTTCTTTTCAGGCTCTGCTACCACCGCCCATGCCGTAATGCAGTTAAATGCAGAAGACGGTGGCAATCGCAAATTTATTATGGTGCAGCTGCCTGAGAAGACAGATGAACAATCAGAGGCGTATAAAGCGGGATATAAAAACATTTGCGAAATCGGGAAAGAACGCATCCGCCGCGCTGGTGAAAAGATCGTTGAGGAAAGCGGAAAAACGGATTTGGATATCGGCTTTAAAGTGTTTAAGCTCGATTCTTCGAACGTGAAAACATGGGATCCTGATTTCGACAACTTGGAACAAACCCTTTTCGATTTGCAGGATAACCTTAAAGAAGATCGCACAAAAGAAGATTTGTTGTATGAAATTTTATTAAAAATCGGTCTGACGCTCACCACACCGATTGAAGAAATTGATTATAACGGCAAAACGATTTATAACGTTGCCTATGGTTCCGTGTTAGTATGCTTAGAAGACGACATCGATTTGGATATCGTTCAGGAAATGTTGAAATATCAATCCGAGCATATGCCGCCGAAAGTCATTTTCAAAGAGTCTGGCTTTATTAGCGACGCCGTGAAAACGAACGCGATTCAAACGTTGAAGAAGCACGGAATCACCGATGTTAGGAGTGTGTAACCGATGAAGCTGAAGTTTATCGCGGACTTGGATTATCAAAAGCGGGCGATTGATTCCGTTGTGCAAATTTTTAAAGGGCAAGAAATGAGCCAGTCCAACTTCACCGTTTCGTATGGACCAAACGCGGGAATGATTCAAACGGATTTAGGCGTAGGGAATCGGCTCGACCTTACGCCGGAAGAAATTTTAAAAAACGTGCAGGACATTCAAATGAAAAACGGCCTGCCGCGCAGCGAGCGGCTCGATGGCATGCATTTTACCGTCGAAATGGAGACAGGTACGGGGAAGACGTATGTCTATTTACGGACGATTTACGAATTGCATAAACATTACGGATTTACGAAATTTGTCATTGTCGTTCCGTCCGTGGCGATTCGCGAAGGGGTGTACAAGTCGCTGCAAATTACGAGAGACCATTTCAATGAACTGTATGACCATACGCCAGTAGAATACTTTATTTACGATTCGCAAAAACTCGATCAAGTCCGTAACTTTGCGACAGCGACAACAATCCAAATCATGATCATTAATATCGACGCGTTCCGAAAAAGCTTTGAAGACCCTGATAAAGAAGATAAAGCGAACGTTATCCACCGTCCGAACGACCGTTTGAATGGCTATCGCCCGATCGAATTTATTCAACAGACGAACCCGATTGTTATTATTGACGAGCCGCAAAGCGTCGATACGACGCCGAAATCAAAAGAAGCGATCGCTTCGCTCAATCCGCTTTGCACCCTGCGCTACTCGGCGACGCATGTGGACAAGTATCATATGGTGTACCGCCTTGATGCGGTTGACGCCTATAATCAAAAGCTGGTGAAAAAAATTGAAGTCATGTCCGTTCGTTCCGAGCCGTCTTTTAACGTACCGTATATAAAACTAATCGAGGTAAAGGAAGGAAAAGCGAAGATCGAACTGGACGTCGAATCGCGCGGAAAGGTGAAGCGGACGACGAAAACGGTGAAATACGGAGACGATTTGTACGATATTTCCGGGGAACGAGAGTTGTATCGTGGCTATATCGTCGAGCAGATTGATTGGACGGAAGGAAACGAAGCGATTGAAGTAAATGGCTATCGTCTGCGGGTCGGTGATGCGATCGGCGATATTGACGATGATGCGATAAAGCGGTATCAAATCCGCAAAACGATTGAAGAGCATTTGAACAAAGAGCTGCAGCTTCGCCCGCGCGGAATTAAAGTGTTAAGCCTTTTCTTTATCGACAAAGTCGCTCATTACCGTGATTATGATAAAGATGGCAATCCGATTAAAGGAAAATATGCGGTGATGTTTGAGGAAGAATATAAGGATTTGATCCAAAAACCGAAATACCGCCCGCTCTGGGATGACCCAGGCATTGATAAGGACGTGGAAAAAGCGCACAACGGGTATTTCGCACAAGATAAAAAGGGGCGTCTGAAAGATACAAAAGGAAATACAGAAGCGGACACCGATGTGTACAACCTTATTATGAAAGACAAAGAACGGCTGCTTAGCCTCGATGAGCCGCTTCGCTTCATTTTCTCCCATTCGGCGCTTCGCGAAGGATGGGACAACCCGAACGTCTTTCAAATTTGCACGTTGAAAGACTCCGCGGGAACGTACGTATCGAGACGCCAGGAAATCGGGCGCGGCTTGCGATTGGCGGTCGATCAAAACGGGGAGCGTGTGCAGGACTATCATATCAACACGCTAACGGTCATGGCGAACGAATCGTACGAAGAGTTTGTTGCGACGCTGCAAAAAGAAATCGAAGAAGAAACAGGAGTCAAATTCGGCAAAATCGAAAAACATATATTTGCTAAACTCGTCTATGTCGACGAGAAGACGGAAGAGCCGGTGCAAATGGGCTATGACTTATCGGTAAAATTATATGATGAATTGAAGCAAAACGGTTATATTGACAAGCATAGCATGGTCACCTCTGAATTAAAGAAAGCGATAGAAAACTATGATTTGCGCTTAAGCGCGGAGTTTCAGCCATGGCTTCCGGCGATCGTCAAAGAAATAAAACGCCATTTGCAAGCATTGCCGATCAAAGACGCAACCAAAAAGCAAAAAGTGAAATTAAATATGTCTGTATTCAATCAGGAAGAATTCAGACAGTTATGGGATAAAATCAAATATAAAACGGTCTATTCCGTCGATTTCGACAGCGAACAATTGATTGAAAAATGTATCAAAAGCATTCAAGACATGGCGCCAATTAACAAAATACGTATTTTAAGCCGCAAGGGAAAAGTTGAAATCGACCGCGTGACAGGAGTACAGGCGCAAACGGTAAGCGAAAGCGTCGAAGATTACGTCAGCTTGCACCATACGCTTCCAGACGTGATTACGGAACTGCAAAACCGCACGAATTTAACGCGGAAGACGATTGTCCGCATCTTAACCGGCTGCAAGCGGCTTGACGATTTCAAAAACAATCCGCAAAAATTTATCGAAGAAGTCACGAAGATCATCCAGCGTGAAATGAAGCAGCTGTTAAAAGACGGTGTGAAATATTATAAAATCGGCGACGATGCGTATTATGCGGTGGAACTATTCCAAAACGAAGAACTGCTTGCCTACTTGAATGACAACGCAATTCCGAGTGAAAAATCACCGTTTGATCATGTCATCTATGATTCGGATGTGGAAGAGCGTTTTGCTAAACGGTTTGAAGACGATGAGAAAGTAAAAGTATATGTCAAACTGCCAAGCTGGTTTAAAATAGACACGCCGATTGGTTCCTACAATCCTGACTGGGCGCTTGTCATTGAGAAAGACGGAGAAGAAAAGCTCTACTTCGTCCTAGAGACAAAAGGACAGGAATGGGAAGGAGATTTGCGCCCGGGCGAATCGGCAAAAATCGAGTTTGCCCGCAAACACTTTGAAGCAATCGGCACGGATATTGAGTTTGTCGGTCCGGAGAATGATGTGGAGGCGTTTATGCTGCGGGCGGTTAGCCGTTAGTGATGCGTTTACAGGAGGCTGTCCCAAAAGGTGGTACAATGACCTTTTGAGGCCAGCTTTTTTTATTGAATGCTCTCTCCTCTCTTTTTTCTTTCCAGCATTTGTGGCATACTATAGTCAAAGAGGAGGGGCAATACAATGGTTAAGGTTGAGGTTAAACCCAATGTTCTACAATGGGTGATCAAACGCATGGATAATTTTGATCGGCTGAAGGATCAGTTTCCTAATATTGATAAATGGATCAATCAAGAAAGCCAACCGACGCTTAAGCAGTTAGAAAAGCTTGCAAAAATGACAGCTGTACCTCTTGGTTATTTTTTTCTCCCTAATCCACCAGAGGAGAAGTTGAGAATTCCTCATTATCGCACGGTGAGAGATGAAGGGGCTGTCCGCCCGAGTCCCAATCTTTTGGAAACGGTTCAAACGATGGAAAGACGGCAACAGTGGATGCGAGATTATTTAATTCAGCTAGGCAATCCGCCTTTAAATTATGTGGGGCGTGCGAACTTGTCAATGGATCCAAAACTCGTTGCACAAGATATGCGAAGGACGTTAAATTTGGAAGATGGATGGGCATCAAAACAATCAACTTGGCAGGAAGCTTTACGCAATCTTATTAGAAAAACTGAAGATATCGGCATTATTGTAGTCATTAATGGAGTAGTTGGCAATAATACACATCGAAAACTGGATGTTGCGGAATTTCGTGGTTTTGTCCTTATTGATGACTATGCCCCTTTAATATTCATAAATGGAAGAGACGGAAAAGCTGCGCAAATGTTTACATTGGCCCACGAACTTGCTCATATTTGGTACGGGGCGAGTGCCGCATTCGATTTAAAAAATCTTCAGCCTGCTGATGCTGAAATTGAAAACGCATGCAACAAAGCAGCTGCTGAGTTTCTTGTTCCTGAAGATGAGTTAATTATTATATGGAAACGGGTTGGTCAATCGGAAGATCGTTTTGAACAGGCGGCTCGCTATTTTAAGGTTAGTGAAATTGTGGCGGCACGTAGAGCTCTAGACTTAAACCTTGTGACAAAAGAGGAGTTTTTTTTATTTTATGAAGATTATATGAAGCGGCTTCGACAACAAACGGAACAAATGAAAACAAGCGGAGGCAATTTTTACGCAACTCAAACGATGCGTATCGGCCGTCATTTTGCGGAAGCAGTCATAAGCGCGGCAAAGGAAGGAACGATCCTTTATCGTGAAGCCTATCAATTGACGGGGCTTTCTGGTGACACTTTTGCTAAGTTTGCCGAATATGTCGATACGGGGAGATATATGTATGAGTTCTAGCCATAAATTTGTGATTGATACGAACATTTTTATTGAAGCCTATAAAAGGTATTATTCTTTTGATATCGCTCCTTCCTTTTGGGATGCCCTGCTTCAACATGCCGAAAACGGCAATATCATAAGCATTGACCGTGTTAAACAGGAAATTAATAGCTTTCATAAAAATGATGAATTAAGCGAGTGGGCCAATCATTATTTTGCCCAATGGTTCGAGCCAACCGATAAGATTGAAGTTCTTAGAACATATCAGGAAATTATTACTTGGGCTGTTCAGCAGGGGCAATATTTTGAGGCGGCAAAAAGAGAGTTTGCTAGTGCAGCAGATAGTTGGTTAATAGCGTTTGCAAAGACATACAATTTTATTGTAGTATCACATGAACAATTTCATCCTAATTCCAAAAGCAGAATTTTTATTCCTAATGTTTGCCATGCATTCAATGTGCCCTATGTCGATACATTTGACATGTTGCGCCGGTTAAGTATAAAGTTTTGAGCCTATGTCTGTCATTCTCTGGAGTACTAGTCTTTTAACATTTGCGGTGAAGGCCTATTGAATTGAAAGAAGAATTGGGTAAAAGAAAACATGAGTGATTGATGTAAATTAGCACATTATTTTAGAATCCTTTTTCAAATTACAAATAAACACACCTTGGCGACATAGATGGAGCATGGCAGCGACGTCTTTTCCCAGATATCCTTCCATGACCAAGCGAACAGCCATGACGCGTTGGCGCAGGGCAACATTTTTGATTTCCCACTCTTGTTTTCGGAGAGTGCGTTATGGGTGCTACACCGTTAAATTGTCTCACAATGAAGGGTGAGTAAAACCAAATGTTCTGTTGTTTTCACACTCCAAAAAATTCACTTGATTTGCAGAAAAGGAGAGTCATAGACTGACTCTCTTTGTTTTATTATTTAGAAAATTCAATTTCAGGCTTTTGCTTTTCTCCTCTCTTTCCGCTTTAATAAACTCGTACCGCTTTTTCTCCTGAAAACTCCCCCGACAGGACGATCCTAATGACATATATCTCGAATTGAACATGAACATGGGTTGTGAGGTGATCAGATGGCTGTTGACCATGACCGCTTGTTTAAAGAGTTGATCCAAACGTTTTTTGAAGAGTTTATTCTTCTCTTTTTCCCCGAAATGTACGAGTATATTGATTTTCAGCATTTGTCCTTTTTATCTGAAGAACTGTTCACCGATGTAACGGCAGGGGAAAAGTATCGCGTCGATCTGTTAGTCGAAACGAAATTAAAAGGGGAAGATGGGCTGATCATCGTCCATATCGAAAACCAAAGCTATGTGCAGCCGTCGTTTCCTGAACGGATGTTCATTTACTTCAGCCGCTTGTTTGAAAAATACCGCACGAACATCGTTCCGATTGCCGTCTTCAGCTATGATGCCATCCGCGACGAACCCTCTTCGTTTACGCTTCAACTTCCGTTTGGCAGCATCCTTCACTTCCGCTTTTTCACCATCAAACTACGCAAACAAAATTGGCGCAACTACATTCGCATTGACAACCCGATCACCGCTGCGCTGCTTAGCAAAATGGGGTATACTGAAAGTGAACGAATCGAATTGAAAAAACAGTTTTTGCGCATGTTAGTTCGTTTAGAGCTGGATGAAGCAAAGCAGAGGCTGTTAATGGCTTTTTTGAAACATATGTGAAATTGTCGGATGAAGAAGAACAACAATTACGAAACGAGGTGAATCAAATGGAAACGAAAGAAAAAGAGCAAGTGTTGGAATTGTTGATTTCGTATGAACAAAAAGGAAAACGTGAAGGAGCTAAGCAAAAAGAGCGAGAAATGATGCGAAAAATGATTGCAAAAGGAATGAGCATTGCCGATATTGCACATATATTTGACCTAACGGAAGAAGAAGTTCATAAAAGGGTAAAAGATGAGTAGGAAGGGGCAGTGCTTGGCATCTGCTAGCTCCTGAAATAGCGTTTTTACATTTAGCGATAAACTCACAATAAGGATGTGATTCCAATGATGACAAATAAAGATTATCAAGAAATCGTAGAAAAAAAGTACGGTAAGCCGTTGAAAGAGATTATGTATGAACTTTGCGTGATTAGAGATGTTGTTCCTTGGGAAGGGGCAAGCGAGTTAGGCGTGCCTAAAAGTACATTTTTATCATGGAGAAATAAATTTCGTTTTGGTCCGATTCAAAGAAGAGCTGATTTTGCAAGACAAATGCGTGATAACACGATTAACAAATATAAACAGGAATTAGAGGATATTGATTTCGAACGTGATTTTATTTATAAGGATGAAAAGACGATTAGAGGATTTAAAGAAATAATGGAGCGCCTTTTGGAACTGGAGAGATACAAGAGAACATTATTAGATGACGAGGATACTTCTTCCGATATATTAATAACAATGAAAATAGCAACCATTGAGCAGACATTAAATTATTTGATGGAATACGAACAAGGGAAGTTGCATGAAGAATTTAACCGGGAGCGAGAACGTATACATTATGGGAGGAAATAAAGAGATTTCAAACGATATTTTGCATGTGGAGTGAAATGTATAACGATTGACCACGACCGCTTGTTTAAATAAAAAGATGGCACAGCGTTTTTTAATGGTTTTATTCTTCGCTTTTTCCCGAATATGTATTGGCCTGGTACCTGTTGTTACCCGCTAAAGGAGAAAGCTACCCTAAGATGATGGGGTAGTTTTTTGTTGTGATCGCCCGATTTTTCAGTCGGCATATTAGTTGATTACGTATAGGAAATTTGTAAATAATTTGACAATATTCGACAGCATTTTTCTGCAAATATTAGTACAATCGAGTTAAATGAGCTTTTTTGGATTTAGGAATAAGGGAGGGGAATACAATGACAACGATTTGCAAAGCCGATTACTATTATGGGGCGTTGCTTTCTGCGCTGGTTAATGGGGGGCTGGCGCCTGCACTGTTTGAAAAAGAAAACGATAACCGGCAAATATACGAAGTCACGACGAATAAAGCGAGTTATATCATTTATACGAAGTACAATACCACTCCATCAGGTTCCAAGGATTTCACTTGGTCCTTTTCGTTTAGCGACAATGAGATCGAAGAAATTACTAAGATTCATCAGGAAAACAACAAAGAAAAAGAATTTATCTTTGCCTTTATTTGCGGCCAGAAGCAGTTAAGTGATTACAACCAAATGATTGCCATCGTCTACTGGGATGAATTTCTCGAATGCGTGGATATCGAAAAAGAACAGATTCGCGGAACAGCGCGGCTGTCGGTGAAGGCGGTCAAAGGTTCCCCGTGGCTTCGCATTTACGGCAGCAAGCGTGCTGATATGTTGGACGGGAAAGATAACACTATCAAAATTGAACGAAATCGCCTAGGAGGTTGGTGATTTAGTACAAAATACTGCTAGCTCCACCTGTTTCTCAATTAGAGAAAAACTGTGGAATCAGTCTTCTTTTTTGGCGAAATGCCGTTGATTTGCTCGTAACAGCAGTTTGTCACCGGCCTTCTAGGTAATCTGTAAAGTGGTATGGGGGATGTGAAAAGGGAGGGGGGCAGACGAACGTGAATCTTTTCTATACACTGCTTCTTTTATGTTTGCTTGCCTTATTGGCAAGATGGATCAAGTCAAAAGAAGCGGAATGGATTGGATCGTATGGAGAATATAAAGTCCGTAAAGCAATTAAAAATATAGAAGCAACATCATCCGGAAAATACAAAGCTTTTCATAACCTGTATATTCCAAAACAAGACGGTTCAACTTCGCAAATTGATCATGTTATCCTTTCCGATCAAGGACTGTTTGTCATCGAAACGAAAAATTACAGCGGCTGGATTTTCGGAGATGAAACGTCAAAATATTGGACGCAAGTCATTTATAAACGAAAAGAAAAATTTCTTAATCCTATTTTGCAGAACAAAGGGCATATCAAGGCGTTAAGAGGCTGGCTTGGGGAGGAGTTTGCGCATATTCCGATTCACTCGGTTGTCGTGTTTTTGACGCGGGCAAAGTTTAAATCAAATGCTCATTTTGCCCATGCTTATGTGGTTTATCCGAAACAATTGAAACAAGTGCTCGAGCAACATCAAACAAAAGTGATCGATAGGGAAACAAAGGAACGTTTAGCTCAAAAATTAGAAACAGTGCTTGCCAAAGATAAGACACAAGAAAAAGAAATGAAAAAGCGGCACGTGCAAACGATTCGAACGAAGCAAAAGCAGACGGAACAACATATACAGCAAAACCGTTGTCCAAAATGTGGCGGTGTTCTAATCGTTCGGAAAGGGAAATACGGAACATTTAAAGGTTGCAATAATTACCCGAAATGCAAGTTTACGCAGTCGATTGGCTGAACTTGCAACACGGCCGTTTGGGCAGCAACTATAGATAAGGGAAGGAGGAAAATGATGTTTTCTATTCACGAGGAATTGGAACGCCTATCGCAAAAGTATCGATTTTTTGCTTCAAAAGAAGCGTTTAAACAGTCATTAAAATTTCAGCTTCAAGAAAAATTCCGCGTCGAGGAGAACAAACGCTTTCATGATTATCTGATCGATTTGTGGGTGGAAGAACCGGAAAGTGGGCGCCAATACGCGATTTGTTTAATGAACAAGCTCGCTCGGGTCACGATAAAGCAAAACGGGCAAACGATTGAATTGAAGCACCACGGTGCTCAGGATCAGGGTCGTTATGATTTTTTGGCGCAAGTGGAAAAGTTAGAACGAATAACAATGGGGAGAAGGAATGTATACGGGATCGTTGTGCTGCTAACGAATGACCATTTGTATTGGACCGAGCCGATGCGACCAAATACGGTGGACTGCGAGTTTCGCATTCATGAAAACCGGATCATCACCGGGGAGTTAAAATGGCAGGAACGTGCATCAGCAGGGACGAAAAAAAACCGTGATGCGCCGATCTTTATTAAAGGGAGATATCAATTGAAATGGCATCATTATTCTACTATCAACCAAGATAAACATGGCGAGTTCCGATATGTAGCCGTTCATGTTGGGGACGTATATAGTTGAGAGAAATAGTTTTAGTGTCTGTTGTCACCTATCGAAGAAAAGCTGTGTCAGGAACGAAAACGTCTCGGGCAAGACTTGATTAACCCGGATTTATCTGTTGTGATGAAGAAGTGTTATGAGAAGCAATTAAAAAATTAGAGTGCGACAGGAGAAGCTTCGTTGCACGCGGATCCTGTCACTTGTCGAATGTATGGGCACAGACAGGGGGGAGAAAGTTTGTTAGCTGAAATACATGGAAAAATATCATCAGACGGTTCGAATTTAAGCGAGCGGCTTGAAGATCAGCTGACAGCGAACGTATTTGGTACGTCGCGTTATCTCCCTTTTCACAAAGGGATTAAGCCGATTTTAAGCAAGGCTGTATTTTTTTCTCAAACTGATCAAACGGTGTTCATAAATGGTTTGGAGATGCAAAAAGACGAGTTTATAGGGGATAAGGTTAAGTTTTGGGTCAAGGGAGAAAGAAGTGAAATCGATGTTTTACTTGAATTGGATCATTTGATCATAGGAATCGAAGTGAAATACCATAGTCCTTTATCATCAGACGATCAATTGGAGCGAGAAGCGAGTGATTTACTAAAGGGTAAAGGGCAGACGCCAAAGTTTTTGCTCTTATTAGGAACGGAACCAGAAGTGAATATGATTGCTAAAAAGGTGATGGAAAACAGAAAACTGCCAAGCGGTGTTCATTTTGGGTATTTATCGTGGCAAGAAGTGCTCCATCAAATGGTGTACGTGCAAAAAAATGAAACATTGAATGAGTTTGAAAGGTTAATGCTGAAAGATTTGGTTGCTTTATTGAGAAAAAAGGGATTTGCGCGTTTTCAAAACTTTCAAAGCCTTGCTTGTCCTTTAGTTGACCACTGCTCCTACTTTCATTTTTATACAGATGAACAGTTTTTTCATTTAAGTGCCAACCGTATTGAAAAGGAGGGGTATTATGAATTCTGTTAGCGTACAGGAAAACATAAAAAACGCTTTCGAGGTTGTGCGAAAAACGTACGAGAGTGTCGATAAACTGTTGGCGGAAATGGACCGTCAATCGGTCGAATGTGGATTTGTTCCGGTGACCCCGCAATTTTTGCGTTGGAAATCGGACCGCGAGTATCGAGGCTGGTTCATTCAATCTTTTATCAAGCTATATCAGAGAGATTCCGCCCCTCCTTGCCAGTCGGGGAATGGGTTGAAAAACGACCCAATCTATGCGGTTGAAATCTCATTTGAAGAAGAACCACGGATGACGTTATGCAAATACGTATATTCAACCCTTGAACATTGGGATAAACCGCCGAGCGTTTCTGAACATTGGTTTTTCTATTGGCCTTTATATGATGGTGATAACTTTACTGACCATGAACTTGAAAATGGAGTGTTTAGAACTGTTCCAAATGATGAAAAAACTTCGGAAAAATATGGTAAAATTCAAGAAGTTATTTCAAAGGAAATTGACTTATTATCCATTACATCAACGAACATTAAGGATAGGGTGTTTGATGAGTTGCATCGTTTGTGACAGATAAACTGGAATTAGGGAAATTAAAACAGTTGACAGACTGAGGAGGGCGGTGCGTAGGGATCAAAATAGAAATGTCTCTTCGGATGGTAATATTCCGTCTAGCAGAGTTGGACAAATGGAGAAACGGGGGAAAGAAAAAACGGTAAAAGAAAACCGTCTAGAAGGCTGGTGAAAAACGACTGATTTCGCCGAACCCATTGTTTTCGGTCGAAAGAGAAGCGTTGATTTTGCAAGACTTCTCTATTTGAGAAAAAAGTCCGTTTTTCCGCGATTTTTCACTAAATCACCGGCCTTCCAGAACAAAAGGATTTGGAGGAACCTGGATGTCAAAATGGTGGATGATCCGCGCGGGCGATCGCAATGAACTGATTCCGCTTTGGCTGGAAAAGGGCATCGCATCGATCGGTTGGGCGAGATTGGGCGATCCGAAGCGCTTTCGGTCGAAAGAACAGCTGCAGCGAAAGGCGGATGAAGTGTTTGCCGAGTCAAAACCAAAATCGAGAACGAGTTGGGTGAATCAAGTATGGCGGTTTGCCCATGAAATCAAAAAGGGCGATCGAGTGATCACATATTCAAAAGAGAAAAGGGAGTACATTGTTGGAACCGTGACAGAAGAGCATCGTTACGATCCCTCCATCGGGCATCCCTATTATCCGAACATCATCCGGGTAAAATGGGAAAATGCGACAGTTCCAAGGGATTCGCTGTCAGACGGAGCGAAGAACAGTTTAGGTTCGACGCTGACGGTGTTTCGAGTGGACGAATGGGGCGATGAAATCGAGCAGCGTTTACACAGTGAACCATTCTCAAAACCTCAACATGAAGAGGGGGAAACGGAAGAAATCGTTGAAGACCTTGTTGGAAAAGCGTTGATGATGATCCAAGACAAAGTGGACAAGCTTGATCCGTGGCAAATGCAAGATTTAGTGGCGGGCTTGCTTCAAGCAATGGGGTACAATGTGCAAGTCAGCCCGAAAGGCCCTGACGGTGGGGTGGATGTGTTGGCCTATAAGGACGCGTTTGGCTTTGAAAAACCTGTAATCAAGGTGCAAGTGAAGCATCGCAAAAGCGCCGCTTCGGCTCCGGAAATCCAGCAGCTTCTCGGAGCCAACCCGATTGATGCCAATTGTTTGTTCGTTTCGACTGGAGGATTTACTTCCCACGCAGAGGCAGTCGCCAAACATAATTCCGTGAAACTGATTGATTTGGAAGAACTGGTCAACTTGATTGTCCATTGGTATGAGAACATGCCTAGCGATGCGAGAGCGCTGCTTCCGCTGCAGAAAATGTATGTGCCTGAATAAAAGCCGTTTGGGGCCGATTTCCTAGTTGCTCGAGGTTTTCCCGATTAAGCGAGTTGATGTTTGTTGAGCCTTTATGCCAAGGCAGGGATTTCGTCGTATTGACTTGGATGGAACACACAAGCGAAAAACGGAGAGCTTTCCCCAGCTCTCCATTTTTTCATTCATGCAGGATTTCGACCTTATGTTCACGAATGGTATTCCTTATGTTGGTTTCTTTCGTGAGGAACCGTTCTTTCCACGTGGGGGACGATTCGGCCAAGGATGTTGATGATGATAAACGGCCAACCGTTCGTCGTGCGGATGGTGCTCCCTAAGAACGCTGATCAAGTTGCGGTGTTTGCAAGGGCGGTGGCGCGAGAAGGTCGTCTTGCCTGCGATCAGGGAAGCAGCGGTTCAAGGCTGCGGCGAATCCCATCGCTTCGCGTTGCCGTGCAGACGGGGCGCCTCGTAAAAATGCGGGGGCAATGGCGGTGTGTGGTGATAAAGATGACATTTCTATGAGGGATGAGTGGTGTCAATCGTCGCCTATACGTTCTATTCCATTGCGTCGGAACGAAGCGGAATTCGGCTGATGGATGCGGATTGGAGCGATCGATGGGGATGGATCGTCGTACAAAGAAGCCGTCGGCGGTTGAATTGCCGGGAACGAAAAGCGAACTTTGGAGAGATCGGGGGTGGAGTTCTTTATTTTGTTTGTCTATCAGCTATTGAATTTTTAGGCGCAGATGGATAGAATGAAAAAGGAGCCATATGGCCCCGTAGCTCAGTGGATAGAGCGTCGGTTTCCTAAACCGTGCGTCGGAGGTTCGAATCCTCTCGGGGCCGTTCCAATGATCCGACTAGTTCGGATGAAAATTCGTAAACTCCTTGATACGACTGCGTTTGCAGTCGTTTTTCATTTTTTGGGAATCCGATGGGGTGAATATCATTCTTATTGAGGCAAGGAATGTAGAGTGGCGCTCACGTTGAGTTCAATGCATGTGGAAAAGACATAAAAATATATACAGTACATACAGTGGCATCGAACGATATTGAAGCGGGGGGCAAACATGACATTATTTGAAGAGTGTGTTTATGCAATAGGCCATGAGAACTTGAGGATGTTAACGAGCGGGGAAACCGAAACATATTTTGATTATTTGTGCACATGATTCCCGATCTTGCCTTGGGGGAGAATCGATTGGGAAAAGGTATCGGAAAAGAAACACATAAAGCATGCATCGGAAGTAGTTGATTGGCTGCGGCAAAGGGGAATTGATCATTACGATGTGATTGTGCTATGGAATTATTCTGATAACCCTGGCATCCAGACGACATTAGAGAGAGTTCTGCATGCTATTGATGATGTGTGGCAGTAGGGTCAGACACTTTTATTCTTTGCCAACATGGAGAGTATGCAATCGAATGTTTTCATGATGGTGTTGTGACGATCGGTGTTCCTGAAAAGAAGAGGCATTTTCATGCTGGAGAGGAGGGGGAGTCAAATGATCATTGCCAACAACTATAAAGAAATCAAAGACCATTTTGACTTCACAGATAGCATTATAACGGATATCAAGTGGAACAATCCGTTAGATTTGTCTATCACAATCGACTATTATTGGGATGTACAGGAGAATAGAGAGGAAAATAGAACATTCGTGTTGCATTTTACGGATTGCTTGGCTGTAGAGTACAAAATGAGGAAGGAAGTCATAGGAATGTCGAGGGAGGATCTCCATTTTGACAGCTTGTTTACCATGATTCGCTTCGAACATGCAGCAGCAGATTCAAGCGGATTTCAGCATTTTCGTATCTATACCTTTGATTATACAGAGCCGTTGCTGCAAATTATTTGCAAGCAGATTCAGCTGGAAGAAGTGTAGGTCATTGTTGTCAGGGGGGGAATGATCGCTTTATTTTGGGTAAAGAAAAGGCGAATCGCTCCGCCTTTTTGCATGGATTGACGCACGGGACATAAGCTTCTCGGGGCCAACTGGCTCGATGCGAATGGCCTGTTCATCTCAACTGAGGGATTTACATGCACCGTTTTTCCAATTATAATGATATTTAGAATAACCGTTGCCGTTCGGATGGATGGCAGGTCAAGAGAGGGGGGCGGCATCGCCGCTCCTTTTGTATTCATTGCCATGGACGGGAGGGAATGCTTTGTATTCGCGAATTGCCTTATTCGTGGGACAGTGATTTTTTGCCCGCGTTACAAATCGCCCAATCAGAAGGAGTGCATATCACCCTTTATTATTCCGACGGCAATGATGAGATTCGCCCGCACGATGAACTGTTAGATCTTGTCGATGACAGGAAAGTAATCGATGCGGAATTTCTCCACAGCATTCGACGGGAATGAGAAGGCGATTGTTTACAATTGTTATTTCCTAAGGGCGCTTTTTTTCGATTTCAGCCGCCTGTTTGAGAAATGCCACCGCAACATTGCACCAATTTCGCTCTTCAGCTGTGAGGCCCTCAGCAATGAACTTTCCGTGTTTTCAATGGTGTTTCCCTTTGGCGAAGTGTTGCAGTTTCGCTTTTCCCTGTGGAGCTGTGCAAGCAACACTAACGGAATGACATTCAGTATGACAATCCGGTTGCTGAATGGAGTATACTGGAAGTGAACGATTTGCATCCCCATATGTTTGACTTGACCGAAAAAGCAGTTTGGAAACATCAGCCGAGCCGAGAAAAAGTGATTGAACAATGGGAAACGAGAGTGCTCATCGAAGTATCTTAGCTAGAAAGGAGCGCACCTTGGGTCTGTAAGATATCAACAAAACTGAAAAATGATGTAAGGGATTTTGTCGGAAAATATTTTTTGGACACCCCTGAGGGGCCGAAAAGTCTTGATAGATCAACATTTCTAGAGGGAGGGAGAGGAAATTGGATTTCCGTGATATCCCGCAACTCATTGCCCGAATGCTCATGGAAGTGATTCAAACGCATATACCGCACCAATGGATATACAACGCTGAACCATTCATCAACCCATACAACGGCAAGATCAGCTATGACTATTCCGGTGAAGTGAGGAAAATGAAGAAGGAAGAGTTTGCCGAGCTTGTCCGATCGTTGGGGAGAAGTAAGGGCTCGCGATTTTATTGTTCTCCGTTAGATGAGTTGTTAAACAACGTTTACATTGATCAATGGGTGCCGACGTATATGTCTAACTATGGAAAGCATTGGGTGACATACTGTGACTTGCTTAGGGAAACATTTGATCAATGGAAGTACAGCCACTTTGAGATTTATGACGAGGACGGGAATGAGGTCAATGAAGATCTCAACTTGCAACTTGATGAAATATTCGAAGATTTTTTAGAGAATACTTCGCACGAGCCATTTGTTAGAGAAATTGAAAAAACGATTGCCTAATACGATGGATGTCACCTTGAAATGTTTCGGGTGTAGATGGTTTATATGACGCTTTGGCGGCATGGAGCCGTCTTTTTTGCTGCTATAAAATGTGTTTTTCATCAGCCTTCTTGAAAAATCTCTGCGTTTTTTCTCGAGATGGTGGCGAAATATTCAACGATTTTGTAAAATTATTATGAAGGGCGATGTTGGGATGGCTGTGTTGATGTTATGAATATGCGATGTTGCATTGAATTATAGTAATATATTTTGTTCAAATTGATGATAGTGACATACTATTAATCAATTGTGTTATAATAAATGTTGAAATCGCCCTCAAAAATAAAAGGGGTATCGGTGGAATCATTTCGAGCGCTCGCTCGATGGTCTTTTACAACTATTCATGGATAGGGATGGTAAACATGGGCAACAAACAAGGAAAAACGGATGTCATCTTAATCGGCGCGGGCATTATGAGCGCGACGTTGGGGACGCTGTTGAAGGAATTGGCGCCTGAGTGGGACATTGTCGTCTTTGAAAGACTGGAAGAGGCAGGAGCGGAAAGCTCCAACGAGTGGAACAACGCCGGGACCGGGCATGCGGCGCTGTGCGAGCTGAACTATACGGTGGAGAAGGCCGATGGGTCGATTGACATCGGCAAAGCGATTAAAATCAATGAGCAGTTTTACGTCTCTTTGCAGTTTTGGGCTTATTTAGTCAACAGCGGTATTCTTCGTGACCCGAAAGATTTCGTCCGTCCGCTGCCGCATATGAGCTTTGTGCAAGGGGAAGACAATGTGGCGTTTTTGAAGAAGCGCCACGAAACGATGGCGGCCAATCCGCTGTTTAAAGGGATGGAGTTCACAGATGATCCGAAAAAGTTGGCCGAATGGGTGCCGCTCATGATGGAAGGGCGGGTGGTGGACGAGCCGATCGCGGCGACCCGCATCGAATCGGGGACGGACGTGAACTTCGGGGCGTTGACGCGCCAACTGTTTGAACATTTGAAACGGAAGAACGTGGAGATCCGCTACCGCCATCATGTCGAGGATATCAAACGGACAAGCGACGGTTTATGGGAGCTGAAAGTGCGGAATTTGGACACAGGCACGGTGGAACTTCATGCGGCCAAGTTCGTCTTCATCGGGGCCGGGGGAGGCAGCCTCCATCTGTTGCAAAAGTCCGGCATTCCGGAAGGGAAGGGAATCGGTGGCTTCCCGGTGAGCGGGCTGTTTATGGTGTGCAACAACCCTGAGGTTGTCGAGCAGCACCATGCGAAAGTGTACGGCAAAGCGAAAGTCGGCGCGCCGCCGATGTCGGTGCCGCATTTGGACACGCGGTTTATCGACAATCAAAAGATGCTGCTGTTTGGGCCATTTGCCGGGTTTTCGCCGAAGTTTTTGAAAAACGGATCGATGCTCGACTTGTTCACCTCGATCAAGCCGCATAACGTCTTGACGATCTTGGCGGCGGGCGTGAAAAATATGTCCTTGACCAACTATTTAATCCAGCAAGTGCTGTTGTCGAAAGAACAGCGCATGCAAGAGCTGCGGGAATTCGTCCCGACGGCGAAAAGCGACGAGTGGGACATCGTCGTGGCGGGTCAGCGCGTGCAAGTGATCAAAGACACGGAAGCTGGCGGCAAAGGAACGCTGCAGTTTGGCACGGAAGTCGTCCATGCGGCTGATGGCTCGATCGCGGCGTTGCTCGGCGCTTCGCCAGGGGCATCGACGGCGGTTCATGTCATGCTTGAAGTGATGGAGAAGTGCTTCCCAGAACGGATGAACGAGTGGCGGGCGAAAGTGAAAGAGATGATCCCGTCTTACGGTGAGTCGTTGATGAAAAACGAAGCGCTGTTGCGGCAAGTGCAAGCGTCTACAGCGGAAGCGCTCGGATTGAACGGCCACTTTGCGATGCAGTTGGCGTAGGCCTATAGGTTTGAGCAATGGAAAGGAAAGCCGAGTGCCCGTTGCTTGGAAGGAGCAGCTGCCTGGAAATGAAGGGCGGCTGTTTTTCTATTTCCTTTGCCGCTTGGTGTCGGAATGAAAGGGGCCTTGCCCTGCGGTTTTCAGATGCACGGCGGGGCGCAATCAAGTATACTGGAAAACAAAGACGTGAATGGAAGGATCAACGAGGCTTGTTGAGACGATCTTGCGCTGCGGCCGCTGTTGTCTTCCATGGAGAAGCAGTTGAAGGGGGTGAGGCTATGACGAGATGGGTGTCCTATTCAGAAAAGCGGCAGTTCTTAACAACGTTTTTGCAGCAGCATCGTTTGAAGCATCCCGATGCCCGATTTGTGCTGCAATACTTGCTTCAACACCCCCATTTGCTTGAGAACGTCCATTTTACGGAAACCGAGCAAAAGCAGGCGCGGTGGCTGATCATTTCGACTGCGATGGCGGAAGAGGAAGGGCTCGTCTTTTATCGGCGCGGTCAAAAAAGCACGAGCCTTGCCTCGATTATGGGCGATTTGGCGCTGCATCCGAACGAGACGCTCTATTTGACGCTCCATTTTCCAGGAAAGGCAAGGAATTTTTCGTACCTTCGGCTTATTGATCACCAAGCGTTTGAAAATGTCAGGCGGCACGAGCGGCATGAGAAAATGGCGAAGGCGGCCGAGCAAGTGTTGGATGAGGCGCTGAAACGTCATGAACTATCGGTGTTGAAAATGCAAATTGACCAGGCGCTTGACCGAAAAGATATGGCGTTGTTTCAACAGCTGACGGAACAGTTGAAAAAATACGAAGGACAAAACAGCTAAACGGGCTGCGGGCCTGCATGGGGCAAGCCCGCAGCCGGCGCTGGCCGCTGAACGCGGCAGTTGGGCATCGGGTGGGAGTGCTAGTGTTGCACCGTGCGGCAGCGTCAGGAAGGCGGGATGATGGTCTCGGCGATGTTGTAGTCGAACGGATCAAGTTCGGTCGGGCGGCCGAGCACAAGCTTGGCAAGCTCTGCGCCTAAATATGGCCCGACGGTGAGCCCGGAAGAGCCAAGGCCGTTGGCTGCGTAAAGTCCGGTAAAACCGGGAAGCGACCCGAAGACAGGGAGAAATCCAGGCGTGCGCGGGCGGAACCCGACCCGTGTTTCCACGTAGGTGCACGCCGACAGCCCTGGCGCGACGGCGAGCGCTTTGTCCAGTATTTCGTGGATGCCGCCGGCGGTGGCGCGGACATCCATCCCCGCTTCATCTTCATGGGTCGTTCCGATGACGATTCGCCCTCTAGGGAAGGCGAGCATATACTGATTGTTCGGCGGCATGACGACCGGCCATCGGTCGGTCTCGCCTGCCAACCATTCGAGATGAACGATTTGTCCTTTTTGCGGGCTGACGGCAAACCGAACGCCCAACGGTTCGAGCAGTTCGCCAGCCCATGCGCCGGCTGTGACGATGACCGCTTCGGCCGTGTATTTCGCTCCATTGACTTTCGCGCCGATGACGCGGGAGCCTTCAAACAGGATCTGGGCGTTTCCGCGGATGTAGGCGGCGCCAAGCTTTTGGGCCGCGTTTGTGAGGGCGTCCCGCACCGACCGGCCGTTCACACGGGCGGCGCCGCTCACATATAGGGCATGATGCTCACCGCCAAGCGGCGGAAACAGCTCCTTCGCCTCATGGGGATGAAGCCGCACGATCTCTCCCATTTCCGGCGCGTCTTCGCGCCGTTTGCGAGCGCGCTCCTCCATTTGTTTCAGTTTCTGTTCGTCCGTGTGCAGCCATAGGGCGCCGACGCGCGCATAACCGGTGTCCGTTTCCCCGAGCGCTTGCAGTTCTTCGATGAGGGAGGGGTAAAACTTCGCTCCGTTTTTGGCCAATCGGTACCATTTTTGGTTGCGGCGCTGCGACAGCCAAGGGCAGACAATCCCCGCCGCCGCACCGGTCGCCTGCCCTTTGTCGCCGCGGTCGATGATGATCACGTTTGCGCCTTCCTTGGCCAAATGGTAAGCGGTCGAGGCCCCTAAAATGCCGGCTCCGACGATGATGTACTTCATTCATGAACACCTTTTCCTTTTTTCTACTAGCATACCATAGACGGCGCCAATCGGGAACCGGTGTGGGCCGGCCCGAAAGCCGGCAGGCGTCAAAAAGGCGCCCGCGTCAAACGGTGTTCGGCATATTTTTTCCGTAAAAGATCTCATCCATTTCCCTTCTCAGCTTGGCGGTTGTTTCATTCGCTTCTTGTTCGCTCAAATCCTCTTTTGCATAGCCAAACAAGTAGTTGTCCAAGTCAAACTGTTTCAACTTGCATTTTGTGTGAAAAATATTCTCTTGGTAAATGTTTACGTCGATCATATCGTACTTTTCGCGAATGTGCTCCGGGATATAATCTTGAATCGACGTAATGTCATGGTCGATAAACAGCTTGTATCCGTGAATGTCGCGCGTAAATCCGCGCACGCGGTAGTCGATGATCATAATGTCGGCGTCAAATGAATGAATCAAATAGTCGAGCGCTTTGAGCGGCGAAATTTCCCCGCATGTGACGACATCAATATCGGCGCGGAACGTGCTGATTCCGTCATTCGGGTGATATTCTGGGTATGTATGGACGGTGATATGGCTTTTGTCAAGGGAAAGCACCACCGCCTCCGGCAAAGGGCCGTCATCTTCGGGCACCTCGACGACCGGCCCCTCGGAAACGAGCATCGTCACGCTCGCGCCCTGCGGAACGTAATCTTGTTTGGCGATGTTTAACACATGGGCGCCGATCATGTCGGCGACACGTTTTAAAATATTCGTCAGCCGTTCGGCATTGTACACGTCGTCAATGTATTCGATATACGCCTCCCGCTCCTTCGCCGTTTTCGTATAGCAAATATCGTACATATTGAAGCTGAGCGATTTCGTCAAGTTGTTGAACCCGTGCAGCTTGACGCGCGGTGTTTCGTTCATCGACGGGACCCATCCTTTCGTTTTTTCTTAATTTGTCCCGTTGCTGGCGAAGATAGTAATTTTTCAGGCTCTTCACCACAACATGTATTTGACAAGCAATACGGTTTCCTGCACAAAGATGTGCAAAAATCACTGATTTGTTGATTTTCCCTCATAAGCGTAAATAGGGTATGTTCAGAAAAAATCAAGTACAACTTTTGGTGAAGAGCCATTTTTCATTTGAAATGGAAGAAAACGGAATATAGGCTTGCCCTAATGGTCTATGGCCATTTCCGGGAAGCGTCCGCTTCAGCTTGCCCGTTTCGCTTGATATTCTTGAATGACCGACCGGACAATGTGAAGGGAGTCCCACTCCTTCGCCGAAAAAAAGACGATCGGATATTTTTTCGGGAAAAGCGTTTCTTGAATTTGTTTCGGCGGCATGCCTTTTTCGTATAAATCGATGATGTTGCCTTGAAGTTCAAGCAAGTAATCGAGTTTTCGCTGCAAGGCCTCACGCCCGTTCGGGAGATAGCCCGCATGGGCGCAGAAGACGTCGCCGAAATCGTATGTCAACGTGCGTTGCAAGGAGGCGATGATCGCCGGGATGTTTTCCTCGCGCAAGATGACTTTCGTTTTCTCCTGACAGTACAAGTCGCCGCTGAACAATTGCCCCGTTTCGCGGTTCAAAAACGCCACATGATCGATGGAATGACCCGGCGTCGGGATGACGTCCCACGTTGCGCTTCGCGAGGAAAACGTCGCGCCGATGGGCTTGGCGGTGAATGGATCGCGCTTGCCCCAAAACACTTTTCGGTATAGCGGATAGTCCGCCTTTTGCTGGCAATAATGGATCATCAGTTCGTTCATATAGATGGGCAGGCCCATCTTTCGCTGCAAAAATGCCGCGCAGCCGGTATGGTCTTCGTGATAGTGGGTGATGACGACTTGATCGATGTCTTGGTGTTGAAAAAACGAGGTGAATTCGTGCTCCATTGATTTGGCGCCGGTGTCAATCAGAACCCCATCGATGACAAAGCAGTGGACGGTGAGGCGGACGCCTTGAAACGTCGCCGTTCCTTTGGCGATGAGTACGTTTTGCACGGTCTCCGTTTCAAACCGCTTTTTGATCACTTTATCGAGCCACATAGGGGAACCTCCTTGCCGCAAAAGTGGTTGTGTTCATTATACCATAGAGAATGAGTATTCATTCATTTTTGTTCAATCACCAATCGTTGTGTATCCCTTCTTTTACGGGGAATGAGCGCTCTATCAACATTTCCGGTTCGTTAGAATGACGGGGAAGGCGTTAATAGTAAAATGGTAGAAAATTGTAGAAAACGATTCATTGGGTCATTTTGATGGAGAAGGTTCCCCCATTTCCACCTTAGGGAAACACATAGAGTTGCAATGGGGAGCTCGGGAAGCCTTCTGGCAACGGCGTTGTTCGCTCGCCCGACAGTCGATCCAATCGCTCTGTAAAAACTACAAATGTTAAAGATTCAAATTGCATCTATCCTGAAAATACCCGAATTCCAAAATGCGTAAAGTTCCAGCATTCAACATAAGGACATTTTCATCCTTCCGATGGTGACGAAAATGTTTCGTCATGGAAGTCTATATATTTGGCTCTTCACCGAAAGTTGTACTTGACTATTTCAGAACACGCCTTCTCTGTACTTATAAGGAAAAATCAGTAAATCAGATTTTTCGTACACGGCGGCTCAAGAAAATCCCCCGCTTGTCAAGTACATGTTGTGGTGATGAACCATATATTTATAAAAATAGGAATATATGATAAATTACAGTTATAATTCATAATATTCCATTGGGGATTTTTAACTTTCATAATTAGTCAAGGGGGAGCCACATGACATTATCGCAACTCAGAAGGCAAGCGAGGCAGGCGTTAAAAGGGCAATGGGGAATGGCAGTTCTTATCATGCTCGTGTATTTTGTGTTGAATACGGTCATCCCAACAGTGTTGGAAATGGTGCTCAGCGGTGGATGGAGCGCTTGGATGGCGCAAGAGGATCCGCCTTTTGCGGCCCAGCTGGTCAGTTTGTTGTATACGGCGGCGCTGCTTCCGCTCGGTATCGCGGTCTATTGGGTGTTTTTGGATGCCTATCGAGGGCAGCCGCTTTCGGTGGCGCCGCTCTTCACCGTGTATCGGCAAGGAAAGCTGCCGCTTAAGTTGATCGGCGCATCGATTTTGTACGGCATTTTTGTTTTCCTATGGACTCTTTTGCTCATCATCCCGGGGATTATCAAATCATTGGCTTACTCGCAGACGTTCTTTTTGTTAAAAGACCATCCGGAGTATGGGGCGCTTCAAGCGATTCGTGAAAGCAACAAGCGGATGAAAGGGTATAAATGGAAGCTTTTTTTGCTTTATTTGAGTTTTCTCGGCTGGGGGATTTTATCCCTTCTGACGCTCGGCATCGGGTTGTTATGGCTGATTCCTTATGTGTACACGTCGCTGGCGGCTTTTTATGATGAGTTTATTCGTGTGCAGGAATAGACCATAATAGTTTCGATTCCTGGAAAAAACTATCCGCTAGAAAGGGGAATTTCTTTAATGGATGAAAAATGTTGCCCGCAGCCAGTTCAATAGGTTGGCTGCAGGCCGTTGTTTGGTTAAAGCACGTACAAAAAGACGGAAGCAACAATGCCGACGTAAAGGAAGGTGATCGTTGTAAAGCCCATAATGTCGCGAATGCGTAGGCCGGCAATGGCAAGGAGCGGGATAGCCCAAAACGGTTGGATCATGTTGCTCCATTCGCCCCAAGCGACGGCCATCACCATTTTGGCTGGATCCACGCCCATCTCAAGTTTCTATGCATGTCGCTATGCCGATCTTCAAGGTGAAACAAGGACGAAGGCTGTGATCATTTCGATCATGGTGCATATCCGCGTTGTTTTGCCCATACACTGAAAGAAGAGGAGAAACAGGGAGGGAAGAGCGTGCAATTTTACTACGGCCCACACATGCCGCTGCGCGTTTTGGATGAGATTGAATTCTGGAAGCACCAAGAGGAAGAACATACGGTTGTCATTCGCGAGCTTGCGTCTGGATTGGAAGCGCCATATGTAGAAGCGTTGAAAAAATGGGAGGAGGTGCTTTCGGCTGCGCATCAGCACGCGGTCCGTTATATCGAATCGGTGGTTCGGGCCGGCCATTATGTTCCTGAACAACTGCATCAACAAGTGCTCCATTTTGTGTCGTACTGCCTAGAGCAGAGCCTTCAGTTCATCGAATTATGCCGGCAAATCAAAACCCGCAGCAAAGCCGTCAGCCAAAACCCGACCGCCAAGGTGGTGCTCGATCACATCATTCGCGAATCGGAGTATTTTGTCGGCATCGCGCAGTTGTTGCTGTACGGTACTCATTCGGCATTGGCTGCACTGCGGACAGATTCATCGGCGACGTCATAGATGCAATGTAGTATAATGGAATTGGGTGCTTCCACCTATTATGATGAGCCACGAGGGGGACATAGCTGTGATTGTCACGACCACCAATACCATTGAGGGAAAAGAAATTGAAGAGTATTTGGGCATCGTAGCGGGAGAGGTCATTTTGGGCGCCAATGTCGTCCGTGATTTTCTCGCCAGCATCACCGACATCATCGGCGGGCGGAGCGAAACGTATGAAAGCAAGCTGGCCGAAGGGCGGGAGATGGCGATCAAGGAGATGGTCAATAAGGCGAGAAGCCTTGGCGCCAACGCCGTCATCGGGGTGGATCTCGATTTTGAAACGCTGCGCGACGGCATGATGATGTGCATTGCGACGGGGACGGCGGTGCGGCTGAAATCGTAATGGGAAAGCAGCGGGTCTATCGGCCCCTGCTTTTTTTGCTTTGTCGGCTGCCGTTGTGGGGGTGTCAGTGCATCGGCTGTTGATGCTGATGGGGTTTTGCAGCTTGAAATAGGATTGACAGAAGAAAAAAAAGCGGTTTATGATTCGCATATATGAACAAATGCTCATATATTAAAATGTGAGGGAACAGCCATGAACGCAGAGGATCATTCGTTTTTAGATGAAAGTGTGATTGAGGAAGTGTCACGGATCTTTAAAGCCCTAGCGGATCCGACGCGGATGAAGATGTTGTATTTGTTGTCGCAGGAAGAATGCCATGTCGGCCATATTGCGGAAGTGCTCGGCATGTCGCAGTCGGCCGTTTCCCATCAACTGGCGCTGCTTCGGGCGCTGCGGCTTGTCAAATATCGCCGTGAAGGGAAATCACTGGTGTATTCGTGCGATGACGATCATGTCATTTCGCTGCTGAGGCAGGCGATTGATCACGCACAACACCAATAAATAAGGAGAGAAGATGGATGCATCATCACGCGCACGGCCATTGTGATCACCATCACGGGCATCATCACGGCAGAGAAGGAAATCAAAAAGGGCTGGCGATTGCCCTCGGTGTAACGATCGGGATCATGGTGCTCGAGTTTGTCGGCGGGCTTGTGACGAACAGCCTTGCTCTTCTTTCGGATTCGGGGCATATGCTGAGTGATGCCATTTCGCTTCTGTTAAGCCTGGCGGCGGTTTGGCTGGCGGCGAAGCCCGCGTCGCCGAAGAGAACGTATGGATTTTACCGGTTCGAGATTCTAGCGGCGCTAGTAAATGGGGTCACGTTGGTGGTGATTGCCGCTTGGATTATTTGGGAAGCGGTCGGGAGGTTTGTGAATCCACCTGCTGTCGCGAGCGGGCCGATGATGGCGGTGGCCGCCGTCGGGTTGTTGGCAAATCTCGTGAGCGCTTGGGTGTTAATGCGCAAAGGGGATGTCAAAGAGAACGTCAATGTCCGCAGTGCGTATTTGCACGTGATCGGCGATGCGTTAGGCTCGGTCGGGGCGATGGCGGCAGGGCTTGTCATCTGGCTGTTCGATTGGTACGCGGCTGATCCGCTCATTTCCATTGCGGTGTCGGTGCTGATTTTAAAAGGGGCATTGGCCGTGGTGAAACAGACGGTGCATATTTTAATGGAAGGAACGCCGGCGGCGATTGACCATGGGGAAGTAAAAGCGGCGCTCTCCGGCATTGATGGCGTGATCGATGTGCACGATTTGCATATTTGGACGATCACCTCGGGGCTTGATTCGTTAAGCTGCCATTTGCTCATTGAGGAAGGTTGCGATGGGCAGGCGGTTTTGCAGCGGGCGATTGATTTGATCGAGACGCGCTTTCACATTCGCCATGCGACGATTCAAATCGAAATGCCGCATATTCGCCATGGGGAGATGGAAGTATAGGGGAGGGCTGCCAAGCTTCTCCCCGTGTTTTTTAGGATCTCCAATTGTGTTGCAACGTTTCAAGGAAGATACGTACATTTTGCTTGTTTTCCATAATCGGTGCACAAATATAGGAAAACATTCGGTAAAACGGTGGATGGTTCAAGTGAACGATGGACAGATGGCCGTGCTCGATGTCGCGGGCGACGACGCTGCGCGACAGCAAGGACAGGGCGTTGCCGTTGATCAGCGTTTCTTTAATGCCTTGGTTGCTGCTGATGATCATGAGCGATTGGATTTTCAGCCCGTTCGAGCGGATGAAATGATTGAAATATTCCCTTGTCCCCGACCCGACTTCGCGCGCCACCCACGCCTCGTTTTGCAGCTCGCTGATCGTGACTTCGCCTTTTTGCGCTAGCTCGTGCCGCTTGGAGGCGACGATGACGAGCTCGTCTTGCATAAACGGGTGGACGGACAATTCTTTTTCGTTCGTTTGCCCTTCGATCAAGCCGATGTCGACTTGATACGATTTGACGAGTTCGACAATTTCTTTCGTGTTGCCGATCATCACCTCAAGCTCCAATTCTGGATAGCGCTTTTGGAAATCGGGCAAAAGCGGGGGCAAAATATACTCTCCAATCGTAAAGCTGGCGCCGATGGTCAATTTGCCTTTCACTGAGTGATGGTGCTCCAAAATGTCTTGCTTCGTTTGTTCATAGAGCGCCATCATTTGTTTGGCGCGATCGTACAAAAGTTCACCTGTCGGCGTCATGCGCAGCCGCTTCGGGGAGCGGATGAACAGTTTCGTCTGGAACTCCTTCTCTAAATTTTTAATGTGCAAGCTGACACTTGGCTGGGATAAATGGAGAATTTCCGCCGTCTTTGTGAAATTTTTCACTTCTGCTAACGTAATGAACGTCTTCAACTCGTCGTAATACATTGGCCAACCCCTCGCATGCAGCCTGACTGTTTTGTTGCGGATCATTATTAGTGATGTTAATAGTTTTAATAATTTATATTTATTTTACTAATGTTTTGTTTTGCGGTAAAGTGTAAATATGATATTTTGGATAAAGTATACTTTGTTTATAGGGATTAATGGAATTTGGCGTCCGCCCATGATGGCGGGTTAAGCAACGCCAATCGATTCCATCTTATTTTTATATTGTGAGGTGGACACCGTTGCAGCTGCAAGTAACCAACAGTCCGTTTAGCCAGGAGCAGATTGAGCTCTTGAACCGTTTGTTGCCGACGTTGACGCCAGCGCAAAAGTTTTGGCTGAGCGGGTATTTGGCCGCCGCCGAGTCGGCCGCTGCTGTGCTTGACGCCGAAGCGCCCGCACTGCTTGTCGGGGGCGGGAAACCGGTTTCGAAAGAAGTGACCGTTCTGTACGGTTCGCAAACCGGCAATGCGCAAAAACTGGCCGAAAAAGCAGGCAAGGCGCTTAAGGAGCACGGATTCGAGGCGAAAGTGTCGTCCATGCTTGACTTTAAGCCGAATGAATTGAAGAAAGTCGAGACGCTGCTCATTGTCGTGAGCACGCATGGGGAAGGCGATCCGCCAGACAACGCGGTGTCGTTTTACGAGTTTCTCCACAGCAAACGGGCGCCGAAGCTGAATCATTTACGCTTTTCCGTCTTGGCGCTTGGCGATACGTCGTATGAACATTTTTGCCAGACGGGGAAAGATTTTGACAAGCGGCTCGAGGAGCTCGGGGGAGCGCGGTTTTATCCGCGCGTCGACTGTGACGTCGACTACGAGGAAGCGGCGGCGAAATGGCTTGACGGCGTGCTTGCCGAGCTGAGCAAGGGGATCAATGCCGAGGCCGCGCCAGTGTTGTCGGCCGCTGCGGCCGTGCCGAAAGCCGAACCGGCGGTCGTCTATTCGCGGAAAAATCCGTTCCCGGCTGAGGTGCTGGAAAACATCAACTTAAACGGCCGCGGATCGAACAAGGAAACGCGCCATCTCGAATTGTCTCTTGAAGGATCGGGGTTGAAGTATGAACCGGGCGATGCGCTTGGCATCTTCCCGAAAAACGATCCGGAGCTTGTCGATCTCATCATTCAAGAAATGAAATGGAACCCGGAAGAAACGGTGACGATCGACAAAGACGGGGAAGTGCGGTCGCTCAAAGAAGCGCTCACGTCCCATTTTGAAATCACTGTGTTGACCAAAGCGCTGTTGCAAAAGCTTGCGCCGCTGTCGAAAAACAGCGAGCTTCAAGCGCTCGTTGCCCCAGGCAATGAGGCGAAGCTGAAAGAATACGCCAAAGGCCGCGACTTATTGGATGCGTTCCGCGACTTCGGCCCATGGGACGCGGCGCCGCAACAAGTCATCTCGATTTTGCGGAAAATGCCGCCGCGCCTGTATTCAATCGCGAGCAGCTTAGCGGCCTATCCAGATGAAGTGCACTTGACGATCGGCGCGGTCCGTTATGAGTCGCACGGCCGCCTGCGCAAAGGGGTGTGCTCGACGTTCTGCGCCGAACGCGTCCAAATCGGTGATACGTTGCCGGTCTTTGTGCAGCCGAACCCGAATTTTAAGCTGCCAAAAGACCCATCGACGCCAATCATTATGATCGGTCCAGGCACTGGGGTTGCGCCGTTCCGCGCTTTTATGCAAGAGCGCGAGGCGACAGGAGCCAACGGAAAATCGTGGCTCTTTTTCGGCGACCAACATTTTATGACCGACTTCCTGTATCAAACGGAATGGCTCGCCTGGCTGAAAAGCGGTGTGCTGACCAAAATGGATGTCGCCTTCTCGCGCGATACGGAGAAGAAAGTGTATGTGCAGCACCGGATGCTCGAGCGAAGCAAAGAACTGTTCGGCTGGCTCGAGGATGGCGCCGTCGTCTACGTATGCGGCGACAAACAACACATGGCGCGCGACGTCCATCAGACGTTGATCGAGATTATCGAAAAAGAAGGCGGAATGAGCCGCGAACAGGCGGAAGCGTATGTCACCGAGATGCAAAAGCAAAAACGATACCAACGCGACGTCTATTAATCTCAAAAGAAGGAGTGGGATCGAAAATGGCGAAAGTCGTGTTAAAAGCGCCGGACGGACCGCCAAGCGATGTGGAGCGTATCAAGCAGGAAAGCCGTTACTTGCGCGGCACGCTCGCGGAAACGATGGAAGACCCGATCAGCGCAGGAATTCCAGAGGATGACAACCGGTTGATGAAATTCCACGGCAGCTACTTGCAAGACGACCGCGACGTGCGCACCGAGCGGCAAAAACAAAAGCTTGAGCCGGCGTATCAGTTTATGATCCGCGTCCGCACGCCGGGCGGGGTGGCGACGCCGGAACAGTGGCTTGTCATGGATGAGCTCGCCCGCAAGTATGCGAACGGCACGTTGAAGCTGACGACGCGCCAAGCGTTCCAATTGCACGGCGTCTTAAAATGGAACATGAAAAAAACGATGCAAGCCATTAACAACGCGCTGATGACGACGCTTGCGGCCTGCGGCGACGTCAACCGAAACGTCATGTGCAACCCGAATCCGTACCAATCGGAAGTGCATGCGGAAGTGTATGAATGGGCGAAGCTGATCAGCGACCATTTGTTGCCGCGGACGCGGGCGTACTACGAAATTTGGCTGGACGACGAGAAAGTGGCGGGCACGCCGGCGGTTGACGGCGAAGAAGAGCCGATTTACGGACCGACGTATTTGCCGCGGAAGTTTAAAATCGGCATCGCCGTCCCGCCGTCGAACGACGTCGATGTGTTCTCGCAAGACATTGGGTTCATCGCCATTGTCGAGGACGGCAAGCTCGCCGGGTTTAATGTCGCCATCGGCGGCGGCATGGGGATGACCCATGGGGACAAAACGACGTATCCGCAGCTTGCCAAGGTGATCGGCTTCTGCCGGCCGGATCAAGTGGTCGAGGTGGCGGAGAAAATTATGACCGTTCAGCGCGACTACGGCAACCGCTCATCGCGCAAACACGCCCGCTTTAAATACACGATCGACCGCCTTGGCCTTGAAACGGTGAAAGAAGAAATTGAGCGCCGCCTCGGCTGGAAGCTCGGCGAAGCGCGCCCGTACCATTTCGAGCATAGCGGCGACCGCTATGGCTGGGTCGAAGGCGTCAATGGGACATGGCACTTCACACTCTTTGTCGAAGGCGGACGCGTCAAAGACTACGACGATTACAAGCTGATGACCGGCCTGCGCGAAATCGCGAAAGTCCATACGGGAGATTTCCGGCTGACGCCAAACCAAAACTTGGTCATCGCTAACGTCACGAGCGAGAAAAAGCCGGAAATCGAGGCACTCATCGCCGAATACGGCTTGACCGACGGCCGCCGGTACACCGCCTTGCGCCGCAACGCGCTCGCCTGTGTCGCGCTGCCGACATGCGGCCTGGCGATGGCGGAAGCGGAGCGCTACTTGCCGAAACTGCTTGATAAAATCGAGGAAATTATCGACGAAAACGGCTTGCGCGACGAAGAAATCACGATCCGCATGACGGGCTGTCCGAACGGTTGCGCCCGCCACGTGCTCGCCGAAATCGCCTTCGTCGGCAAAGCGGTCGGAAAATACAACATGTACCTTGGAGCCGCGTTCAACGGCACGCGCCTTGGCAAACTGTACCGCGAAAACATCGGCGAAGAAGAAATTTTGCGCGAACTGCGCGTCCTCCTATCCCGCTATGCGAAAGAGCGTCTTGACGGTGAACATTTCGGCGACTTCGTCATCCGCGCCGGCATCGTCAAAGAAGTGACGGATGGGACGAATTTCCATGATTAAAGTGGTCAGGGTGAAATGGAAACCAGCCTCTCCTTGTTTAGGGGAGGTTGGTTTTTTGTTGCTTTCATGCAATGGCTTCGGTGTTTTGTTCATTGTAGCCGCATTCAATCAATATTAGGTTGTAATAAAGGATTTCCGATCTCCATGTCCTATCTTTATCACTTGAAAAGCTGGCACGGTGACAAAAAGAGCGAACAATGCTATGTAAAAAAGTTGCAACTTATATAATTCACAAAATATTTCAACTATATTATAGTAGTGTTATGAACTTGTATTTTTCAGATCATGACCAGGGGCAAACATTTTTTCCAAGATCGTATGCAGCGATCACGTGAATGGAAAGGGGGAGAAGATATTATGAAGATGGGAACAGAAAAACAAACATACTTGAATTACATCAATGGCGAATGGATTCATTCCTCCACTGGAAAAATCGAAGCCAGCCTTAACCCAGCCAATATCGATGACATTGTCGGCTATGTCCAAGAGTCTAGTGCGGAAGATGTAAACGCCGCGGTGGAGGCGGCGCGGCGGGCGCAGGCGGCATGGCGGAAGTTATCCGGCCCGAAACGCGGAGAGTATTTGTTCCGCGCGGCTGACGTTCTTGAGAAACGGCTTGACGAGATCGCGGAAACGATGACAAGGGAAATGGGAAAAACGCTCCCGGAAGCGAAAGGGGAGGTGCAGCGGGGAGTCAATATTTTGCGCTACTACGCTGGAGAGGGGATGCGATCGATCGGTGAGGTCATTCCATCCACGGACAGCGAAGCGTTGATGTTTACCACGCGCGTGCCTCTTGGCGTGGTCGGGGTCATCACGCCGTGGAACTTTCCAGTCGCGATTCCGATTTGGAAAATCGCACCCGCCATCGTCTATGGAAACACCGTTGTGTTTAAGCCGGCGCAGGAAACAGCTGTCACCGCCGCGAAAATCGTGGAATGCTTTGACGAGGCGGGGCTGCCGGCCGGTGTGGTGAATTTGGTGACAGGCAAAGGATCGGTCATCGGCAATGCGATCGCCGAACACCCCCATATTCACGGCATCACCTTCACCGGCTCCAATGAAGTCGGCAAAACGATCGCCCAAAAAGCGGTGGCCCGAGGGGCGAAATACCAGCTGGAAATGGGTGGAAAGAATCCGGTGATCGTGCTCGAGGACGCTGACCTTGATCGCGCCGTCGAAGCGACGATTAGCGGAGGACTGCGTTCGACGGGGCAAAAATGTACGGCGACAAGCCGCGTGTTCGTCCAGCGCGCCGTCTATGATCAATTTAAGGAGAAATTGTTGGCAAAAGTGAAGCAGCTGAACATCGGCAATGGACTCGAGGACGGCGTTTGGATGGGGCCGTGCGCCAGCCAAAAGCAGCTCGAGACGGTCCTTTCTTATATCCAAAAAGGAATCGAAGAAGGGGTGACGCTCGTTTACGGAGGCCAACGTTTGACGGATGGGGAGCGGGCAAAAGGGTTTTATGTGCAGCCGACCATCTTTGAAAACGTGTCGCCCGACATGACGATCGCTCGCGAGGAAATTTTCGGGCCGGTGTTGGCGTTAATCAAAGTGGATTCGCTGGAAGAAGCGCTTTCTCTCGCCAATGACACACCGTTTGGATTGAGCGCCTCGATTTTCACGCAAAATATCGGCAAGATGCTCGCGTTCATCCAAGACATCGAGGCCGGACTCGTCCGGATTAATGAAGAAAGCGCCGGCGTCGAACTGCAAGCGCCGTTTGGCGGGATGAAGCAGTCCAGCTCCCACTCGCGGGAACAAGGACGGGCGGCCATCGAGTTTTTCACGGCGATTAAAACGGTGTTTGTAAAAGGATAAGAAGTTGAGGAAAGTGCGCTGCCGTTTGGGCAGGGCGCTTTTTTAGCGTGAGGGAATTGGCAAAGGCGATTGTCGGCGAGCAAACGGTTTGCTTACAAAAAAATGATGAAAAATATTGACAATGATAATTTTTATCAATTAAAATATGGTATGTGAAAATGATAATCCTTCTCTTTTTAGAGGTTTGGGCGGGAACATGGTTTTCAAAAGAATGGAGTGAGATGTGGTGGCCGCATGCGGACAGAATGGCTTGACTTGAAAAGAACAGCGATTGAGGAGATGCCAGCCATCTTGGCGGTGATGGTTGCTTCTCAACACAAGCAGAATTTATCTTTTTAATTAGGAAAGATAATCAATATCATAATTGCACCTGTAAAGCAATTGAGTCTGGACATGGCATCGTCATTCGACTTGTATGATGGGATAGAACGGGAGACAGGATGAGAAAACATGAAAAAATGGATGGTGCTTCTTGTTGTTTTGGCTGCGGCATCATTGTTTGTCGGTGTGCATGATTTATCGCCTCGCGAGTTGTTTGCCGGCGACCGTGAGGCGTGGGAAGTGTTTTTGATCAGTCGCTTGCCGAGGCTCATCAGCATTCTGATCGCCGGATCAAGCGTGAGCATTTGCGGCTTGATCATGCAGCAGTTGAGCCAAAACCGATTTGTGTCGCCGACGACGGCGGGAACGATGGATTGGGCGCGGCTTGGCCTGTTGGTGTCCATGATTGCATTCGCTGCCGCAGGGCCGCTTGTGAAGGCGGCTATTGCCGTTGTGTTTGCGTTTGCGGGGACGCTGCTGTTTATGACGGTTTTGGATCGTGTGAAGTACAAAGATTCGATCTTTATTCCGCTCATCGGCTTGATGTTTGGCAATATTGTCGGTTCTGTCACGACGTTTTTGGCTTATAAATATGATTTGATTCAATCGATGTCCGCATGGATGCACGGCGATTTTTCCGTTATGATGCAAGGACGTTATGAAATGCTGTATGTGAGCGTTCCGCTCATGGCAATCGCTTATGTATACGCCAATCGGTTTACGATCGCCGGCATGGGGGAGGAGATGGCGACGAACTTAGGGGTTCGCTACCGTTCGATTGTCTACACTGGTCTCCTCATTGTCGCTGTTGTTTCTGCTGTTGAGGTGTTGACGGTTGGGACGCTGCCGTTTTTAGGGCTGATCGTTCCGAACATTGTCACGATGTATTATGGGGATCATTTGCGCAAAGTATTGCCGTTGACAGCCATATTTGGCGCTTTGTTTGTGCTAATTTGCGATGTATTTGGCCGAGTCGCCATTTATCCATACGAAATTCCGATCGGCTTGACGGTTGGAGTAATCGGAAGCGGTGTCTTTTTATATTTGCTCGTAAGGAGAACGAAGCAGTATGTCTAATCGGATGAAAGTGGTTGTGCTCGTGGTATTGGCGCTCGGATTGATCGTGCTGTTTTTGTTTGCACACTTGCGAGGGGATTTTGACTATGTGTTGCGCTCGCGGAGCGAAAAGATTGTCGCGATGGTGCTTGTCGGTTGGGCGGGGGCGGTTTCGACCGTCTTATTTCAGACAATGACCAATAATCGTATTTTAACTCCAAGCATTATTGGGCTTGATTCCGTTTATATGCTTGTACAAACTGCTGTGGTGTTTTTGTTCGGTTCGACGACGTTGACCATGATGGGCAACACCTTGCACTTTCTCTTGTCTGCTGGGTCGATGATCGGTTTTTCAGTTTTATTGTATTCGTTTTTGTTTCACCGTGAAGGGCAAAATTTATATTTCATCTTGCTTGTTGGGATGATTCTCGGTACGTTTTTCCAAAGTTTGACGTCTTTCATGCAATATTTGATTGACCCAAATGAATTTTCCATCATTCAAGATCGAATGTTTGCGAGCATCAACAATATAAAAACAGACTTGCTTTGGCCGGCAGGCCTGCTCATTGCGGCTGCGACATTGTATACATACCGTCATCTTCACGAGTTGGACGTGCTGTCGCTCGGCAAAGATCATGCGATCAATTTAGGCGTGGCGTATGAAACGGTCGTCAAACGGCTGCTGATGATTGTGGCGGTGTTGGTGTCGGTTTCGACCGCGCTTGTTGGTCCCATCATGTTTTTCGGATTGATAGTCGCCAATGTGGCGTATGCGTTTTTTCAAACGTATGAACATCGTTATTTGCTTGCAGGAGCGGCGCTGTTCGGCATCATCGCCCTCGTTGGCGGCCAGTTGGTAGTCGAGCGAGTGTTCACCTTTTCGACGACGTTGTCTGTCATTGTCAACATGGTCGGAGGCGTCTATTTTCTATACCTTTTGTTAAAGGAGCGAAAAGCATGGTAGAGGTGAAACAAGTATTGAAGCGATACGGTGGGAAGACCGTGATTGACCGTGTATCTTTATCTGTTCCACGCCGCAAGCTCACATCGCTCATTGGCCCGAACGGGGCGGGGAAAAGCACGCTTTTGTCCATGATGAGCCGCTTAATTCCAAAAGATGGCGGAGAAATCTGGATTGAAGGAAAGGAAATTGCTCGTTATCGGACAGAAGAGTTGGCGAAAAAAATTTCCATTTTGAAGCAATCCAACCACATTGCGGCTCGCTTGACGGTACACGAATTGGTGTCGTTCGGTCGCTTTCCGTATTCGCGCGGCCGCTTGACGCGCCAAGATCGCGACTATGTGCGTGAGGCGATCCGCTATATGGAGCTGGAGCCATTGCAAGACCGCTATATGGACGAGTTGAGCGGCGGACAGCGGCAGAGAGCTTATATCGCGATGGTGTTGGCGCAAGATACGGATTATATTTTCTTGGACGAGCCGTTGAACAATTTGGATATGAAACACGCCGTGCAAATGATGAAAGTGTTGCGCAAGCTGGTCGATGAGCTTGGCAAAACGATCGTGATGGTGATGCACGATATTAACTTTGCCTCCTGTTACTCCGATTATATGGTCGCGTTAAAAGATGGAGCGGTCGTCTGTGAAGGGGATGTTTCATCGATCATGAGCGATGAAGTGCTTCGCGGCATTTATGATTTGGATGTGCGCGTGCAGACGATTGAAAATCGGCGCATCTGTGTGTATTTTTAGCAAATTCCCATGAGAAAGCGTCCATCTTGACTAGTGAAAAAGCGGGCTGTGGAAGCCTATGGGCATGCTTGGTGAAGAGCTCCGTCTCGGATTCAAACATGGGACGGGGAGACGCGATCAAAGTCAAGTATATGAAGAAGATTCCAATTAAGTAAAAAATGGTTGAGCCGGCTTTCATGTTGACATCGGCAAGAAAGGGCGCCCCTTGTCGAGTGAATACGAAAGCCGTCAACATATAATTTGAATTTCCAAAGGGGGGTATAGCCAATGAAACAGCGTTGGCTGATGGTAGTGGTTGCTTTGCTTCTCATCGTACTGGCTGCTTGCGGCAATAAGGAGAATACAAGCAACGGAGCAAGTGGGAAGAATGACGAGAAGAAAACGGAACAAGCCGAGGAAATGACGATCAAGCACCAGCTTGGAGAGGCGAAAGTCAAGAAAAATCCAGAGAAAGTGGTTGTCTTTGATTTCGGAGTGCTAGACACCCTTGATAAACTAGGGGTGAAGGTGACAGCTTTGCCGCAGATGAACGTGCCGAAATACTTGGAGAAATATAAAAGCAGCGACTACCAAAACGTCGGCAGCTTGATGGAGCCGGATTTTGAAAAATTGAGCGAAATCAAGCCGGATGTCATTTTTATTTCCGGTCGTCAAGCAAATTTGTATGACAAGTTGAAAGAGATTGGCCCAACCGTGTATATAGGGATTGACACTCAACATTATTGGGATTCATTTACAAACAATATGAAGCTGATCGGGCAAATGTTTGGCAAAGAAAAAGAAGTAGATGAGGAACTGGCCAATATTGAAAAACAAATCGAAGAAGTGAAGACAAAGGCTGCAGACAAAAAAGCGCTGATCATTTTGACGACCGGTGGGAAAGTGAGTGCGTACGGCAAAGGTTCGCGCTTTGGGCTCATCCATGATGTGCTCGGCGTGCCAGCCGCAGACCCGAATTTGAAAGTGACGAATCCTCATGGACAAAGCGTATCATTTGAGTACATTGCCAAGAAAAACCCGGATTACTTGTTTGTCATTGACCGCGACGCCGTTGTAGAAGGAAAGCCGACAGCGAAGCAAACGATTGAAAATGCACTTGTGAAAAAGACGAAAGCATATCAAAACGGCCACATTGTCTACTTGGATCCAAATTATTGGTATCTCTCAGGCGGCGGATTGACGTCGGTGTCGGAAATGATCAAACAGGTGGAAGAAGGATTGAAATAAAAGGACAGGCGGGCTTAGGCGGCCCGCCTGCTTTATCGTCATAAAATGATATTCTTAATTTTGTAGATTTCCCGTTCGTGTTCGATGACTTTGTTCGAGAGGAAGGTGATGTCAAGTTTGATGTTGTTCAGCTGTTCATTGAATGATTGGGCATGGGAATCGACTTTTTTCTCTAAGGAGTCGAGTCTTTGGTGGATGGAAGAAACTTCACCGTGAAGTTTGTGCACGTCCATCGCGAGGGCGTCGAGTGCGGCGTCGGTTTCATCCTGGCGGTGAAGCAGGGCAGACATCAGATCATACAGTTCTTTTTGGCCGGCTTTGATATGGGCTTGTTCTTCTTCTAACCGCTTTTGGCCTTCAAGGAGAGCTTGCTGGATCCGCCGGAATTCTTCTTGCTCTTTGCGCATTTCCTGCTGTTCTCTACGGATCTCCTGTTGTTCTTTCCGCATTTCTTGTTGTTCTCTTCGGATCTCCTGTTGCTCTTTCCGCATTTCCTGTTGTTCTCTTCGGATCTCCTGTTGCTCTTTCCGTATTTCTTGTTGTTCTCTTCGGATCTCCTGCTGTTCTTTTCGCATTTCTTGTTGTTCTCTTCGGATTTCCTGTTGCTCTTTTCGGATTTCTTGTTGTTCTGCTTCCAGCCGTTTGTGGCTTTCGACGAGGAGGTGCAGCGTGTTCTCGATATGACCAAGGCGGTTGAACAACTGCAAGAGGATCTCTTCGCTCATGGTTGGCCCCTCTTTCATTCTAATTTCTTTCATTATAGCACATATGTTCTTGTCGGACAAGCACGAATGGTGTATATAGGAAAGCGTACAAACATATGATACAATGAATAAACAAACTGACAAGTCCCAGTGCGGATGTCGGCTAGTATGTTTTTAGAAAGGGATCGATGTATGCTTTACGTTTCTCCTGCCAAAATCGCAAGCTATTTTTATCACGAGTGCGAGCGGAATTTTTATTTTCAGTCGTTGGCGAAAGAACGGCGAAGCGAGCTCGATGTGCCGGAAGAGCTGTTTGAGCAGCCTGCGGTTCATGAGAGCGTGCTGCGCCGAGGGGTTGAGTGGGAAGAGGAAGTGATTACGACCTATTTGGCCGGCCAAGTGCAGATGGGGAAGCGAGAGCCTGGCGCACCGATTTCCCACTGCTATTTGGATGGAGAGGAGACGATCCGCGAGCTGAAGCAGCCGAGCAAGCGCTATTTATACCAGCCGACATTGATCGCGCCGCCGCGCTTTTACGAGCGGTACGGACTGGACACAACGATGATCCGGTTTGCGGCGTGTCGTCCGGATTTGATTGAGTGCATTCCGGGGCAAAACGGCTTTGTGTTCCGCATCATCGACATCAAATCATCAGATGTGTTAAAGATTTCCCACCGCGTGCAAACGGCGCTGTACGCGTTGATGTTGTCCTCGGTGTTAGAGGAGCACGGTGTTAAGGGCAGCGTCGATTTGCGCGAAGCCGGGATATGGACGTACAAAACCGAGCAGCCGCAGCTGACAGATATCGGACAGCTGCTTCCGTTTCTTGAGCAGTTTTTGGCTAGCGAATTGACGGCGCTGGCTGGGAAGCAACTTGATGAGCTGTTTTGGCATTTGGATTATCGCTGTGAATGGTGCCCGTTCTATGATTACTGTTTCGACAAAGCGCGGAAACAGTCGCATATTTCCCTCGTTCCGTACTTATCGAGTCATGCGTCCCGCTTTATCCGCGAGCGGCAGCTTCCGGAGACGATCGATGAGTTTCGCCAACTTCTTGAGCGTCAAGAAACGAGACACGTCCTAAAACAAAACGCTGGATTGGCGCGTCAACTTCGGCGGCTTGAAGCGCAGCTTGAGGCGATTGCGGAGGAAAAGGTCGTTCCGTATGACCAGGCGGTGACGCATATGCCGATATGGGAAGACATCCGTCTGATTCTCACCGCGCAACGCGATCCGTTGACGGGGAAGATTGCGGCGGCATCGTTGTACCGTGTTGGTGGAACAGACGTGTTTGGAACGGGATCGGAAATGCATCATGTTATCGCCGGTTCGTTTGAGGAATGCGACGAGGTTGGCCGAAAGCTGGCCGATGCGCTGGACCGCCTGCTTCAGACGGTGCACGATTACAACCGGGATCGAGAGTGGCGGTCGCAAAAATCGGTGCAGGCGTATGTCACCGACAACTATGAATGGGACAATGTGCAGCAGCTGCTTCAAGCGCTTTTGTTCGATCCAGACTATAACGAAAAAGCTGTTCGGCTGCTGTCGTATTTTCATAGCAGCTCACTAGCAAGTGCCAACGATCATCCAGATGAAATCGTTCCGCTTCCTGTCGTTGTGCTGACAACGGCTGTGAGCCAGCTGTTCGCCTTGCCGACGCATGTTGCGTACCGTCTTGAAGACTTGTCGCGGTATATTGCGGCCTACCATGATTCGCCGTTTCTGTACTCGGCGAGCGAGCGCTTTTCGTTCCGCTTGACAAACGCCATGAAACTGGATGTGCTGCACGACGCCTGGCGAACAGGGGACACGGAAACACGGCAAGCGGTCGAGAAGGAGCTGAGCCGCCGCCTTTGGGCTGCTCACAGCATCATTCAAGGAATCCGTGCGTGGGCCGAGAGCGTCGATCCTTCGCCGCTTATGGTCTGGCCGGAAAAATTTGCGTTTCCTCATTCGGCTGATTACCGCGATCCGCTTGTGTCCAAGCTGGCGTTTATGGCGCGCTACGAGGCGCTATTAAACTACTTGGATATTCGCCAAAAGCGCCTGCTCCCGCTTTCGGAGCGGCTTGAGAACGGAGTGACGCTTCATGTCACGTACCTTGGCGGCGATCGGTTCCGATTGAACAACCGCCAGGCGCTTGAAACGATCGATCTAAAGGCGAGCTGGCTTTTGACGGAGTGCAATGAGGAAGGAGAAAAGGCGCAACAGACGTTTCCTGATCATAAGTACGCCAGTGAATGGAAGCCGCCCCAATGGGCCAATGTCTATTTTGTCCGCATTCGCGCCATCGAAGATAATGGCAAGACAGCTGAACTCAAGCTCGAGTTGCCCAAATGGCTCGATCGGTTCCCGCTTGTGGAAGGAGAGGAGTATTGGCTGTCGCTTCGGCATGCGGATTTTACCACCCCGCGCGTCTTGCAGGCGTTGCAACAGTTGGATAAGGACAATCATCGCATCTTGGACTTAGTTCGCGATCCGATTCGCTATCGGAAAACGTTTCGTCCCAACTGGGATGCAGAGGAAGTCAAGGCGCTTCTCCGCCGAAGCGGGTTGACAAAAAGCCAGCGTCAGGCGTTTCTCCACTTTCTCCGCCATACGTTGACGCTCGTCTGGGGGCCGCCTGGCACCGGGAAAACGCATTTTATTGCCGTTGCTCTTCGGTTGCTGATGGAAATGTATGAAAAACGGGGGCGAAGGCTTGCCATTCTTGTTTCGGGTTTCACCCATGCGGCGATCGAAAACGTTCTGCGCAAAATTCAGGAGCTTGCGCCGCGGCGCAGCGTCCATATCGCGAAACTTGGTGAGATTCAGACGGAAAACGCCAAAGGAATCGCCGAGGTGGCGGACCGTGACCTTCCCCGATGGCTGGGCAACGGCGGGCATCGGGTGCTTGGCGCCACGCTGTACGGCATTCAAAGGGCGTATGAAAAAGACTGTCTAGAAGAGTTTGACGTCGTCATTCTGGATGAGGCGTCGCAAATCCGCGTGGCCGATTCACTGTTGGCGCAGCGCCATGTCAAAAAAGCAGGCAGGCTGCTTATCGTCGGCGACCATTTCCAGCTGCCGCCAATCATTCAAGGGGCGTATGCGGCCGCGGAAGGGGAGCCGCACCTGTTCGACTCGATTTTCCGCCTGCTGTTTGACGCGGATGTGGAGAAGCGGTATACCCGCCAACTGACGGACAATTTCCGCATGAACGAGGCGCTTTGCCGCTACCCGGCCGAGCGGATTTACAGCTCCCAGTATACCGCGTTCACCCGCCAGATTGCCGAACAAACGTTGACGCTCGCCCCTGCGCCCCGGGCCGATGGGTGGATCGAAGCGGCGATCGACCCTGACTATCCGCTTGTCGTCTGCACGTATGACGGTGTATACGGTGCCCAAGAAAACGAGGCGGAGGCGCGCTGGGTGGCGGGCATCGCGAAGGTGTTGCGGGAACGGCTTCTCGACAGCGAGGGGAAACGGTACGATGACTCATCAGAAGGCGACCAAGCGTTTTGGCGCCGCGGGCTGTTTATCATCTCGCCGCATCGGGCGCAGATCCGCGCCATCCGCCGTGCCCTTGAACACCAACGATTGCGCCCACCGTTTTTCGTCGATACGGTTGATAAAATGCAAGGGCAAGAAGCGGATGCGGCGATCATCAGCTACGGCGTCGCCGATCCGGAACTGGCTGTGATGGAAGGGGAGTTCATCTACAGTTTGAACCGCCTCAACGTTTCGCTTACACGGGCGCGGAAAAAGACGATCCTCTTCCTCTCGCGCCAACTGATGTCGCCGCCGCTTCAGGTGATCGGCAACGAGGAATACCGTGAAGGGGTGAATTTTATGCTCGGGCTCGAGCACTACGCTTCACGGCGTGGGGAAGCGCAAACGTTTATGGTCGACGGTGTTGCGCTACAAATGTACCGAGTCCGTCATCCTTAACATTGAAAAGATGAGTTTTCGATGAAACGGCTGGGTTGAACAGGAAAAGAGGATGAATAAAGGCGCTTTTCAACTTGGGAAATTCTTTGGTGTCTCCGCGAATCACCCATTTTTCTATAAGAAAACCGCATAAGCAGTCGCCATCCGCCATGCCGCCTTCTCCATTTGTTGGCTCGTTTTGTTTCCATGCTGAGCGCAGCCGCGCACGGTTCGGAAGAGGGGGCATGGCGATTTTTTTGGGGACGGAATGGGGATTGATGTACGAACGGTGAATAGTTGATAAGAAAATTAAGGGAGGAAACCGCCGAGCCATGGAGAAATAATGGCAATAAGATTCGTCGATAAGAAGCACTGTGCTAGGAATACGCGACAAGAGAGGGGGCGTGCCATGGCAAATGCCGGCGGGAGAAGACCGGTGTCGGATGCTAGATTGGAGGCGATCAAAAAGCTCTTTCCGGAAGCGGTTGTAGATGGGGGCCTCGATTGGAAGCTGCTGCGGGAAGAGCTTGGCGATAGGGGAGAGGAAACGTATGAGTTTATATGGCCGGGGAAGGCGGAGGCGAGGCGGCTCGCTGAGCTGCCTGCGTCCGGAGTATTGCGGCCGGATCAGGCAGCGAGCAAACAGTGGGAGACGACGAACAATTGGTATATTGAAGGAGACAATTTAGAGGCGTTAAAGCTGCTGAGGACGTCGCATACGGGAACCATTCAAATGATTTACATCGATCCGCCGTACAATACCGGAAAAGTGCTCACGTACAAAGACAATTGGCGCAAGGGGAAAGCCGTTGTTCCTAGCGGAATCCAGGAAGAAGCGCGTGCCCATGCCGGCTGGCTCAACATGATGTACCCGCGCCTTTGGGTGGCGAGGGAGCTGTTAGCCGAGACGGGGGCCATCTTTATCTCCATTGATGATACGGAGCAGGCGAATTTGAGAAAAATGTGCGATGAACTGTTTGGCGAGCGAAATTTTGTCGCCACGTTCATTTGGCAGCGGGCGTTTTCGCCTGTGAACATGAACAAGTTCGCCTCGCGCAACCATGACTTCATCCTCTGTTACGCGAAAAATATCGACCGTTTAGCTTGGTACGGCTTGCCGCGCCATCCGGAAGCGGATGGGCGGTATGCCAACCCAGACAATGACCCACGCGGTCCATGGACGTCAGGCGATTTGTCGGTCGGTCCGCCGATTCCGGAAAAAATTTATGATATCGTGACCCCAGGCGGCCGGATTGTTTCGCCGCCCCATGGGTATTGTTGGCGGGTGACGAAGGAGCGCTTCGCCGAGCTGGCGGCGGATAACCGCATTTGGTTTGGCAAAGACGGCAACGGGGTGCCGCGCCTGAAGCGGTTTTTAAGCGAAGTGAAGTCGACGGTGACGCCGCTTACGATTTGGACGCATGACGAGGTGTCCCATTCGCAGGAGGCGAAAAAGGAGCTGAAGGAGCTGTTCGATGGGCTGGCGGTGATGGATTACCCGAAGCCGGTGAAGCTCATTCAGCGCATGGTGGCGTTGACAACGAAGGACAATGACATCATCCTCGACTTTTTTTCCGGCTCGGCGACAACAGCCCATGCCGTCATGCAGCAAAACGCTGAAGACGGCGGCCGGCGGTCGTTTCTCATGGTGCAGCTTCCCGAGCCGCTTGCGGAAACGTCCGAGGCGTATCGGGTGGGGTTTCGGACGATTTGCGACATTGGCCGCGAGCGCATCCGCCGCGCGGGGGAGAAAATCGTCCGTGAAACGGGAAAGACAGAGCTTGATATTGGCTTTCGCGTGTTTCGGTTCGAGAAGAAATCGAAGCAGCCCGCTCGCTAGGTGGACGGGCTGCTTTTCGATTCGGCTGATGAAAAGCGCTTTGGTAAAACAGGCGTTGCGTCTATGTTCCGAGTCCCTGATGTCCGTCGTTTCAGGCGCTTTTTACAATGACGCCGCAGCCCAACGGTCGTTGACAAAGACGTCGTACTCCGCGGCAATCGTTTCTTTGAGCTCCGCTAAAGACGGGATGCCGTCGGCGAACGTGTAGGTGTCAAGGCAAATGAGGGAGTATTCGTCGCCGGGATCAAATACGATGGTGACGACTTCTTCCGTTCCGGCGTCCACTTGCCGGATGGTGTCGCCGTCTTCCGGCTCCACGAGTACGTTTTGGTACGTTTCACGGATGACATAGTAGCCTTCCTGCAATTGTTCAGTGAATAGATGTTCGATGTCTGTCAGTTCGTGGACGATCATGTTTAGGCCTCCTGATTTGTGAAATTATGCTCAATGTCAGTATACAACGGAATGGCAACGAAGGTAATAGGCAGCGACGGAAGTTTGGAAAGTTGTCATTTTTCTGTTCCGCCACCGTTTGGGCGGGGCGGAACAGAAAAAACAGACGCCCGTGCCGATGGACGCCTGTTCATGTGGTGAAAATCAATCTTTCGCTATTGTGGATGCCGCCGGCTCATAGGTTGGGTCGAGACGGCGCCTTGCAAAGGCGAAGTAGCAAACGATGACGACGGCGGTGATGAGCAACGTCAGCAGCAACTGAGACACCATCGAATCGATAAACAGCATTGAGGCGAGGATCACGAGCAATATGAGAATCGTAAAATAGGTCAAGTGGGGAAACAGCCACATTTTAATTTTTAACGAATCGCTGTTTTCGCGTTCGAGTTTTTTCCGCAGGCGGAGCTGCGAGACGGCGATGGCTAAATAGACGAGCAGCGCGATCGCGCCGGAAGAGTTGACGAGAAACAGAAACACTTTGTCCGGCGAGATGTAGTTCATGATGACGGCGATGTACGCAAACAACGTGCTAGCGATGACCGCCCGCACTGGAACACCGTTTTTGCTCAGCCGCAAAAATGACTTTGGCGCTTCTCCTTTCTCTGCGAGAGAGTAAAGCATGCGCGACGTTGTGTACAGTCCGGAATTGAGGCAGGACAACACGGCGGTCAATACGATAAAGTTCATGATTTGGGCGGCCGCAGGGACGCCGACGTGTTCGAGCACGGCGACAAACGGACTCTTCAACACGCTCGCTGAGTTCCAAGGGAGCAATGTGACGATAACGGCGATGGAGCCGATGTAAAACACTAAAATCCGCCATGTGACCGACTTAGTTGCCTTGGATACTGCTTCTTGCGGTTCGGCTGATTCTCCGGCGGCGATCGTGACGATTTCCGTTCCGAAGAAGGAGAAAATAACGATGACAATGCCAACAAGGATGGAACCGATGCCATGCGGCATCAATCCGCCGTGACCAGTCAAATTTTTTAAGCCGACCGGATCGTTGCCCGGTGCAAGGCCGAAAATGAAGGCCAAACCAAGAATAAGAAAAAGGACAATGCTTGCTACTTTGATGAACGCGAACCAGTATTCAAACTCCCCGTACGATTTAACCGACCAAATATTGGTGAGTGTCATCAATATAGTCAGGATAAGGCTTAGGAGCCATAACGGAATGGAAGGAAACCAATATTGGATGATGGCGGCTCCTGCGTTCGCTTCAATGGCGATGACGATCACCCAGAAAAACCAGTAAAGCCATCCGACCGTAAATCCTGCCCAAGGACCGATTGCTTCATGGGCGTAAGCAGCAAATGAACCACTTGTCGGACGAGCCGCGGCCATCTCCCCGAGCATCCGCATCACGAGAACGACTAAAGCACCCGCTAAGGCATAGGAAAACACAGCTCCCGGTCCTGTCGAATGGATAACAGCTCCACTTCCAACAAACAATCCGGCGCCGATGACCCCAGCGATGGCAATCATAGCCATATGGCGCTCTTTCAATCCTTTTTGCAGACCGGAATCATTCATCCCTATTCCCCCCTCTCAAAAAGAGTTTAAATTTTTCAAATAATCTCACTACGCGATTGTTTTTAGTGTATATGGAAAAATTCACTCTACACATTAGACAAAATGCCAACTAAAAATGGAGTTTCATTGGACGATTTGTCAATAGGCGTCTCGGCTATAGAAGGAGTTTAGTTATAAAGTTTCGAATATTTGTGATAATAAAGACAAAGCAAAAGGGGGAGAGGCAAGAATGGAATGCAGCTTTCCTCTTACGGTCGCTGACGTTTTAAGGAGAAAATATTTTGAAAGAGCCGTTGTTGCCGCTGGAAAAGGCGGGTTGTCCAGAATCGTCAAGTGGGTGCATGTCGTCGAGGTGACGAAAATCAGCAATTTGTTACGGGGCAAAGAGTTGATTTTATCCACTGGAGTCGGATGGCGGGAAGATGCTTCGTTGTTTTTATCGCTGCTTCGGCAACTGATCGAATGCGATGCCTCCGGGTTGTGCATCGAACTAGGAACATATGCTTCTTCCATCCCTGATGAAGCGTTAAAACTGGCGGATCAGCACGATTTCCCGATCGTCTTTTTCCTTGAAGAAGTCCCGTTCGTTGAAATCACCCATGACATCCATACGCATTTGATCAACCAACAGTATCAAATGATTTCCCAGCTTGAATCGTATTCCCAAGAGTTAAACAAAAAGCTGTTGACCGTTCATGACCATCGGGAGATTTTAACGTGTTTGCATGATTGTTTAGGCCATCACGTGGCTTTTAAAATGCAGGGCGGGGATGTGGAGTACATTCCATGTCGGCCGAGGCAGAAACGCGAGGCCAGCATCTGTTCGGGGAACAGCGGATGGCCCGTAGATGCGGTCGTCAAGCCGATTTCTTTGTTCGGCGCCGAGTATGCGGAGCTGGCCCTTCTCCCTGACGGCCGCGATGTCAATGAGTTTGACCTTCTCATTTTGGATCGCACTGCGACTGCTTTGGCGCAACACTTATTGCGGAACCTTTATGCTGAGGAGAAACGGCGCACGGAGGAAAACGAGTGGCTGAAAGGATGGCTTGAAGGGGAATACTCAGACCAAGAGATTTCTTCCTTTTTATTGGATCATCATCCCTCTTTTGACAGCCGTCGGGGAGTTGTGTGGGTTTGCAAGGTGGAAAGGGCTCATCAAAAAGGAAATTTTGATTTGACATATTTCAAGCTTTTATGCCGTTCGCTATTTGAGCAGCGAGGATTTTTCGTGTTTTCTGTGGAGATAGGCCGGCAGCTGGCGTTTATCGCCCTTGATTGGCGGGGTGAGTCCACGTGGAAAAAGCGGGTCGAAGATGGAATTGAATCCATTAAGGCGTCAGATTTTGTACGGACGCGTCTTCCCTCCTTATCCATAGGCGTTGGAACGTTTGTCAACTCTCTTTCTGCCATGAATCAAAGCTATCGAGCCGCGCTGGAGGCGCTGAAAATTCGAAACCGGTTGAAGGATCAAACGGTCAGTCCATTTTACGAGGATTTGCATTTGTATCGGATGATCATGGTTCTAGATAAATATAGCAATCTGCGCGAAACGGCCTGTCAATATTTAGGGCCGATTATCGAGTACGACAGGAAGTACAATGGGAAGCTGCTAGAAACGCTCAAGGTGTACTTGCAGTGCAACGGCTCGAAACAAGAGACAGCGAAGCGGCTGTTTATTGTCCGGCAAACGTTGTATCACCGTATAGAGAAGCTGGAAAGTTTCCTTGGCCCCGATTTCATGGCGCCTGATAAACGGCTGGCCATTGAGCTGATGATCAAAGCGTACGACTGCTTGATGGATGCGGACGAGATTTCGTACAGACATCGGAATGTGCAGCGTTGGGCTGATTGAGGAGGATCGGACAAGACGACGGATTCGTGAAAAAGCTTTTCGCTTAAAAATATCCTACGGTCGCGGTTGGGAGTGAACGCAGTGGTCAAACTGTGGAGCAAATGTGTTCACCGTTTTTACACTCTGTCTAATGAACAGCATGGTGAATTGAGCGATAATGGCTATAACATGAAACGATTCTAAATAGAGGGGAGTCAAGCGGCGATGAAAACGGAACAACCCCACCAACTGTGGCTCGAAAAAGACGACCGATATATCTGGCATTCGATGAAGCCGTATAACCCACAAGCAACGCTGATTGCGGCCGAAGCGAAAGGCTGCTGGGTGACGGATGCAGCTGGACACCAGTATTTGGATGCGATGGCTGGGCTCTGGTGCGTCAACGTCGGCTACGGGCGCGAGGAACTCGCCGAAGCGGCGTATGAGCAGCTGAAGACGTTGGCGTATTTCCCGCTCACGCAAAGCCACTTGTCGGCGATTCAGCTCGGGGAAAAGCTCAACGAACTGTTAGGCGATGAGTATGTGATTTTCTTTTCCAACAGCGGGTCGGAAGCGAACGAAACGGCGTTTAAAATCGCCCGCCAATACCATCAGCAACGCGGGGAGCATCACCGGTACAAAATCATTTCCCGCTACCGGGCGTACCATGGGAATTCCATGGGGGCGCTCTCAGCGACCGGGCAGGCGCAACGGAAATACAAATACGAACCGCTCGCGCCAGGGTTCATCCACGTGCCGCCGCCGGATGTATACCGCGACCCGGATGCGGCGGACGATCCGCGCCGACTGCGGGCGGTAAAGGCCATTGATGATGTCATGACGTGGGAGTTGAGCGAAACGATTGCGGCCGTCATTATGGAGCCGATCATCACCGGGGGCGGTGTGCTCATTCCTCCGGACGGGTATATGAAAGCGGTCAAAGACGTGTGTGAAAAACACGGGGCTTTGCTGATTGTCGATGAAGTCATCTGCGGCTTCGGCCGGACGGGAAAAGCGTTCGGATTTCAACACTACGGCGTCAAGCCGGACATTATCACGATGGCAAAAGGCATTACGAGCGCGTATTTGCCGCTGGCGGCAACGGCGGTGCGAAAAGAGATTTATGAAGCGTTCAAGGGAACGGATGAATACGACTACTTCCGCCATGTCAATACGTTTGGCGGCCACCCGGCTTCGTGCGCGGTGGCGCTGAAAAACATCGAGATTATGGAGGAAGAGCGGCTGTTTGACCGCTCGCGCGAGGCTGGGGAATGGCTGCTTGATGAGCTCAAAACGAACCTAGCCGGCCACCCGTATGTCGGCGATGTGCGCGGCAAAGGGCTGCTTGTCGGCATTGAGCTTGTCGCTGACAAAGCGACGAAAGAGCCGCTCGATGTGTCGCTTGTCAATCAAGTGATCCATCGATGCAAAGAAAACGGCCTCATCATCGGCAAAAACGGAACGACGGTCGCCGGGTACAACAACGTGCTCACCTTGTCGCCGCCGCTTTGCATCACGGATGATGAACTTTCGTTTGTGGTCCGCGTCTTGAGCGGGGCGCTAGCGGCCATTCAATAAGAAGAACAAACGCCAGCTTGGGTCGACAGGCTGGTGTTTTGTTTGCCTTCGTGCAGACATTCGGAAAAACATAGAAGCAGGCCGCTGTCGCTAGGGTTGGACGTTCTCCCGGTTTCGAGATGGGAGATTCTTAGACATCTGCCTTAGGGCAGGCTGCTGGATCATCGATTCCTGTGCGTTTGACGAAAGATCGATCATGAACACTGAATGGTCAGAACCGTTTTAACTCCATCCAAATACATACGTTAGTGGAATAGCTAAGTCCTCAAATTGTGCGGAATGCAGCGTGTCTTGTTGCCCGTATGTGGCATGCCGTTGATAGGCTCCTTCGTGCAAATGGTATACATGAATCATTTTGTTAGCCGTATCGACGATCCAATATTCTGCAATGCCGTAGTGTTGGTACGTGTAAAATTTTTCGTTGTAATCTTTTAAAGCGGTTGAAGGTGACAAAACTTCAACAACTAGCGCAGGCGCCCCGTAACATCCTTTTTGGACAATCTGTTTTTTATTGCAAATCACGGCAATATCGGGTTGGACAATGTCATCAGGGGTTTCATACGTTTCATTTTTGCTAAGGAATACATCAAACGGCGCCATAAAGACATAACAATGTTTGTTTTGGAAAAAATGGCGCAAAGCAAAATACAATTCTCCGACGGCAAATTGATGTTCCGAAGATGGAGCAGGCGTCATATTATACGCTTTTCCATTTATCAGTTCCCAGCGGCCTTCCCATGTTTTCCAGTCAGCGTACGTGTAAATTTTGTTCAAGTCAGGGGTATTGCCCACTGTTTCACCTTCTTTCATCTTAAAGATATGTTTGTTTACAGTTTAACATAAAGAAGTCAAGGAAGTGTAGGAAGGACTTTCATGAGACATTTATTCATCACCCGCCTACGCTGACAACCGGAAGCGAGGGTTTTCTTGGTTCAGAAAGGAATCTGGCGTTTGGTTGTCGAATGACATGAGAGAAGAATGCATGAAGAAAGGGAGAGGAATGATGTCCGCATTTCAAGCGTTTGTCGTCAACAAAACCGAAACAGAATTTACCGCCGGCGTGCAGACGATATCCATGGATGATTTGCCGGAAGGAGACGTCGTTGTCCGCGTCCATTATTCAAGCGTCAACTACAAAGATGGATTGGCGTCCATTCCGGACGGCAAAATTGTGAAAACGTATCCGTTTGTGCCGGGAATTGATTTGGCCGGGGTGATTGTCTCGTCGCAACATCCGCGCTTCCGCGAAGGGGACGAGGTGATCGCGACCGGATATGAAATCGGTGTGACGCATTTCGGGGGCTACAGTGAATATGCTCGCCTGCACGGCGATTGGCTCGTGCCGCTGCCAAAAGGGTTGACGTTGAAAGAAGCGATGGCGATCGGCACGGCTGGGTTCACGGCGGCATTGTCCATTCACCGGCTTGAGGAGCATGGGTTGACGCCGGAACGCGGACCGGTGCTTGTCACGGGGGCGACGGGCGGCGTCGGGAGTCTGGCTGTGTCGATGCTATCGAAGCGCGGCTATACGGTGGAAGCGAGCACAGGCAAAACGGCGGAGCACGACTATTTGCGCGCCCTCGGCGCCAAGGAAGTGTTGACGCGCGAAGACGTCACGGCTGAACGCATTCGTCCGCTTGATAAGCAGCGCTGGGCCGCGGCGGTCGACCCGGTCGGCGGCCGGACGCTGGCGACGGTGTTAAGCCGCATCCGCTACGGCGGAGCGGTGGCGGTGAGTGGGTTGACAGGCGGCGTCGAGGTGCCGACAACCGTCCATCCATTCATTTTGCGCGGCGTCAGCTTGCTTGGCGTTGATTCCGTCTATTGTCCAATGGATTTGCGTTTGCGCATTTGGGAGCGGCTCGCTGGCGACTTAAAGCCGGATTTGGAGCGGATTGTTCAAGAAATTTCGCTCGCTGAATTGCCGCAAGCGCTTGAGCGCATTTTGCGCGGCGAGCTGCGCGGCCGGACGGTCGTGCGGTTAGGATGACGTTCGGACGCAATCGAACGGAAGCAGCGTCCGAACTTGGTGCTCTCCACATCTTCTTTTTGAATGATCCTTGATGAGTGAAGGCGACGGAAAGGGGAAGTGTGCAGAAGAAGAAAGGAAAGACGCAGGGGGAAGCACCTGCGTCTTTTTTTTGTGATCTCGAACCCATTTTTCGACGTGAGCGTAGGCGGGGGAGCGTTCACCCCCGCAATTGATACCGCTCGAGCTCCGCGAAAAAGTCTTTCACAAACCGGTAAAACACTTTCACCGACGGAGCGAGTTCGTGGTGGTCGGAAATGATAATGCCGACGTTGCGCTTTACTTGCGGCATCTCGATTGGCACTTTGGCGGCGTAGCGAAGAAGGCTTTCCGACAAGGCGCTTTCCGGCAGGAGGGTCACGCCGATGCCAGCGGAGACAAGCCCTTTAATGGCATCGAGATCTTCGCCTTCCGATGAAATGTTGGGCGAAAATCCGGCTTGGTGGCAAGCGTCAATAACGATTTGATGCAAAATGTATCCTTTTGGAAACGTTACAAATGGATCATGGCGCAGTTCGTTCAATACGATCCGGTCGCGGCGGGCGAGCGGATGGCTGTTCGGCAGGAGGGCGGCAAACGGTTCGGAAAACAAAATTTCTCCTTTAATGCCGATTTCACGAACCGGAATCGGTCCGAGAAAGGCAAGGTCGATCTCCCGTTTTTTCACCGCTTCGATTAAATAATAGTACGACCCTTGGCGGAGATGGAACGAGACGTTTGGGTGCTCCGCTTTAAAGGCGGAGATGACCATCGGCATCATGTGGCTTGCCAGGCTTGTCGGAAACCCGATTTTAATCGTTCCGCGTTCCGGGTCCAAATACTCTTCGATTTGTTGCTTTGCATCCTCGACCGCCTTTAACACCGCTTCGGCGTGCGGCAAAAAATGGCGGCCGATCGGGGTGAGCTTCACGTTTCGCCCTTCCCGTTCAAACAGCTGCACGCCAAGCTCCGCTTCGAGGTTAGCAATTTGCCGGCTGATCGCCGACTGCGCGACATGGAGGGCGTCGGCGGCTTCGGAGACGTGTTCGCGCCGGGCGACTTCCACGAAATATTGCAGTTGCCGCAGCTCCATTTTTCTCCCTCCTTTTGATTGATCGCAAAAAGAGATGGATTTTATCTAAATTATATATTGTTTATATTAATTTTGAAAACTACAATGAATATTACAGACAATTCGGAACGGGAGGGGAAGGCAGCATGAAACACTACGGATTACCGGAAGCACAAGGGCTGTATCGCCCGGAATTTGAACATGATGCATGCGGGATCGGGTTTTATGCTCATTTGAAAGGAAAACCGTCACATGACATTATCGAAAAAGCGCTCCATATGCTTCGCCAGCTTGAACACCGCGGCGGACAAGGAAGCGATCCGGAAACAGGTGATGGCGCGGGCATTATGACGCAAATTCCGCATGAGTACTTTCAAGCGGTGTGCGGTGGGATGAACTTGCCGGAAAAAGGGCGCTACGGGGTCGGAATGTTCTTTTTGCCGGAACAGGAAGAGAAGCGGGCGTATTACGAAGCGAAATTCAATGAAATCGTTGCGAAAGAGGGGCAGCGCCTGCTCGGTTGGCGGACCGTGCCCGTTGACAACGACAAGCTTGGCAAACTGGCGCGGCAAAGCAAGCCGTTCGTCCGTCAAGTGTTTGTCGCGGCAAGTGATGACGTGGCTGATGAGTTGGCGTTTGAACGGAAGCTGTATGTGATCCGCAAACAATTCGAAAAATGTGTGGAACACAACGAGTGCTATGTAGCGAGCTTCTCGAGCCGGACGATCGTGTATAAAGGGCTTTTGACGCCGGAACAAATCGATGCGTTTTATTTGGATTTGCAAGATGAACGGTTCCGTTCGGCGTTTGCTCTCGTGCACTCGCGCTTCAGCACGAACACGTTTCCGAGCTGGGAGCGGGCCCATCCGAACCGCTACTTGATCCATAACGGCGAGATCAACACGCTGCGCGGCAACGTCAACTGGATGGCGGCGCGCGAGAAACAATTTGTGTCCGAAGCGTTCGGCGCGGATTTGGAAAAAGTCGTGCCGATTTTGGATACGAACGGCAGCGACTCGTCGATTTTGGACAATGCGTTTGAATTTTTCGTTCTCGCTGGCCGGAAGCCGGCCCATGTCGCGATGATGCTCATTCCGGAACCGTGGTTTTGGGATGAGCAGATGGACGGGGCGAAAAAGGCGTTTTACGAGTACCACAGCTGTCTCATGGAGCCGTGGGACGGACCGACAGCGATTTCGTTCACCGACGGCAAGCAAATCGGCGCCATTTTGGACCGGAACGGTTTGCGTCCGGCCCGCTATTATGTCACCAAAGACGACTACATTATTTTCTCATCCGAAGTCGGCGTCATCGATGTTGACCCGAACAACATTTTATATAAGGAACGGCTGAGCCCGGGGAAAATGCTGTTGGTTGACCTCGAGCAAGGGCGCATCATCTCTGACCAGGAAATCAAGGAAGAAATGGCTCATGAAAAGCCATATCGCCAATGGATCAACGAGCAAATGATCACGCTTGGCGATCTGGAAATTCCGGAGGACGTCGAAGCGCCGAAGCAGCTTGTCAAGCTGCAAAAAGCGTTCGGCTACACGTTTGAAGATGTGGAAAAAACGATTTTGCCGATGGCGACGGAGGGGAAAGATCCGACCGGCGCTATGGGCATGGACGCGCCGCTTGCCGTGCTGTCCGAGCGGCCGCAAAGTTTGTTCAACTACTTCAAGCAGCTGTTCGCCCAAGTGACAAATCCGCCGATTGATGCGATCCGCGAATATGTCGTCACCTCGACGATGACGCTGCTCGGCAAAGAAGGGAATATTTTGCATCCGGACGCCAAAGCGGCGCGGCGCATTCGCCTTGAGACGCCGCTGTTGACGAACGAAGAACTGGCGGCGTTAAAAGCGAATCCACACCCGGAATTTGCGTGCGCGGTGCTGCCGACGTTGTTTACCGACGATTTGAAAACGGCGCTTGATGAGCTGTTTGCCAAAGCGGATGAAGCGATCGAAAACGGGGCGGCGCTTCTTGTGCTGTCCGACCGCGGCGTTGATGACACGCATGTGGCGATTCCGGTGTTGCTGGCGGTAAGCGGGCTTCATCAACACCTTGTCCGCAACGGGACGCGCACGAACGTCAGCCTGCTTGTCGAAAGCGGCGAAGCGCGTGAAGTGCACCATTTTGCGGCGCTCATCGGCTACGGGGCGGACGCCATCAACCCGTACTTGGCGCTGGAGACGATCCGCCAAGCGTCAGAAAACGGCGTCATCGCCTTGTCGTACCGGGAAGCAGCGAAAACGTACATCAAGGCGGCTGTTGACGGCGTCGTCAAAGTGATGTCGAAAATGGGCATTTCGACGGTGCAAAGCTACCGCGGCGCACAAATTTTTGAAGCGGTCGGCATCGGCGACGATGTCATTGAGGAATACTTCACCGGCACGGCGTCGCAAATCGGCGGCATCGGGCTTGCGGAAATTGCGAAAGAAGCGAAAATGCGCCACGAAGCCGCTTTCGGAGCGCGGCATGAAGACGATGTGCTCGATGCAGGCAGCGAGCTGCAATGGCGGCGCAACGGCGAACATCACGCGTTCAACCCGAAGACGATCCATTTGTTGCAATGGGCGTGCCGGAAAAACGATTACAACCTCTATAAACAATATTCGAAACTGGCCAATGAAGAACAGTTGACGTTTTTGCGCAACTTGTTCGACTTCGATTCGAAGCGCCCTCCGGTGCCGATTGACGAAGTCGAGCCGGTTGAATCGATCGTCCGCCGCTTTAAAACCGGCGCGATGTCGTTCGGTTCGATCAGCCAAGAAGCGCATGAGGCGCTGGCGATCGCCATGAACCGGATCGGCGGAAAAAGCAACAGCGGCGAGGGCGGCGAAGATCCAGCCCGCTACGTGAAAGACGACAACGGCGACTGGCGCCGCAGCGCGATTAAACAAGTGGCGTCCGGGCGTTTTGGCGTAAAAAGCCATTATTTGGTTAACGCTGACGAATTGCAAATCAAAATGGCGCAAGGGGCAAAACCAGGTGAAGGTGGCCAGCTTCCGGCCAATAAAGTGTATCCGTGGGTCGGCAAAGTGCGCGGCTCAACGCCGGGAGTCGAGCTCATTTCCCCGCCGCCGCACCATGACATTTACTCGATCGAAGACTTGGCCCAGCTCATTTACGATTTGAAAAACGCCAACAAAGACGCGCGCATCAGCGTCAAGCTCGTCGCCAAGGCCGGCGTCGGCACAATCGCGGCTGGCGTGGCGAAAGGGAACGCCGATGTCATCGTCATCAGCGGCTATGACGGCGGCACGGGTGCGTCGCCGAAAACGAGCATCAAGCATGCCGGCTTGCCGTGGGAGCTTGGATTGGCGGAAACGCATCAGACGCTCATGTTGAATGGTTTGCGAGACCGCGTCGTCTTGGAAACGGACGGAAAATTGATGACAGGACGCGATGTTGTCATGGCCGCTTTGTTCGGCGCTGAAGAGTTTGGATTTGCGACGGCTCCGCTTGTCGTCTTAGGCTGTGTCATGATGCGCGTCTGTCATTTGGATACGTGTCCGGTCGGCGTGGCGACGCAAAATCCGGAGCTGCGCAAGAAATTTACCGGCGAGCCGGATCATGTCGTCAATTTCATGTATTTCGTCGCTCAGGAAGTGCGGGAAATGATGGCGGAACTCGGATTCCGCACGATCGACGAAATGGTCGGCCGCGTTGACGTCTTAAAAGTGAGCGAACGGGCGAAAGCGCATTGGAAAGCGAAACATCTTGACTTGTCCCGCCTCTTGTATCAAGTCGATGGCCCGCGCACAGGCAGCAAAGGGCAAAACCATCGAATGGAAGAGACGCTCGACTATACGGAAATTTTACCGGCGGTGCAGCCAGCGCTTGAGCGGCAGGAGCCGGTCGAACTTCACCTCGCCATCCGCAACGTCCACCGCACGGTCGGGGCGATGACAGGAAGCGAAATCTCGAAGCGCTACGGCGAGGAAGGGCTGCCGGATGATACGATCCGCCTCCATTTCACCGGATCGGCCGGGCAAAGCTTTGCGGCGTTTGTGCCGAAAGGGATGACGCTTGAGCTCGTCGGCGACGCGAACGATTACGTCGGCAAAGGGCTTTCCGGCGGCAAAGTGATCGTCCGTCCGCCGCATGAGGCGCCGTTTGCCGCGGCTGACAACGTCATCATTGGCAACGTGGCGTTTTACGGGGCTACAAGCGGCGAAGCGTACATTCGCGGCCGCGCTGGGGAGCGGTTCTGCGTCCGCAACAGCGGCGTCCATGCTGTTGTCGAAGGCGTCGGCGATCACGGGTGTGAATATATGACCGGCGGCCGCGTTGTCATCCTCGGTTCGGTTGGCAAAAACTTCGCCGCCGGCATGTCCGGGGGGATCGCTTACGTTCTTGCCGATGAAGACAGCTGGCAGCAAACCGCCAACCTTGAGCTCGTCTCATTTGAGCGGCTCGAAGACGAGGAAGAAATTCGCGACGTGCGCCGGATGATCGAAAACCATTACCGCTATACAGGAAGCCCGCGGGCTGCATTGGTGCTCGACGAGTGGGACGATTACGTCCGCCGCTTCGTCAAAGTTATTCCGCGCAATTACAAACTGATGATTGAGACGATCGAAACGCTCGAACAGTCCGGGCTTTCGCACGAAGAAGCTGTCATGGCGGCGTTTGAAACGGTGGCAAAACAGAAAAAAGCGGCTGTCGGCGGCGTCCATCAGCTGCAAGCGGTGGCGAAGTAACGCTGTGGCTTGCGATTGGCCGCGAAGTGACGACGCCGCTTCGGCTCCGCGGCTTCGCGGGGCCCGCTTTTTGATCGGCCAACAGGCGGGAAGGCCGCATGAGAGAAGAGAGGATACGTACGGAAAGAAGGAGGGGAACCATCGTGGGAAAAGCAACAGGATTTATGGAATATGCACGCGAGGAAGAGAAAAAGCGCGATCCGCTTTCCCGTCTTGATGATTGGAAAGAATACACGCAGCCGTTTTCCGAAGACGTGCTGGCCCGCCAAGGTGCCCGCTGTATGGACTGTGGCACGCCGTTTTGTCATATGGGATTGGAGCTAAACGGCCTTACCTCGGGGTGTCCGGTGCACAACTTGATCCCAGAATGGAACGATTTGGTGTACCGAGGCCGTTGGAAAGAAGCGCTTGACCGACTTTTAAAGACCAACAACTTCCCAGAATTTACCGGCCGCGTCTGTCCGGCGCCGTGCGAAGGATCGTGCACGGTGGCCATTTCCGACCCAGCGGTTGCGATTAAAGGAATCGAACGGGCCATTATTGATAAAGGGTTTGCCGAGGGATGGGTGAAACCGCGCATCCCGAAGACGCGCACGGGGAAAAAGGTGGCCATCGTCGGCTCTGGCCCGGCTGGGCTCGCCTGCGCTGACCAACTCAACCAAGCCGGCCATTCGGTGACGGTGTATGAGCGGGCTGACCGCATCGGCGGCTTATTGATGTACGGCATTCCGAATATGAAGTTGGAAAAAGAAGTGGTCGAGCGGCGGGTGCGTCTGCTCGAAGAGGAAGGCATCACGTTTATTACGAACACCGAAGTCGGCAAAGATATTACGGCTGACGAACTGCGTGCTCAGTACGACGCCGTCGTCTTGTGCATCGGTGCGCAAAAGCAGCGCGATTTGGCCATTGAAGGCCGGGAGCTGGAGGGCGTCCATTTTGCGATGGATTATTTGACCGGCGTGACGAAAAGTTTATTGGATTCCAACTTTGCCGATGGCCAGTTTATTGATGCCAAAGACAAACATGTCATTGTGATCGGCGGCGGCGATACGGGCGCCGACTGCGTGGCGACCGCGCTGCGCCAAGGCTGCAAAAGCGTCGTCCAGTTCGGCAAACACCCGGCTTTGCCGGACAAGCGCCCAGACAATAACCCTTGGCCGCAATATCCGCTCGTTTTCACGCTTGATTATGCGTATGAGGAAGCGAAGGCGAAATTTGGGGCAGACCCGCGTCAATATTGCATTCAAACGAAAAAAATCGTAGGCGACGAGCACGGCCGCGTGAAAGAGCTGCATACGATTCAAATGGAAAAAATCATCGATGAAAACGGCAAAGCGATCTTTAAAGAAATTCCGGGGACGGAACAAGTATGGCCGTGCGATTTGGTGTTTATCGCCATCGGGTTTGAAGGGCCGGAGCAGCCGTTGTTGAAGCAGTTTGGCGTGGAAACAGTGAACAATAAAGTGAAAGCCCCATACGGCAAATATACAACAAACATCGAGGGCGTGTTTGCCGCCGGCGACGCCCGCCGCGGCCAAAGTTTAATTGTCTGGGCCATCCACGAAGGCCGCGGGGCGGCTCGTGAAGTCGATCGGTTCCTGATGGGAGAGACGAAGTTGCCGTGGTGATCCCCTCCTCCTTAAAAAGCATCGCTTTTTAAGGAGGATTTTTTTCGTTTGGAGGGAAAAGAAAGAGATGGAAGGAGAGTGATGCTCAACATGAATCGACGATTATGGATCACCGCGGCTATGAGTCTTGGCCTTTTTTTGCTTGTTTGGACAGGCGTGGCCGCTGGATGGACAGAGAGAATGGATGAAGAGGGGCTGCGTCTGTTTGATTATTGGAATTGGCTTGATCCGTTTACGTTTCTTGGCGATGGAAAGACGATTGGCATCATCAGCATTATGCTTGTCATTGGTTTATGGTTTTTTCGCCGCGACGTCTACGGAATGGTGTTGGTTGTGGCCGCTGTTGGCGGGGGATATGGCATCAATGAGTGGCTAAAACATATCATTGGACGGCCTCGACCTCCTCATGCTGAAATCGGTGGATTTAGTTTTCCAAGCGGCCACGCGATGATCGGGACGATTTACTTGTTGATTTTGGCGTACTTTTTGGCGCAAACGCGCACGAAGCGAGGCGAGCGGGCCGCGATTTACGGCGTTTTTGGAGCGCTTGCCCTGTTGACTGGCTTAAGCAGGTTAAGTCTGCAAGTGCATTATCCATCTGATGTGCTTGGTGGGTTTTTGCTCGGGGTTGCCTATGTATCAGCCTGCCTGGCTCTTTACCGTAGGTTCACTCGCTGAAGCGGATTTTAGAACATGGACAAAAAACGATTTTTGTTTTGATTTCGCGCGGTGAAAAGCAAATTTTGCGGCTTTGTGTTGAGCTTTGCCGTTGTCGAAATTAGGGAGAAAATCTCTTTTTCTATACTATCGCGTTGACCGAGACAATGATACAATGGGGAAAAGGAGGTGAAACGATGGGGCAAGCCGAACTCGTGCAAATGATGGCCGAACTGCTTGACCAAAAGCTCAATCCCATCCACGTGCGGCTCGATCGGATCGAAGGAAATGTCCGAGCGCTTCAAGAAGGGCAAGCGCGCCTCGAAGGCGAGGTGCAAGTGCTCAAGGAAGGGCAAGCGCGCCTCGAAGGCGAGGTGCAAGCACTCAAGGAAGGGCAAGCGCGCCTCGAAGGCGAGGTGCAAGCGCTCAAGGAAGGGCAAGCGCGCCTCGAAGGCGAAGTGCAAGCACTCAAGGAAGGGCAAGCGCGCCTCGAAGGCGAGGTGCAAGCGCTCAAGGAAGGGCAAGCGCGCCTCGAAGGCGAGGTGCAAGTGCTCAAGGAAGGCCAGGCGCGTTTGGTAGATGAAGTGCAGTTGTTACAGGAGGGACAAGCCCGCTTGGACCAACGGCTTCACCGGGTTGAGGAGGATGTGCGCACATTAAAGGTGGATATGAACGCGGTCAAAGGCGATGTGCAAACCCTGAAAGCCGACATGAACGCGGTCAAAGGCGATGTGCAAACCCTGAAAGCCGACATGGATGCGGTCAAAGGCGATGTACAAACCCTGAAAGCCGACATGGATGCGGTCAAAGGCGATGTGCAAACCCTGAAAGCCGACATGGATGCGGTCAAAGGCGATGTGCAAACATTGAAAGAAGGACAGCAACGGCTTGAAGGGAAAGTTGAACGGGTCGAAGAAAAAGTTGACAACCTCACACTAGAAATGCGGAGCCACTTTCGCTATATCGAGAACATGCTCCATAAGCATCAGGCCGCTCTTGACATGGCTTCGCGGCAGTTCTCTTCGCAACAGTCATCGATCAACTATTTGATCAAAAAAGTGGCAGAGCATGATATGGACATTTTCCACTTAAAAAATGATCTCCAACCATAGTGTCCTGTACTGCAATAAAGAAAACAGTCTAAAGGGTGAGCGGCAACTAGGAAAATACGATGGAATGAGGCGTGTTTTCACTGGTCTTCTAGACAGCTTTTTCAGCATATTTTTATAGAGAGAAAGATTCGAGCCACAAGGGGAGGAAGCGATATGGCGGTCCGCGTCGTGAAAACGGGGTATGCGTTGGCGTTTTTGTGCATGATTGCCGGGATGGTGTATTTTTTTGCCGCCAATTGGCCGGAGATGGGGCGAGAGGTGAAAGTCGGGATCAGCATCGGCATGATGGCGGTGTTTTACATCGCAAGCGCGGCGCTTTGGGGCCGCCGTCGTTTCTTAGGGCGTTGGATGTTGATCAGCGGAGTGTTGTCATTTGGCATTGCGTTGGCGTTGGTCGGTCAAATGTACAACTCGCATGCGGACAGTTATTGGCTGTTTCTTGTCTGGCTTGCGCCAACGGCTTTGTTGGCGCTGCTGACAAAAGAACGGGCTCTGTCGGTGATCGCGCTTGTGTTGTTGCAGCTTGCGTGCTGGTTTTATTATTTTCCGTCCGCTTATCGGATTGAGTGGACGGAATGGTCTTCGTTTGGCGTGCTGTCGTTATTCGTGATCGTAAACGGTGCGCTCGTTGTGTTTGCTCGGACACCGCTCATCCGTTGTTTCGCTTACCTAGCCATGCAAGGTTGGCTGCTTGTGATGGACATAACCGGGTTTTCCTATGGGCGCGACGCATGGTGGCCATACGTGTATGCCGTGTTGCTCGCTGTGTTGCTTTATTATTTTCTTGTCATCGCCAAGCAGCGGTTGTATGTGTTGTTGACGAGTTTGTTTGCTGGACTGTTTTTGTTCATTCAATACATTCGCTTGCTCGCTGATCATTATGGAACATGGTTGCTTCTCATTGGGCTCGTGGCGGCTGCTGCCGTGTTGTACGGGGGCGTTGTGCTATTGCGGCGCACGGGGCTGTTTTCAGCAAAGACGAAAGCCGGGAAATGGTTTTTGGCGGCGTTTCAGGCGATTGTCACACTTGCGGCTTCCGCGTTGGCCATCCAAAGCCTGCTTGGCTTGTATTTTCTTTGGACAGAGTCATGGTCGCCTTATGTGCTCTTTTTCATTTCCATCTTTGGATTTGTCGTTCCCGCCTCATTGGGCCGGCATTGGAATGCGGTCGTTCGTTATACTCTGCTGGCTGTTGGTTATGGGCTCGGGGTGGCGATGGCGGGGGAGGTCTCGCGGCTGGCTCTGTTCCTCTATGCCATTGGGCTTGCGATTGGCATCATCCGGTCATCAGACAGCGGAGTGCGCCGGTTGACGACGGCGGCGCTGACGGTCTATTTCGGGATCGCCTTAAGTTCGGCGATGGATGACGGCCGGACGGTGTTGCTCACCTTGGCTTTGGTCAACGGCGGGTTGTATGCGTATGGCCGCTTTCGCGGAACGCCGTTTCTCACTCCGCTTGTCTTGGCGTTCGGAGCGCTTGGGATCGCGACGAGCGCCGATGTATTTGCGGCTGATGGACTGTACGTGGCGTTGAATATCGTCATGGTCTTGGCGCTTGCCTTCTTTCTTTTCCGCGGTCGGCAACTGGAGCGGAAGACCGCTTGGGTGTACACGGCGCTTTATCTCGTGCTGAAATATTACGAGTTCGCCTGGAATTTGCTTCATAAATCGATCAGCTTGCTGGCGGCAGGCGTGGCGTTGCTTGCATGGACATTGTGGCTCGAGAAACGGAATGGCTTCACATGGGCCAAGGGAGTGCGCTGGGGGCGGCGCGTTTCATTGTGGACGCTCATAGTCGTGATCGCTCAATTTTCATTTTTAGGTTATACCGTGTGGCAAAAAGAGCGATTGCTGCGATATGGTGATGTCGTAAAGCTGGAGCTTGAGCCGGTGGATCCGCGTTCCATGCTGCAAGGGGATTATATTCAGCTTCGGTACGATATTTCCACCATTCCGTCGCTTGATGGAAGCGGACGGGTGCAAGTTGGGCTGCGAAAAGGAGCGGATGGGGTGCATCGTTTGGCTGGCGTATATATGGTGAATGGAAACAAAAGGCCGGGATACACGCCGCAGCCTGGGGATGTGATCATCACCGGCACGTTCCACGGCCCGCAAGTCGTGTATGGCATTGAATCGTATTTCATTCCGGAAAAAACGGGGATGACACGGCAAGAGAATGTTCGGTTTGCCTATGTGCGCGTGAGCGAAAGCGGGGATGCGCTGCTCGAAGCGATCCGTGCTGAATAAAGATGGCGCGGGGAAAGCAGGAGAAACTACTCCCCCGCATACCGTTCTAACACGCGGTCGACCGCGTTGCCGTATGTTTCGCCGAATAAATGGAGATGAACGAGCAAGTAAAACAGCTGGTAGAGTGGTTTTCGGTCATGATAATCAGCCGAGAGCGGCATAAGCTCGCGATAGCTGTCGTAAAATCGGGATGGAAAGCCGCCAAACAGCTCGGTAAACGCGATCTCAAACTCATGATGGCCATATAAAACAGACGGATCGATCAAATACGGCACTCCGTCTGGCCCCGGAATCCAGTTGCCGCTCCATAAATCGCCGTGCAACAGCGACGGGAAACAGTCATCCGGAAGCCATTGGTCAAGCCGCTCGAGCAGCCATTCGAGACGTTTGTGCCGCTTGGCGGGCAGGAGGCCTCTCTCCGCCGCCCGCGTCATTTGTGGTCTAAGGCGGGCGGCGCGGTAATAGTCGGGCCAGCGGCCGTACCAGCCGTTGCGCTGCGGCAGCGTCCCGATGTACGTATCGCGGTCAAGGCCAAACGCCGGGCCGCGGCATTGATGGAGGCGGGCAAGGCCGTGTCCGAGCTGTTCGGCCGTCCGTTCCGTTTCTGCTCCTTCGACCCATTCCAAGACGAGCCAGCCCCAGCCGTTCGCTTCCCCGAAGCCGAAGGTATGCGGAACGTTGATGGCGCGTGCTTGCCTGATCAGCTCGAGGCCCATCTGTTCGGCAGCGAAAAATCCACTCGGCGGGAAACGTTGCATTTTGATAAAGTACGTTTGCTTGCCGCTTTGGACGCGATAGGCGTCATTGATGTCCCCGCCTGAGACGCGGCGCCAATGGCGGATGCGGGAGTGATCGCCGATCGATTCGAGCGCCATTTGCAACATCGTTTCTTTGTTCATTCCGCCGCCTCCGTCAACTGCCGCTCCAGCTCGTTCAGCACCTCGCCGATTTTCCGGCCGTGAATGACAGCGTCGGCGAGATCGTCCAAGTCAGTCGGCTCCCAATTGATGATGACAAGCTTCGCACCGTTTCGTTTGGCGAAAAGCGGCAGTTGATTGGCCGGCGACACTTGCAGGGAGGAGCCAAGCACGAGGAATAGATCAGCCTGTTGGGCAGCCTCCCATGCTTCCGTGATGGCTTTCTCCGGCAGCGGCTCGCCAAACAACACGACCGACGGGCGCAAAACTCCGCCGCATTCGCACGTCAACACACCGTGCAAATAGACAAAGCTTGGCTTTGTTTGCCCGCACCGCTGACAATGGACGGTGCGGAGCGAGCCGTGAAGTTCGATGACGCGTCGGCTTCCCGCTTCTTGGTGAAAGCCATCGACATTTTGCGTCACAATCGTCTGCACGATCCCGCGCCGCTCCCAATCGGCCAACAAGCGGTGTCCGTCATGCGGTTGGCACTGTTGCAATGTGCGAATGCGATATTGGTAAAACTCGACGAACGATTCACGGCGATGATGCAATGCATCGATGGTCGCGAGTTCGCTCGGATTGAAACGCGCCCACAGCCCGGTGCGCGGCGAACGGAAATCGGGCAGCCCGCTTTCCGTTGACATGCCGGCGCCGGTCAGCACGACGGTTCGGCGCGAGGCGGCCAGCCATGAGGTGATGGTCATTCCGTTTCCCTCCTTACTGTCGCAACCATAGCGACTCTCATTTCTGATGCTTCATCTCTTTCCACCAATCATTTTACTTTTCCTTTTCACTCGTTTCCAGTATGATAGAAATGAAAGAAAAAATGGACAAGGAGGCGGAAATCCATGAGCAAAAAAGTGCTGATCATCACGGGTGATGCTGTTGAGGCGCTTGAAGTATACTATCCGTATTACCGCTTGCTTGAAGAAGGTTATGAAGCGACGATTGCCGCGCCGAAGAAAAAGAAACTGCATACGGTCGTTCACGATTTTGCCGACTGGGATACGTACGTGGAAAAGCAAGGCTATTTGATCGACGCCCATGCGTCGTTCGCCGAAGTCGATCCGGCGCAATACGACGGATTGGTCATTCCGGGCGGGCGCGCTCCGGAGTACATTCGCCTTGATGAGAACGTGCAGCGCATCGTTCGCCATTTCTTTGAGGCGAATAAGCCGATTGCCGCCATTTGCCACGCCTCGCTCATTTTTGAAACAATGCCGGATTTGCTGAAAGGACGGAGTTTGACAGCGTATATTGCCTGCAAGCCGGGGGTTGAGGCGCTAGGAGCGACGTATGTGTCTGACCATACAGTCCACGTTGACGGCAACCTCGTCTCCGCCCATGCGTGGCCGGATTTGCCGGCATTTATGCGTGAGTTCCTTCGATTGCTCCAATAGCCAAAAAGCGGTCTCCCTTTGGGTGAGGGGAGACCGCTTGTGCATGCAACAGGGTTTTGGGTGCGGCGGGCGGCGCTGTTTTTCATGGCTAAAGGTTCCCGCTTGTGATGGCGGGTTTTATTTTTGATGATGCTGTCCGCCAAACGGCCCGGCCGTCATCCTGCGATATCCACTTGTTCCGTCTTCACTTTCGGCGCTTTTGTCGCCAAATAGACGCCGAACAAGACGATTGCGCCGCCGGCCAGCTGCAGGACGGATAGAGCACCGCCAAGCAAAAACGTGATCACAGCGGTAAATACGGCAATTAAGTTTAAATATACACCGGCATGGCTCGGACCGACTTTTTGCACTGAGATGTTCCAAAATAAGAAGGAAAGAATGGACGGAAACAAGCAAATATAGACCAATCCGGCGAGCCCAGCTGCACTTATGTGATCAGCTGGAAACGGATAAAAGAATGCGAACGGCCACAGCAGCAGCAAGCTAAAAAAAACGGAGCACGTTGTCGCTGTAATCGGTGGGACGGGTAGTTTTTTGCCGATGATCGAATAAAGCGCCCAGACGACACCGGCGGCGAGCATCATCAAATCACCGCGGTTGTAGTTCATTTGGAAGACGTGTGCTATATGCCCATCCGTTAAAATAAACAATACACCGGCCAGCGACAACAAAAAGCCGGCAATATTGGTTTTTGACAGCCGCTCCCGCAGCAGCGCATACGACAACACGACGATGATCGCTGGATTGAGCGAATTGACGATCGCTGCGTTCATCGGCGATGTATAGGCGAGCGCGTCGTATAAAAGCAAATTATAGCCGATGACGCCAAGAATTCCGGCTGCAGCGAGCGGCAGCCAATATTGTTTGATGATGTCCTGGTAGCGCGGCCGCTCAAGCCAGTACGATACGGGCGCCAACACGATAAAAGCGGCGCACCAACGGATCAACGTCAGCCAAAATGGGCCCGTTTCCGCAATGATGGACTTCCCGATGACGTAATTGCCGGCCCAAAACAAGTTGGCCAGCACGAGAAACAGCTTTTCTCTCATTCTTTTTCGCTCCTGTCTAGTTTTTCCTTTCTTTTACGTTTACTTCATTGCTGCTCTGATTTCCTTCTTGCATGTTGTTTTTCTGCCGTCAGCCACCCCTGTTGCTGTTTTGCCAACAGCGGAACATGAACGGTGGGAAGAAGGCTGCGCTGGCTCAGGACGCATGCTGTTTCACGTTCGGCGGAAAGATGCATGTGTTTGCCGAAAGGGGTGTACAATAAGGGTTGTCTTTTTCCGGTTCATAGGATAACATTTGTACCGTAAGATGATTTACTGATTTAAACAAAAATAGAGAAAAGGAAGGACGATTGTTATGGCATTACCAGGCGGGGCAGCGATGAACATTACGATTCGTCTCCAGTTCGAAAAAGATATCGTCTCGTTCAGCGATATCGCCGCCGCAATCGGCAAAACGGGCGGGGACATTGTCGGAATTGACGTCATTTCATCAAGCAAAGTTCACACGGTGCGCGACATCACCGTCAGCGCCCTCGACACGAAGCAGTGCGATTTGATCATTGAGGCGCTGAAAAAAATTCGCGGCGTCAAAATCATCAACGTTTCCGACCGCACGTTTTTGATGCACATCGGGGGGAAAATTGAAACAAATTCAAAAATCCCAGTGAAAACGCGCGACGACTTGTCGCGGGTGTACACGCCGGGCGTGGCGCGCGTTTGCACGGCCATCGCTGAGGATCCGCGCAAGGCGTATTCGCTGACGATTAAACGGAATACGGTCGCCGTTGTCTCGGACGGCACGGCGGTGCTTGGGCTTGGCGACATCGGTCCGTACGCGGCGATGCCGGTCATGGAAGGGAAAGCGATGCTGTTTAAGGAATTTGCCGGAGTGGACGCGTTCCCGATTTGTTTGGATACGAAAGACACGGAAGAAATCATTCAAATTGTGAAAGCGATCGCCCCGGCGTTTGGCGGCATCAACTTGGAAGACATTTCGGCGCCGCGCTGTTTTGAAATTGAAGCGCGTTTGAAGGAAGAGCTTGACATCCCGGTGTTCCATGACGACCAACACGGCACGGCGGTCGTGCTCTTGGCCGGGCTGCTCAACGCGCTGAAAATCGTCGACAAAAAGCTCGAGGACATTAAAGTGGTTCTCACCGGCATTGGCGCCGCTGGCATCGCCTGCACGAAAATTTTGCTTGCGGCCGGCGTGCGCAACATTATCGGGGTCGACCGCCATGGCGCCATCCATCGTGATGAAACGTATGAAAATCCGTATTGGCAAGAATATGCGCAACTCACGAACCCGGATAATCTGAAAGGAAGCTTGTCCGATGTCATCGCCGGCGCAGATGTGTTTATTGGCGTCTCAGCTCCCGGCATTTTAAAAGTGGAAGATGTGAAAAAAATGGCGCGCGATCCGATCGTGTTTGCGATGGCCAACCCGATTCCGGAAATTGATCCGGAGCTGGCCGAACCGTACGTGCGCGTCATGGCGACCGGGCGTTCCGACTATCCGAACCAAATCAACAACGTCCTTTGCTTCCCGGGCATTTTCCGCGGGGCGCTCGACTGCCGGGCGCGAGAAATTAACGAGGAAATGAAGCTCGCTGCCGCGAAGGCGATTGCCTCTGTCGTGACGGAGGATGAATTGAACGAAACATACATCATCCCGAGCGTCTTCAACAGCAAAGTCGTCGAACGCGTCAGACAAGCGGTCGTCGAAGCGGCTTACCGCACTGGGGTGGCGCGGAAGGATCATATTCCTTTAGGTGGATATACAGGGGAGCAAAAATAGAATAAGTGCGTAATTACAGAAAAAGCCGTCTGAAGGCCCACGGTTTTAATTGTAGGATGAAAGGCGACGTTGCTCGGCAATCCCTTAAGAGGATGGCTTCGAGCCACCATGTTTCTCTTTAGGTGTGGAATCTCAAAAGAAAAGGGGGTGAAGCCATGCCCACGATCACACTCAGGCTGGAGCTGCACAACCCAACGAAAGTCAAACAAGACATGTATGAACGGATGACAGAAGTGAATACCGCGTTTGCCAATTGGCTGTTGAATCATCCCGAGCTGAATCAAGCGACGAGCAAAATTTTTAAAGACTTTTCGTCGCAGCGGTTTCCTTCCGCCGTCGTCAATCAGACGATTCGGGAAGTGAAGTCTCAAAAGAAAAACCAGAAAACAAAGAAGTTCCGAACATTATGGTGTTGCTTTAACAACCAAAACGTAAAGGTGGAAAAGAAAGGAGAGTTCTACACGGTTTCATTCCCCACACTGGAGAAACGAATTGGCGTGCCGGTCGTCGTGCGTTCCTATCAAGAAACGTGGCTGAATCGGCTGCTCGATGGAACCGCCAAACAAGGGGCAGCCAAGCTCTACAAAAAGAGAAAGAAATGGTACTTGGCGATTGCCATCACCTTTGAAGTGGAGCCGCGGCACGAAACAAAGGTGATGGGCGTTGACTTGGGGCTTCGCTATATCGCCGTTGCCAGCGTAGGAACGAAATCGTTGTTTTTCAAAGGGAACCAATGCGCTTTCATTCGCCGACGATACGCGGCTTTGCGGCGAACGTTGGGCAAAGCCAAAAAGCTCCATATGATTCGCAAAATCGGTGATAAAGAATCTCGTTGGATGAAAGATATGAACCATAAAATCAGCCGTCAAATCGTCAACTTTGCCCTCGCCAACGGTGTTGGCGTGATTCGGATGGAAGAGTTGACAGGGATTCGGAAACGAGCCGCTTCGGCAAAAGAAGCAGGACGAAATCTTCATTCGTGGGCGTTCCATCAACTGCAAACGATGATTGCCTATAAAGCCGAAAAGGCAGGCATTCGGGTCGAGTGGGTGAATCCGACCTATACAAGCCAAACGTGCAAGTGTGGTCATCGAGAGAAAGCGAACCGAAACGGCATCCGCTTCCGATGCCAAAAATGCGGATACACCCTCCACGCTGACTTGAATGGTGCCATCAACATCGCCAAAGCGATTTCGGGTTTGAGCACCTAGCGCACTGGTCACAGGTGCGCCGCCCATTGGGGTACACGCTAACCTGATGGGATGGGCTGATGACACAGCCCCGAACTTGGGCGTTGTCCGAACCAGAAATGGATGAGGACGCCAACGACCCAAGAATCCCATGGCTTTAGCCGTGTGGAGTGTCAAAACCCGGCGCCAAAGGCGACGACGGCGGTATTTCAATGGAACAAGCCGCTCTTGGGCGTCTTTCGCACGAATCTCAATGAGGAGCTGCTTGACTCGCTCGTGGCGGACGAATGCGGAACGTTTGCGGTCGAGGTGAAGCCGAACGAAGTGCAAACCGTGCTTGTCGTTGATAAACAATAAGATGGTCATCAAAGCTGGGGCTTGCCGCCCCGGCTTTTCTGTTTGCAACAATAGGACAAGCTGTCCGTCTGTTTTGTAACAATACTGTAACAATTGTTAAATGAAACAGCGTGTTCGAGGGGTTGTCAACTCCCTTTTTGCAAGAAAAATATAGAATGATCGGCTGATAGAAGAAAAAAAGGAATGGAAGTGTGTGAAAGGATGACATCGCCAGCCGTTGCAGCCGGCGGCTTAGGCGTTTATTTGGCAATGAAAACAAGCCTGTTTTTTGCCTATTTTTTCCAACAGTCCTTTTTCCCAAATTTAAACCAAAAATATTACAAAAAACCCGTGTTATAATGGGGGTGCAGGCAAGAGAACAGCTGGAACTGTTCCTAAACAGAACTTAAGTGGATGGCGTGACGATGAATAGAGAAAGTCTTTGAAACTTTGAAAATAGAAACGTTAAGAAGGAGGAATTCCGATGAAGAAAAAAATGTTAGCCACGATCGCCGCTTCGGTTGCGCTCATCGGCGCTTCGTTTGCGGCAACAACGAAAACGGAAGCGGCAGGGGTGACGTGCCCGACAGCGAACGTGTATCAAGTAAAATATGCAAGCACAAACGTTCAAGATTTCGAGAAATGGTTGAAACAATACTTCCCGTTTGTGTCGTTCCAACCGGCTAAACCAGCCGCACAGCAACCGGCTGTAAAGCAGCCGGCAACGGCGAAACCGCAGGCGCCGGCAGCGGTCAAACAGCCGGCGGCTGCAAAACCGGCAGCCAATACGCAAGCGCCAGCGAAAAAACCGGCAACAGCGCCAACAACAACGACACAAAAAACAACCGGCTTGAACGCTTATGAGCAACAAGTCGTAGAACTGACGAACAAAGAACGGGCAAAATACGGTTTGCCGCCGCTTCAAGTCGACTTAGCTCTCAGCAAAGTCGCCCGCGAAAAATCACGCGATATGGCGGTCCACAACTACTTCTCGCACAACAGCCCGACGTACGGCTCCCCGTTTGAGATGATGAAAAAATTCGGCATTTCGTACACAGCCGCCGGGGAAAACATCGCCAAAGGCCAACGCACCCCGCAAGAAGTCGTCAATGCGTGGATGAACAGTGAAGGCCACCGGGCGAACATTTTGAACAAAAACTTTACGCATATCGGCGTTGGTTTTGAAGAAAACGGCTATATTTGGACGCAACAATTTATCCGCAAGTAAGGCGGATGGTTGACGGTGATCCTGCCCATCATGCAGATGGGCAGGGTTTTTTTGTACAAAAATATTTCGCTAACAACTTGGGAAACTATGCTATAATGGTCAACAGGCTGTAAAAAATGAGAAGATCGCGGGGGAGACACCAATGCGAATACGCGATTGGGATCACAACTTAAAAGTCCGCCTGTATGGCGAGGCGCTGATGAATACGACTTTTTGGATGTTTTTTCCGTTTATGGCCATCTATTTTGCAGACTCGTTTGGCAAAGAAACAGCCAGTATGTTATTGATCGTGTCGCAATTGTTTTCCGTGGTCGCCAATTTGATGGGTGGCTATTGCGCCGATGTGTTCGGGCGCAAGCGAATGATGGTGTTATCCGCTTACGGGCAGGGGGCGGCGTTTTTCGTCTTTGCCTTGGCCAGTTCCCCATGGTGGTCGTCGCCACTTGTCGGTTTTCTTTGTTTTACGTTTGCCGGCATTTGCGTCGCCTTTTATTGGCCGGCGAGCCAGGCGATGGTTGCTGACATCGTGCCAGAAAAAGACCGGAGCTACGTGTTCGCGGTGTTTTATACGTCGGTGAATATTTCGGTCGTGATTGGCCCGACGGTCGGCGGGCTGTTTTATGCTGATCACCTGTTTTGGCTGCTGCTTTTGGCGGCGTGCTCCTGTTTAACGATGGCGGCTGTGTTGGCCAGACGGCTGCGCGAAACAGCCCCGCATTCGGCGGGAGGGCGGCGAACCGTGCCGTGGCTGCGGTTTTGGCGGGAACAAATAGGGCAGTATGCCGTCATTGTCCGCGACCGCACCTTTTTCTTGTTTATTATAGCCGGGGTGCTTGTCGCACAGACGTTTATGCAGCTTGATTTGTTGCTTCCGGTCTATATGAAAGAGACGCTTCATAAAGAAACGTTATGGGCTGGCTGGACGGTGGACGGCGCCAATGCTTTTGGCCTGCTCATTGCGGAAAACGGGCTGCTTGTGGCGCTGTGCACGGTCATGGTGACGCGGCAGATGGCGCGTTTTTCGGAGCGGTGGGCGTTTATCGGCTCGGCTGTTTTATATGGCATCACAATGTGGCTGTTTAGCCAAACATCGTCGTTTTTCGGATTTGCGGCGGTCATGGTGCTGTTCACCTTGGCCGAGCTGATGACGGCCGGTCTGCAGCAGTCATTTGTATCCAGGCTGGCACCTGAAGACATGCGCGGCCAATATTTTGCCGCCGCTAGCCTCCGCTTTACGATCGGGCGGATGGTGGCGCCGATGTCGCTTGCAGCCGCGACGTGGGTCGGCTATACATGGACGTTTGTTGGCCTTGGAATGCTGGCGCTCGCCAGCGCGGCGCTCTATGCATGGATGTTTCACCAGGCCAGGCAGCAAACAGAGCGGCCGGACATTTCCCTTTCCCAATGACGGGGGCTATGCAAATGGCTACCCGTTTTTTTGTGTTCCCCGGTATAATAAAAAGCGTGTCGTTGTTCGTGTAACATATATTCCCTGTCTCTGACATAAAGTGGAACTAGACAGAGAGAAGGAGAGGGGAAGCCATCATGAAACTGCAACGGTGGGAAACGAACATAAACGGGGGGGAAGCGGACAACCGCGGCGGACAAGACGGCGCGGCGGCGTTGGCGCGTTATGAGAAACGGCAGCAAAAGCGCCTATTGTCCCGAGAAAAGAGAAAAAAACAATACCGTTTCATCGGCTGGCTTCTTTTGGCGGTCGCTGTCGCATGGGGGGCGGGCACGCTCGTTTGGAGCGGGTACGGAACATTAAAGACGGCAGCGAGCCGAGAGCTGGCCATCACGCGGTTGAAAGAAGCGATCGAAGACCGCGATGCGGCTGCCTTGCAAACGATGCTGAGAACGACCGATGAAACGGTGCCCATTAATGAGAAAACGCTCGCGCCGTTATTCGCCTATTTTGAACAGCATTCTGAGGCGTACGAAGCGCTCGATCAGGAGTTCGACCGCCAGCGTGAGGGGGGGCACGTGTATATTAAAGGATTGACGTCCCGCCCGCCGGTGTTTACGATTCATGTGTTTGAGGATCGGTATGTGTTTGAGCCAGCCCTCTATTTTCTCCATGTCCGCGTCGATGATCCGGAGGCGTCGCTTGTCGTCAATGGGGTGAAAGCGGAAGAGGAGGCGACGAAAGACCCATTTGTCAAAAAAATCGGCCCGTATTTGCCGGGCGCGTACACTGTAACCATTGTCCATTCGAATGGGAAAAAGAAAACCATCCGCGTTGAGCTGTTTGGCGGCGCCCGCGTCCATGAGGTCGATATCACGAAATGAACGAATAAGCAAATACCGCTTCCACGACGGCGGTAATGACAACATCTTGCGTCTGTACAGGCGGCGCTGATGAGGAAATGCTGAGAACAGCCGGATTGTATGGCGCCGGCCGAGGCGATGACTGTTCTTTCAGTTCAATCGGCGTGTCATAAAGAGGCAAGCTGAGAGCGCGGGCGATGGCCAGCGCTTTTTCTTTGGCGTGTTTCACGGCCAATGCCAACGCTTGCTGGTAATAGGCTTGTTCGTTTGCTAGACGGAATTCCAAGCCGCGGGCGAGGTTTGCTCCACGGGCAACGGCCGCCTCGTAAATGGCGCCGGCTTTTTTAGGATCGCGGACGGTGATTTCCAGCCAATGTTCGACTTCATAGCCAGATAAAGCGGTTGTTCCGTTATGATGTTCGTATGTTGGCCGGATGGAAAACGATGTCGTTTCAATGTCTTCTATTGGAATGTCAAGCGCCTTTAATGCTTCGATGACGGCATTGGTGCGTTTGGCATTGTCAGTCAGGGCTTCTTGGATGTTGTGATGTTCTGTATGAACGCCGATTGCGATGAGGACGGTATCCGGTTTGGCGATGACGGTTCCTTGGCCAGTGATGGTCAGTGTGGGGCGAGAAGCGGCAGGGGGAGCGGGACGATGCCATGACTGCATTTCATTCCCTCCTTCCACCATTAGGCAGCTTTTTGATCCTCGTCCGCCGCTTGCCAATAGTAGACGCGCGGCAGGCCGACATAGCACCAATATTCCTTCAACAGCGAGATCACGACAAAGGAGGCAAATTGCCAGTCGATCGAATTCATCCCCATTTCTCCTTTCGATGGTTTCACTATAGCTTATTCGAAGCGGCCATTGTCCTATGCGCGCCGTCCAGTTGGTGATGAAACTTCTTTGGGCGCTTGTACGTATCATGGCGTGGACATGTTATAATGGAAGAAAAGATGAAGAAAGGGATGGACAATGAAGCAACTGCTTCGCACGATATGGCGCTGGTTCGTTTCATGGAACGTTGGGATCATCGTTGCAGTTACGGTATTTATTGCCGCCGATTTTCACGTCTTGCCCTCGCTTTTATCAGGAATGGGAGCGATGTGGGGGGTGTCCGCTGTGATGAAAAGGCGGCATCGCCGTTTGGCAGCTGACGTACCGACCGAGGAGCAGGCATACGTTCGCAGCCAGCTTGGCGAGGCGCGCGCGTTATGGAAGCGGCTGCGCCGGGCCCGCTATCGGCTTCGTTCGGTGGCGATGTGGCAAACCGTTTCCCGATTGAGTGCCATCGTCGATCGGATCATTCGCGCGGTCGAGCAGCAGCCGCACCAGCTTCGCCTCGCCCAGCCGTTTTTCTTAAATGAGTGGCCGACGGCGGTGGAAATGGTGGAAAAATACGTATACTTGTCGCAGCAGCCGGTGCAAAATGCGGAAATGGCCGCGGCGCTGCAACAAACGGAGCGGTTGCTTGGCGAGCTGACCGAAGCGGCGGAGCGGCAGCTGCTCGAAGTGTTATCAAACGACGTTTGGTCGCTGCAAACCGAAGCAAAAATGCTTGAGCAGTCGTTGCATCAATCATCGGCCCGGCTTCATTTGCCGTTGTCAAAGAAAGGAGAATGACGGTGGACGAACGGAATCATGAGATGGAGTCACTCGAACAGCTTCATGAACGGAAACGGACAAGCATGCTTGACGATCTGCTGGCCCAGCCGTTTTCCCCGCTGGCCGCCCCCCAGCTTGAAGAAGGGGAAACGACGGCTAACGCGCTCGATGCGCTCAAACCGGAGCATCGGGAAAAAGCATTGGCGCTGGCCCGACAAATCGATCCGGCCAACCACCAGGCCATTTTGCAATACGGGGTGGCGGCGCAAGCTGAGCTGTCCAAGTTTTCCCATACGATTTTGCATCATGTGCAGACGAAAGACGCCGGTCCGGTCGGTGAAGTGATCAGCGAGCTGATGGCGAAAATTAAGGAAGTCAATCCCGATGATTTAATGCCGGCGAAAAAAGGGTTTTTGTCCCGCTTGTTTGGCACAGTGGCCAAGCCGCTGCAAGGGATGGTGGCGAAATATCAAAAAATCGGCGTTGAAATCGACAAAATCGCCGACCAGCTGGAAAAACACCGGCATTTGTTGTTTCGCGACATCATGATGCTCGAGACGCTTTACGAGAAAAATAAAGAGTATTTTGAGGCGCTCAATATTTATATTGCGGCCGCGGAATACAAGCTGGAGGAGCTGCGGACGAAAACGATCCCGGAAAAGCAAGCGGCCGCCGAGCGCTCCGGCGACCAAATGGCTTGGCAAGAGGTGCAAGATTTGCGCCAGTTTGCCGACCGGCTGGAAAAGCGGGTGCACGACTTAAAGCTCAGCCGGCAAGTGACGATCCAGACCGCGCCGCAAATCCGCATGATTCAGCATATGAACGAGACGCTCGTCGAGCGCATCCAGTCATCGATTTTAAACGCGATTCCGCTTTGGAAAAACCAAGTCGTCATCGCGTTGACGCTGTTTCGACAACAAAAAGCGGCGGAGGCGCAAAAACAAGTTGCTGAAACGACGAATGAGCTGCTGTTGCGCAACTCCGAGCTGTTAAAAACGAACAGCATCGCAATCGCCAAGGAAAATGAGCGCGGCTTGGTCGACATCGAAACGCTGAAGCGGACGCAAGAAAACTTGATCGCCACGCTTGAGGAGACGTTGAAAATTCAAGCGGAAGGACGTTTGAAACGGCAGCAGGCCGAACGCGAACTGGCGGCCATGGAAGCGGAACTGAAACAGACGCTTCTGTCTTTGAAGCGGCCGGAGCGTTAGGGGATCGCTTGCCCGCGGCTCGGCGCATAGAAAAGGGTGCCTGCCACGAAATGGGCACCCTTTTCGTCGTTTTGCGCGGCCGTCTTGTTTCGGCCGCAGGCGGTTGTGCAGCCAAGAGCCGCCGTTCGATGGCGTTTTGCGCTAGGCGGCCTCCTCGCCTACAAAATCGGGGGGTTGGGCGGTTCTTGCTTCGGCCGGTCTTCGTCGTCCACCCGTTCGTCTTCGCGGCCATCGGGGCGGGCGGTGCGGATGTCAAACTCTTCCGCCGCTTCCGTCTGCCACTGGCGGCCGATCAGCGGCACCCCTTCCTCGCCATGTTGGCCGATGACAAAACGCAACACATAGCCATGGAACAACAGCTCCCCTAATGCGGCAAGCAAGGCCGAGAAAAAGGCCGCATTGATCATAGCGCCCCCTGCACCGTCATAAAACGCGCCAACGCCGATCCAAGTAGCGACAAACACTAGGCCGAAATCGGCGATCGTCGCCGAGACGTTGCCGAGGCGCGGCAAGACATACAAATCGCCGAGCGCGTAGGCGACTAGCGTCAGCCAAAGGCTGAACCATAATAGTTCCGCGGACGATATGCGCAAAAACAACGGCAAAATGGCGAACATCACGGTAGCCGTCAGCAAATACTTCAGCGCCAATGCGAGCAAATGTCTCATCTTTGCGCCCCCGTCCTCACTCTGCAGGGGAGTTCGGGCCCTCTAATTTTTTATCTCCGTACCCCGGTTGCTTTTCCATATTTTTTGCGGGCTGTTGTTTTTTTCGTTGCTGCTCCAAGCTGTCGTTTTGTTGTGGCTGTCTCATTGGCCATCATCCTCTCTTTTGGTTGTTTACCGTTAGTTTGCCGCATTTGTCTTGATGTATACATGTATGATCCATAAACTTCCTCTTTTTATTTTTCATCCCTGTTTCACATTAATATAATGAACGATGTGAACAGGGAGGAAAGCGAATGGCAGAGAACAAACAATCGCTTGAGGTGGCCGGGCGCCAGTATGATCCGTCTGATTACAAGTCAGCCGCGGCTCTCGGCGCCGGGTTGGCCGAGACGCATGAACAAGTAAGCGACGTCTACGCGGAAGGGACGATCGAGGCGGCGGTCGAGCAAGAAAACGCGCCAGACATTCCCCTGTCCCCGCCGGAGTAAAAGCCGAAACGCCAAGGATTCGCTCCTTGGCGTTTCCGCTGATGGCTAAGGCTGTCCATCGGTGAGAAATGAAAGGGCAAAAGGAAAGAAAAACAGTTCGTACTTTCTGATTTCGCTGTCTATACTAGTAATGCGCACGGCGATTTACACAAGGGGGATGATCATCGTGAGATGGCAGCGGGCTTTGTTGGCGTTGCTCAAAGAACGGAAAGACCACTCGATCGCATTGGCGATCGATACGTCGAACCGGCCGTCCCGTCCGGTGCTCATTCAAAACATCATCAAGCTGTTTGAGAAATTGCGCCCGGACACGCTGCTCGTTCAAGCGGATTTCAAAATTCGCGATGTATCTCCGGTTGGCGTGGCCACGATTAAATATTTCAAGCATGGGAAATCGTCGTACACCGAAGTGCTCGAATGGGCCGCTGCGCAAAAAATCGATACGTTGTTTTATATCACGGATGTGACCGGATATTTTTATGAAGAACTCGAAGTCGATTATGAAGTGTTTTGGCTTGTTCCGGACGATTACATGCCGCGCGTTCCGTTTGGCAAGCCGATTCGCGTTGCGTAACAATATAGGAATGCCCTTCATGATGAGGGGCATTCCTTTTTGTTGTCAGGAAATATAACAAAATTTTTGTGGTTGAAATCGGTTTCAACGAAAAATACCCGTTGCTTTCGGTTTATATATGTTATATATTATGACATATAAGAGGTATAACAAATGACAAATAGGGGGAGATGCAAATGGATGAGAAAACAGTAATGGTTGGGCTTGATGCTCTTTGGGTGATGCTCTCGGCGGTGCTCGTCATCGGCATGCAGGCAGGGTTTGCTTTGCTTGAGGCCGGATCAACGCGCATGAAAAACTCCGGGCATGTGGCCGGCAAACAAATATTGAGTTTTGCCATCGCTTCGTTGGCGTTTTGGGCGTTCGGTTTCGCCATTACGTTTGGCGCCGGAAACGGGTTGATCGGGACGGAAGGCTGGTTTTTAAAGGCCGGAGAAGGGACGTTTGATTCGCTGGCATGGGCGAATGTGCCGCTCGAGCTGAAATTTTTGTTCCAGCTTGGGTTTGCCGGTGTATCGCTCGCCATTGCTTGGGGCGGTTTCGCTGAGCGGGCGAAGTTGTCGGTCTATTTTCTGTTCGGGGCGATTTTCACGATTGCCATTTATCCGGTGGTCGGCCATTGGGTGTGGGGCGGCGGCTGGCTCGGGCAACTCGGGATGCAAGATTTTGCCGGTTCGACGGTCGTCCATTTGCAGGGGGCGATTGCGGCGCTCATCGCCACGGTCTTGCTCGGCCCGCGCATCGGTAAGTTCAATAAAGACAAGACGCCAAACGTCATTCCGGGGCATAACCAAGTGTATACAGTCATTGGCGGATTGATTTTATGGATCGGCTGGTTCGGCTTTAACGCTGGCAGCACAATGGCGGTTGGCGATGGGTTTTTCGGCTATGTTGCGCTGACGACGAATTTGGCTGCTGCGGCAGGGGCGGTTGCTGCGATCTTGACGGCGAAAATTTTGGTCGGCAAAGCGGACATTCCGGCGATGGTCAACGGTGTGTTGGCGGCATTGGTTGCCATTACAGCGGCGTGCGCGTTCGTTGAACCGTGGGCGGCGGTCATCATCGGGGCAGCAGCCGGGTCGTTGACGTTCTGGACGTCCATCTACTTCGAACGCAAAGGGATTGATGATCCAATTTACGCCTTTTCCGTCCACGGCATTGCCGGCATTATCGGCACGATTTCAACTGGGTTTTTCGCTTCGCCGCGTTTAGTCGAGATCACGGGCATCGGGAAGGCCGGACTGTTTTACGGCGGCGGATTTGATCAGCTGATTGTGCAAACGGTCGGGGTGCTCGGCGCTGCGGTGTATGTCGCTGCCGTTTCGTTTATCATCTTATATGCCATGAAGAAAACGATCGGACTGCGTGTGACGGCGGAACAAGAAATTTCAGGTCTTGATATTAGCGAGCACGGCTCTTATGGCTATCCGGAACAGCTCGATCCCGCGTATCAGCCGAAGACAGCTGCCCAGCAATAGCCAAGGGGGAAAAGGAGGTGGAATCGTTGGCGGAAAAGGTGGCCGAACGGCTAAGTGCAGCCGAGTCGGCCGCCGAACTTCGTTTTTGTCATGATGAACTGGCGCGTGAACTGCGGCGCTGTTTGACGCTTGAACAAATGGAGCAGCTTGCAAGCGACATCGTTTGTGTGCATGAAGCCATCCTTCGCCGCGCGTTTTTCCTTGCGGAGCGGGAGACGATGAAACAGTCGGTCGGCATTCGTCCCCCGGCGTGGTGCTGGTATGTGATGGGAAGCATCGGCCGGCGTGAGCCGACGATCTGGACGGATCAGGATCACGGCGTTTTATTCGACTGTCCCGAGGAAGTGGAGGCGGATTGTTATGAATTCATCCGCCATATGGCGGCGATTGGGGTGGACATGTTGCATGAGGCTGGGTATCCGTACTGCTCCGGTTACGTGATGGCGACGAACAAGCGGTGGGCGCAGTCGGTCCGCGGTTGGGAGCAACAACTTTCTTCCTATTTCGAAAGCGGGTGGCCGAACGACATTCGTTTTTTGTTGATCGCGATGGATATGCGGCCGCTTTATGGAGACGCCGAACTGGCCGAGGCGGGGAGGCGGACGCTGTTTGCCGAGATCGCTGACCGGCCGCCGCTGTTGGCGCGTATGGGGGAGCACGTTCAATTCCCTCCGGTTCCGCTCGGTTGGCTGGGCAACGTGCAAACGGAGCGATGGGGGCCGCACAGTGGGGCCGTTCATATGAAACAAAGCGGCTACGTGCAACTCGCCAACGCCTTAAAATGGTTAGCCTGTTTTGCGCGAGTCCCAGCGGCGGACACGGCAGAGCGGCGGCGGGCGCTTGAGGCGGCGGGCGTATTGACGGCACCGCTTTCCACCGCCGTTGGCGAGGCGCTGTCTGTTTACTATTCGATTCGTCTCAAGTACAGCACCGAGGCGAGGGATGGTCGTGAATATGTGTTATGGCGGACGCTTGAGCGGACAGAGCAAAAGCAGCTGAAGCAAGCGATGCGCACCGCAAAACGGTTGCAGCGCTTTGTCGCCCGGCAGGTGGCTCGCATTCATGCATGAGCGGCACCGTTTTTGGCAGCGGGCGCTCCGCTTGTTGTCGCTTGGCATCCCTCGTGAAGCATCATCCGCCCTATTCGGCAACGATCATTCGCTGCAGCAGGAAATGTGGCTGCGCTCGCTGCAAAAGGAAAAACAGCACATCATCAATTGGCATGACCGTTTGACTGACATCCCGTTTGTCATCATCGATATGGAAACGACCGGCTTTTCCCCGGAGCAAGGCGATGAAATTTTGGCCATGGCGGCAGCGAAAACGGTCGGAGGAGCCGTGACCGATATGTACATGACGCTCGTCAAGCCGGAAAAGCCGATCCCGCAACACATCTCCGCCTTGACCGGCATTGAGGCGAAGGATGTGGTGTTCGCTCCGCCGCTTGCCGAGGCGCTGCGCACGTTTGTGCCGTTTATTGCCACAGGCGTTTTAGTCGGCTATCATATCGGCCATGATTTGGCGTTTTTGCGCCATGCCCTTTGGCGCCATTATCGGCAAAAATGGAGCGGACGATTTCTTGACTTGCAGCCGATGATGACGCTGATCGGCCATTCGTGCCCGACGTTTGACGATGCGTTAGCTTGTTACGGCATCCGTTGCCCGCGCCGCCATACGGCGGATGGCGATGTAGAAGCCATGGTGAAGCTATGGGCGATCTTGCTCGGCGAACTGCATGAGCTCGGCATCGAAACATTGCACGACTTGTATGCCGCGCTCAGCCGTCATTGAGCTTCCAAGCGGGGAGGTTTCCGAGCGGGAAACGGCCGGTCTGAATAGAAAAAGCGCCGAAGTCGGCGCTTTTTTGTCGATATTAGAGTGGTTTCGTCGGTGTCGGTTCGGCGTAACCTTCTTTATATTTTTCATCGATCATGCGACGGATGTCTTTCACCGATTTCCCGTCTTCATAAGCGGCAATCGACTCAGCGGCGATCTCTAGGCAGACGCCGCATTTTGTCGCGTGGTCATCCCAAACGACTGCTCCGTCTTGTTTATTTTCATGGACGAAACAGTCGTAATTGTTCTTATGGCCAGCTGATTGCCCGCAGCCGCAATAGCAAGGGATATTCTCAAGCAGCTCGCGGTGTTCGGCCGCCTGCTGGTACAAGACCGCCATCTCTTCTTCAAACGCGCTCAAAAAGTTTGGCAAATGCTCGATCGATTTTGTTGTTTCGCGAATATCGCCAGTAGCTGTTTTCGTTATATGCGAATGGCTTTGTTCTTGGCTGTTGCCATCTGCGCAGCCTGACAGAAGAACGCTAAACGACAACATACATGCCGCCATCCATACTGGACGTCTCAAATTTCTTCTTCCTTTCTTTTTGGTCGTTTCCTGGCTCGGTTATTGACAGTTTGAATGTATCATACTTTGTCTTGGGCGGCAACCATCTTGTAGCTAGGCGCGCTGCGCTCACCATTCCGGCGTGAACTACCCCCACTTAATTTTCTAGCGAAAATTTGAAGTGGGGGCTTCCAAA
>ERZ1673754.13-NODE-13-length-78029-cov-24.056775_pt1 | contig 78029 bp, 72 predicted proteins | sample MGYA00580183_ERZ1673754 | MGnify/ENA primary metagenome ERZ1673754 (study PRJEB41219, sample SAMN04549621) | soil metagenome | isolation source: soil | place: USA: Wyoming, Fireholl Drive Yellowstone National Park | collected 2009-07-28 ...
TCTAACTATATTATACTATATTTTACTGAATCTATCCTATTTTCAGCAAAATATATATACATGCAACATAAAGAGTTAACTTCTCATCCTGCACACCCTAAGCGTTGCAGCACTTCCTCCGGACGTTCGTGGATGTAGTGGACAAACCGAGCAATGGCCTGGACGATATCGTTTCGATTTTTGTGAAACACATTGGCGATCACGGTGTCTTTCAGCCATTTCCACAAGCGTTCGATCGGGTTCAGTTGCGGAGAATACGGAGGAAGGTAAATAAAGTGAAAACACTGTCCTTCTTCCCGCAAAAACTCCTTGACCATTTTGGCATGGTGAATGCGGGCGTTATCCAACACCAAGACCATGAGACGGTCCGGATCGCGCTCTTTGAGCATTCGCAAGAAATCCAAGAACGTCGCGGCATTGGCAGCGGTCGTTTGATGAAGCACCGTTTCACCATCATGGACGTTGACCGCGCCAAACAGCGATACGTGGGCATGATGGCCAAACGTCGGCACTTGTTTTTGGCGGCCGACTTCCGACCATGTGGACCGCAAGACATGGTAAGAGCGGATATGGGTTTCATCGATGTACAGAAGAACAGCATCTTCTGTCTCCTTGGTGATCAAGTTTTTTTATCAGATCCATTTGTTTTTCAAATTGCTTTTGCTCATCCGGATTTCCTTTCGCCAGTGTGTACGTCGGTCGTGTCCACGACAGCCCTTTGCGGTGCAGGAGTTTTCGCAGCGCTTCGCGGGAAATGGAAACACCGAATTGCTTTGCGACATAGGATTGCAGGAGTTTGGTGTTCCACGCCGAAGCGACGTCCCAGCCCAGTTCCGCGGGAGTAGTGGTCAACACAAGCTGTTTGATCTTTTCCTGCTGTTCTTCGGTGAGAAACGGCTCCCGCCCGGGGGCGAAATCCCGATGAAGCAGGAGTTCAAGGCCGCCTTCGTTGAACAGCGACACATAATGGGAAACAGTTTGTCGGCACACGTTGACCATGGAGGCCACGTCTTTGCCCAAATAGCCTTCCATGACCAGGCGGACGGCCATCACACGTTGGCGGAGATGGGCGTTTTTGATCTTCCGTTCCTGCTTGCGGAGTTTCCGGGGCGTCCATCCATGGTTGTCGGTGATTTTGAGACGTTTCATGCAGAATTCCGCTCCTTTTCCATGTTTTTCATTAGGAGCAGTATAACCGGAGTGGGCACCGCTTATGCGAAGGTTAACTTTTCAATGAGCATGTATATAGTTAAGGCGATTCATCTCCCACTTACTCCGCTTCGCTTCGTTGAAGTGGGAGTCTTCTCGCCTAATTAAGATAAAACAACCCTCAACAGGGCTTATTGTTGAAAATAACGGGCAAGCGTCACAATCATCGCTCCCATCCGCTCATGTTCCGGGGCGATGACGCGATCGACTCCCTCTTCTTCCAATGCTTCTTTTGTCACTTTGCCAACGGCGCAGGCCACGACATCGGTGCGAAACGCGTCAAGCAGCGGTGCGATCTCTTTTTTCTCGCGGGCGAACGAAAAGAAAAAGCGGACTTGCATCGCCGATGTAAAACAGACGGCATCGACTTCGCGCCCGACGATTTCTTTATACAATGTCGCCAGTGTCTCCTCATCCGGAGCGATATGCCGGTATGGCAACAATTCCGTATACAAAGCGCCTTGTTCAAGAAAAAACTGCTTCAAGGCTGGCGCGGTATCGCCGTACAGCTGTACAACAACGTTTTTTTCCGCAAAGTCGTGCCCATAAAGAGCAGCAATCAACCCTTTCGTCGTCCCGTCCTCGCTTGCGGCCACCGGGGTGACGCCGATTTGTTTCAACGCCGTCACCGTTTTATAGCCGCGGGCAGCCACGTTCGCTTCCTTGATCGTTCGATGCCATTGGGCAGCCATTCCCTCCCGGTCGGCCGCTTCCAACAGCGCCTCAAAGCCGATTCCCGTCGTAAATACGATCCAGTCCGGCCGCATGGCGATGACGGTTCGCATTTCCTCTCCCAGTTCGCTTCCCTTTGAAAAGACGGTCCCTTGCGCCGGACGAATGATGGCCGTTCCTCCTTGCTTTTCAATAAGCGTTGTCATTTCGTCCAGTTTGCGTGACGCGCACAAGGCAATCCGTTTGCCATGCATGTCCCTTCCCCCTTATGGTCAGTCGTTCGTCCTTTCCATTCTAAAAGATGGTCTTTGCCTATGCAACAAAAACCATTCCGCTCCCTGGCACATCGCAACGCGAATGCCGCCTTCATTGGGTATAGAGCCCAGCGCAACAGAACAGACCGCAGGCAGAAACAGCCGACCACCATCAAAAAAAACACGCGCCCAAAGACGCGTGCCCTCCGTTCAACGAGTATGTACCATGGCCTCTTCTCCCCGACGGTCAAAGGAACCGATGATGCGCGTCGGCTCGACGGAAATGATCCGATCGAGCGGGATGTTCATCAGCCGCATTTGCCGATTGTAAACGAACAGTTTGCGTGCTTCTTGATACAGCTTGACCGGCAGCACGACCGCCTCCCCCTGCTCCGTTTGCACGCGCACCGGCTGCTTCTCGGCAATCCACGCCGACAGCTGTTCATACCATTCCATTCTGATTGTTCCCCCTTCTCATCCGATCCTACTTATGATTATAAACGGAAAAAGCGGAAAAAAGGGGGAAAGAAAAATCAACAAATTCGACGAAGGGATGACAAATCATGTCGATCAAAACATTTCGGCGCACGGAAACATTCCGTGCGCCTCTAGATGTTGTCAGCGGTAAATCAACACGCGCGCTGCGGTGCGGTCAGCGCTTTCGCCGATGACGCGGATTTTCAACCCGTAGTTGGGCACGTTCCGCCCGGCGTCTTCCGCCCCTTTATTGTCATACGACCGGCTGTCGTCAAACGCCGGCGTCGGCGATGTATCGTTGTCGATCAGCTGTGAGCCATTGATTGCCACGCGGAATGGGGCTCCTTTTCGCAGGCTGAACGCCGCATCGTGCACTTGATAGCGAGTCGGCGCTGTCGTATTGCCCGACCATTTTAACGTATGCTGGTCGGCATCCACAACGCCAAGAAACCCTTCGCCCGGATGGACGCCCGTCCAGTTGTTGTCATAGCCTTCATCCACATACCAGACGACAAGCCCTGGATCGTACGAAAGAAGCCGGTCGCCGCGCAAAATATGGGCGAGCCCTTCATCGACGCCGCGGTGGTTGCGCCATTCCAACAAATAGTAATGATCCGAATACCGCTTGCCATCGCTCTTTTCAAAGCCTTCCACCGCAAAGGCGCTGTCCCCTTCGGCGTCGTCGGCAAGCACGGTTGCCCCATCAGCTGTCACTTGGATGTTGTCAATATACCAGCCGGCTTCCGACACCGCCGCATCAGTGATGTAATGGAAACGGAGGTCAATCGTTTGGCCCGCATAAGCCGACAAGTCAAATTCCGCCTTCACCCAGCCGTTTGACGTACCGGTAATGCCGTTGCCAGGGTTTTGCCCGTACGGATTGTCGGTCGTTGTAATGTTTCCTTGAATTGTTGTCCATTCGTTGCTGCCATGCGGTTTTACTTCTACCGCCCCATAATCCCAGTCTTTCTCAATCGCATACCATGTATCAAATGCCAGCGTCGCCTTGGACGCTTTCGTCAAATCGATCGTCGTTGCCATCGTATGATCTAAGTTGTTTCCGCTTCCAGAGAAATAGGCGTACGCACCGCTTGGCGGAATAGTGACGACCGTTTCCTTTTTCGGCAAATTGATGCGCACAGCGTCATGGTTCGTCCCTTTCGTGCTTGCTTCGTCAAGCAATACTTCTACACCGTCTTTTGTAATCTCATTCCATTCAACGGTCGCCCCGGTCAGCCAGTTGCTTCCCGGCATCGTCGATTGCAAAAACTGTTTCGCCCAGGCGCTGAAGCCGGTCGGCTCCGTGCCCGGAATGCGCCCCGCCCAACTCCCGCTGGACATAATCGACCAATAGGCAATGGGCTCGCCCAAGCCGGAGTAAATCGTATCATATTCATCCGGCAGCCCTAAATCGTGGCCGTATTCATGGGCAAACACCCCTGCCGCCCCATCGGCCGGTTCGATTGTGTAGTCGTACGCCGCCAGCTGGCCGCGCCAATACGGCACATCGGTTGTTGTGTTCGGGATGCGATAGACCGATCCTAAATTCCAGCGGTGCGACCAAATCGCGTCGCCGCCGAGCGAACCGCCGCCCGATTCTTCTCCGACGCTGGAGTGAACGATCATTAAATGGTCAATCAAACCGTCCGGTTCGCGATAATTGCCGTCGCCGTCTAAATCGTAGCGATCCTCTTGGTCAAACTCACGCAAATCAATGGTCGGATCCTGGGCGGCCGCCGCCAGCGCCTCGCGCACAAGCGCCCGCGGATTGGCGTCATTGCCATCCGGGGTCGGCACGTTGCCGCCATAGTATTTAGCCGGATACTTCGCCTGATACCAGCCCGCCACTTTTCCTTCGATCGAATAGCTGCCGCCTGATTGCTCTTCATAATACTTTTTCACCGAGATGAGTTTTTCTCCGTTCGGTCCTGCGTAATAGCCGTCATCCCCGCCGAAAATCATGTCTTCATAATGTTCACGGGTATAATCTTTATAATACATATCCGTCTCATTCGGTTGAATGCGGTTGTGCGGAAAATCCGGGTATTCAATGAGCAAAACGAGCACGCGGTCCACCCGCTTGCCACCGTTCCATGCCTCTGGCTTGACAGACGGAACGGAATCGTTTTTCGTCTGGCCAAGCTTTTTTCCTTTCCCATTCAAAATACTGTTTTTCTGCCCCTTCTCGCGCAGCACATCGGCCCGCTTTGCCTCGTATTCGTGCAATTCTCCTTTTTCTTTCGAAGCGTGGGCCGCCTTTTGTTTTAAATAGGCGCGCACCGCTGCTTCCGCCTCAGCTGGGGTGGCGTCAGCGCGAAGCTTGCCGCTTTTTTTCAACATCTCCGCCAGCTTCTCTTCATTCGCCACCGCCAAATCGACCGGACCGCCGTGCCTGGCTGCCAAAGGTGCTCCCGAATTGGCGGCCTGCGGGGCGGCCGCCGGCGCTGCCCATAGGCCCATTCCAAGCGACAGCGCAGCAACAAGTGATGTGATCGACCGTTTCTTCAAAAACATCCCTCCATATCAAATAAAAGGTTGATAGAAAATCTATACAATATAAAATATTATAGAATAATTCAAAAAACAAAAGAGGATTCTTGACTAAGAACAAAACAGTTCTTTTTGCCTATGTTTGTCGAAAAAACGAGATTTATAGCAAAAAAAGACTATCAATTTCACCTTAACAGACCCGTGATGTTCCGGTTACAATGTAATATATTCGCAGTTTTTGTAGAAATTCTGGTTATGCAGCTGACGATGGGAAAGAAGGTGCCGCGATGCTTAGTATTTTAAAAGACTTTTTGCTGAACTTGTTTTTTATTCTCCTGCCGGTGTTTCTTGTCCCGCTATGGACGGAGCAAGAAAAAGGGCCAAAGCGCCTCCGCCTGTATTTGCCGACCGCTTGTTACGCCATTGTAATCGTCCTATGCATCACTCTTCCGGTCGGCGCGGAAAACGATTTTATGTTCGACTTGTGGCAAATTCCGCTTTGGCTCGGCAGCCTATACGGCGGGGTTGGTCCGGCCGCCTTGTTGGTGCTCGTGACGATCGTCTATCGCTCATTGTTCGGCGGAGCCGGTGTTTTGATCACTGTCGTTGTTTCCATTGCCATCGCTGCGGTCAGTAGTTTATGGACAAAACGCTTTGCCTCGCTGCCGTCCAAACAGCGCGTGCTGCTGGCGACGCTGCTCAGCTTTGCATCCGGCCTATTGACGATCGCCATGGTAGAGTGGATCGTCAACAACCCGCCCCCGCTTCTTCTTTCACTTACATTTTTGCTCGTACAACCGGCAAGCATGCTCATCGTTTGCGCCGCCCGCGAGATGGTGTACCATGACATGGCGTTGCGCAAACGGATCATCCGTGCCGAAAAAATGGAAGCGGTCACCCATTTGGCCGCCTCCATCTCTCATGAAATCCGCAACCCCTTGACAGCGGCGCGCGGGTTTATCCAGCTGATTGAAGAGCAGCCGCTTGCCGCTGAAAAGCGCCGCCAGTACGCCCGCATTGCGTTGGAGGAGCTCGACCGGGCGGAAGCGATCATCACCGATTACTTGACATTCGCCAAGCCGGCCCCGGAGATGCCGGAAAAGCTGAACGTCAAACTGGAAGTGGAGCGGGCCATCGACATCATCCGTCCGCTCGCCAATATGAGCTGCGTCGACATTCAGGCATCGCTCGCCCCGTTTTCCGTAATGGGAGAACGGGAAAAGTTCCGCCAATGTTTGCTCAATATCATGAAAAACGCCATTGAAGCGATGCCGAACGGCGGCACGCTGTGGGTATACGCTTCGCTCGATAACGGGCGCGTGCTCATCCGCATTGCCGATACCGGCATCGGCATGACGAAAGAACAGCTTGATCGGCTTGGGGAGCCGTACTTTACGACAAAAGGAGTCAAAGGCACCGGGCTTGGCATGATGGTCGTCTATCGCATTGTCGAATCAATGAACGGAACAATTCGAATTGAAAGCGAAATACATAAAGGAACGACGGTATCGATTTATTTGCCGCTCGCTCCGTCCCCATCCCCATCCACGATTTCCGATAAAGAAAAGCAGTTGTTTGCCGTCTTGTAAACGCCGCGGCCAAACCGGGGGAAGACGATAACCAGCGAAACAAAGGATGCCTGTTCGGGTGTCCTTTTTCTTTGTCCTATGTTCCCGACAGTTTATCACCACTGGCGTTTTTGTTACAATACTATAGGATGGAAACATACCGAAGGAAAAGGAGACAGTTGCATGATTCACGTCAAAACGGAACGAGAAATTCAGTTGATGCGTGAGGCGGGGAAACTCTTGGCCGCCTGCCATCAAGAAATCGCCAAGCGCATCAAACCGGGGGTCACGACGATGGAGATCGACCGGTTCGTTGAAACGTTTTTGGCCAAATACGGCGCCAAACCGGAACAAAAAGGCTACCGCGGTTATCCGTATGCGACATGCGCTTCCATTAACGATGAAATTTGCCACGGGTTTCCGCGCAACGAGCCGTTGAAAGAGGGCGACATCGTCACAATCGATTTCGTGGTCAACTGGCGTGGGGCGCTCGCTGATTCGGCTTGGACGTACGCGGTCGGTGATGTAAGTGAAGATGTGCAAAAGCTGCTCCATGTCACGGAACAGTCGCTATACAAAGGCATCGAACAGGCGGTCGTCGGCAACCGGATCGGCGATATCGGCCATGCCATTCAAACGTACGTCGAATCGCACGGGTTTTCCGTCGTCCGCGATTTCACCGGGCATGGCATCGGGCCGACGATTCACGAAGAGCCGTACGTTCCCCATTTTGGCGAAAAAGGAAAAGGGATGCGCTTAAAGGAAGGGATGGTCATTACGATCGAGCCGATGGTGAACATGGGGGCATGGCAAAGCAAAATGGACGCAAACGGCTGGACGGCGCGCACCATTGACGGCTCGTATTCGGCGCAATATGAACATACGATCGCCATTACGAAAAACGGGCCGCTGATCTTAACGACAACGGCGTAAGGATGCAGATATTTCTTGTTCTCAACAGCTTGATTTTTTCGACATTCGAAAAACCCGGGTACACGTTGGCCCGGGTTTTTCGTTCCCTTCTCTTTATTCTGGCCAGACCGTTGCGGCCGCTGTGTTGCCATTGCTTTTTCCTGCCATTTTGTTTACATAATATAATTATGGTTACTACCCTTTCAGCACTTTCACGTAAAACGTCCGCTGGCGCGGCCCGTCGTATTCACAAAAATAGATGCCTTGCCAACGGCCAAGCAGCAGCCGGCCTTCATGAATGATAACATGTTGCGACGCGCCGACCGTGCTCGCTTTCATATGAGCGGCCGTGTTTCCCTCCATATGGCGGTCAAGCGGATGCTCCCACGGGTACGTTTCATCAAAGCGGCGCATCATATCGCGCTTCACGTCAGGATCCGCGTTTTCGTTAATCGTGATGCCGGCTGTCGTGTGCGGGCAATAAACGATCGCCACCCCCTCTTCTACCCCGGACTGGCGCACCGTTTCTTCGACAAATGACGTAATCTCCACCATTTCATCGCGCTTTGTCGTGCGAAGCGAAAAAGATTGAAGCAAGTCTTTCACCTCCTGAACAAATATTTTGTAGAACAACGCAAAATTTGCTACCATTTAATTATAGCACATGGAACGGCCTCCCACCTGCCATCCCTGCATGGAAACGGGAGTCTCCTAGCAAAGTCCATTGGGGTGAAACTGCCGTGCCGAAACGATACACGAATCTCGACAACGTTTCGACGCACAAAACATGGGCTGATTTTCGCCGCTGGCAACGGGAGCGGAAACAAAAACAAAAAGATTTGTCATACGTTGTACCCCGCATGGAGCCGCCGCAATCCGACCGGCTTCACAAGCCCGGCGGACGGCCGCAGCTTTGCTGGGTTGGCCACTCGACCTTTATCATGCAGTTGGCCGGCGTTACGATCGTCACCGACCCGGTTTGGGCGCAGCGGATGGGCACGGCCAAACGCTTGTCAGCTCCGGGCATCGCGCTTGAGGACATGCCGCCTGTGGACGTTGTGCTCATCTCCCATGGCCACTATGACCACTTGCATATCGGCAGCCTCCGCCGCTTGCCGGGCGACCCGCACGTGTTCGTGCCCGAGGGGCTCGGCCGTCTGCTCCGCCGCCGCGGCTTCCGCCATGTCACCGAATTGTCATGGTGGGAGACGGCCTCCTTTCACGGCGTATCGCTCACGTTTGTTCCCGCCCAACATTGGACGCGGCGGACGCTGTGGGACACGAACACGTCGCATTGGGGCGGATGGGTGATCACATCAAACGGCGCCCCCACCATTTACTTCGCCGGCGACAGCGGCTACTTCCGCGGCTTTCGCGACATCGGCGAACGCTTTTCCATCGACTATGCGCTCTTGCCGATCGGCGCGTACGAACCGGAATGGTTCATGGGGCCGCAGCACACGACCCCGGAAGAAGCGGTGCAGGCGTTTTTGGACTGCCGCGCCCGCCTGTTTGTGCCGATGCATTACGGGGCGTTCCGCTTGGCCGACGATACGCCGAAAGAAGCGCTTGACCGCCTATGGGCTGAATGGCGGCGGCGCGGATTGGAAGAGGAGCGCTTGCTTTGCTTGAAGCTCGGCGAGGTGATCGATGCCGCCCAACTAGCCGCAAGCGGGGGGTTCAGGCGTGCGGAATCGGGCGGAAACGAGCCATAAAGCCGCCGCTCCAACGGACAAAAAGCGTTCCGCTGCCCGCGGAACGCCTTGTCTCTTATTCTTTCACTTCTTTTTTCCACAGCCCAACCATCAATGCGGTCACGATGGAACCAATCAAAATAGCCAATATATAAAGCCATGCGCTGCCTTTGACGATCGGGATGACGAAAATTCCGCCGTGCGGCGCCGGCAGCCCGATATGGAACCACATCGTCAGCGCCCCGGCTACAGCCGAGCCGACGATAATCGATGGAATAACCCGCACCGGATCAGCCGCCGCAAACGGTATCGCCCCTTCCGTGATGAACGAAGCGCCCATGACATAGCACGTTTTTCCAGCTTCACGCTCGGCTTTCGTAAACTTTTTCTTAAAGAACGTCGTCGCCAGCGCCAAGCCGAGCGGCGGCACCATCCCGCCAGCCATAATCGCCGCATGCGGCGCAAAGTTGCCCGCTTCAATCATAGCCAGCCCAAACGTATACGCCGCTTTGTTGATCGGTCCGCCCATATCAACCGCCATCATGCCGCCCAACACCGCACCAAGCAGCACTAAGTTCGCGGTTCCCATACCTTCGAGCCAATGTTTCAACCCTTCATTCAACGCTTTGACAGGATCGATGACCACATACATCATGATGACGCCAGTGAGAAAAATGCCGAATACCGGATAGAGCAGCACCGGTTTAATCCCCTCGAGCGACTGCGGCAAACGGCTGAACAGGTTGCGCAGCCCGACAACCAAATACCCGGCCAAAAAACCGGCGATCAATCCCCCCAAAAACCCAGCGCCGCCGTTCGCCGCCAGAAAGCCGCCGACCATCCCGGGCGCAAACCCTGGTCGATCGGCAATGCTCATAGCGATGAATGCGGCCAGCACAGGAACCATCAACGCGAACGCATTGCCGCCGCCAATGTCCATTAACAGTTTGGCAAACGGATGATACGACGGATCGTTCGGGTCAAACGCTTTAATGCCGAACGTGAAGGAAAGGGCAATCAAAATCCCGCCGCCGACGACAAACGGAAGCATATTTGATACGCCGTTCATCAAATGCTTGTAAAAACCGATTCTCGGTTTCGCCGCTCCCACGCTGTCCCGTGCCGCACCGCTTGCTCGATAAATCGGCGCGTCTTGGCGCAGCGCCTGCTCGATGAGCTTCTCCGGCTCGCGGATCGCACGAGCGACCGGCACTTGGATGACAGGTTTCCCGTCAAAACGGTCCATGTCGACTTGTTTATCGGCTGCGACAATGATCGCCGCGGCTTCTTCAATCTCCTGTGCGGTGAGAGCGTTTTTCACTCCATCTGAGCCATTGGTCTCGACTTTGATGGATACCCCCATTTCGGCTGCTTTCGCCTTCAGTGCATCAGCGGCCATATACGTATGAGCGATTCCGGTCGGACAAGCGGTTACTGCCAGCACTTTCCGCCCGTTCCCTGCCCGCACCGCTTGCTGTGGAGCTTCTTGCTCGCTTTCTTTCGCGGCAACCAAACGGATAATCTCCTCCTCGCTTGAAGCGGTTTCAAGCTGAGCACGGAACGATGCATCCATCAACATCGACGACAAGCGGGCGAGCGCCTCAAGGTGCGTCTGCTCCCCGCCTTCTGGCGCGGCGATCATGAAAAACAAATGGCTTGGCTTGCCATCGAGCGACTCATAATCAATGCCTTCCACTGAACGGCCGAACGCCACCGCCGGGCGCTTGACCGCCGCCGTTTTGGCGTGCGGAATGGCGATGCCGTCGCCAACGCCGGTCGTGCTTTGCTTTTCGCGCGCCCAAATGGCTTGCTTAAACGCTTCCACATCGCTGACCGCTCCCGCTTCGGCAAGCTTTTCAGCCAGTTCATCAATGACTTCGCCCTTTGTCTTCGCTTGAAGCGCGAGAATCATCGTTTCGTTTGTCAACAAATCTGTAATCTTCATTGGCCCAATCCCCCTTTATTTTCAATTTATAAATGCACGATATGGACGCGGTCGACGAGCGCTTCCACTTCCTCTTTCGTACACAAATCTTCCGAAAACGCGGTCGCGCTTCCAGCGGCGACACTGTAAGCGAATGCTTCCTCAATCGATTTCCCGTTCGCTTGGGCAGCCAAAAATCCAGCGACCATCGAATCGCCCGCCCCGACCGAATTTTTCACCGTTCCTTGCGGCGCTTCGGCAAACAGCGCTGTTTCCTCGTTGAAGTAAAACGCCCCGTCGCCGCCCATTGACACAATGAGATGTTCCACTCCCTTTTCCACCAGTCGTCGGCCATACAACACGATGTCTTCTCTTGTCACCATCGCAACACCAAACAGTTCGGCCAGCTCATGATGGTTCGGCTTAGCCAAAAACGGGCGGCACGCAAGCAGCGCCCCGAGCGCCGGACCGCTCGTGTCAACAACAAGGCGAACGCGCCGGTTCACCGCCCGAGCCGCTAATCGCTCGTACATGTCCGCCGGCAGCGACGTCGGCGCGCTTCCAGCAAGAACAAGCACATCACCGGCCGAAAGCGCTCCAATTTTCGCGATCAATTGCGCGGCATCGTCATCGGCAACCGCCGGGCCTTCGCCGTTAATTTCCGTCTCCCGCCCCGCTTTCAGTTTGACGTTAATGCGCGTTTGCCCTGGGACATGAACAAAATCGCAGGCAATGCCTTCTTTCCGAAGTTCGCTTTCAATGAACCCGCCGGTGAATCCGCCCACGAATCCAAGCGCCGTGCTGTCCACACCCAAACGCTTCAACACACGCGACACGTTGATCCCTTTCCCGCCCGGAAATGTGAACGTTTTCACCGAACGATTCAGTTCGCCAACATGAAGCTCATCGAGGTGAACAATATAATCCACAGATGGATTTAACGTACATGTGTAAATCATGGAGCCACAACCTCTACCGTCGTTTTTGTTCGATACAAATCGTTCCACTCTTCATCCAATTCATCGGTGATCAACACCGCTTCATGCAAATCCGCAATTTTCGCGAACGAGCTTTCATTTAATTTCGAATGGTCTGCGAGCACATACGCGCGCTGCGCCAACTGCATCGCCGTATATTTCACCAGCGCCTCTTCCGGGTCTGGCGTCGTATAGCCATAGTCGTAATGAACACCGTTCGCGCCGATGAAACATTGGTCGAAGCGGTACTGCCGCAGCGACTCGATGGCGCCGCGCCCGATCAACGCCTTCGTTTTCGGCTTGATCATGCCGCCGATTAAATACGTCGTGACGTTATGCTCAAGCAGCCGCTCGACATGCATCACACCGTTCGTCACCACAATGACCTCTTTGCCAGCCAAATGCGGAATCATTTCCCACGTTGTCGTTCCCGCGTCCAAATAGATGCAGTTTCCTTTTTGTACCAAGCTGGACGCATAGACAGCGATCCGCCGCTTTTCTTCGATATATTTCAGCGATTTTTCCAACACGCTTAACTCTTCACGTTTTTGCTGCAACAACGCCGCTCCGCCGTGCACGCGGCGCAGTTTCTTTTCGGTCTCAAGCTGCGTCAAATCACGGCGAATCGTCGACTCCGACGCCCCGGTCGCCTCCACAAGCTCCTGCAGCTTGACAACCCCTTTTTGCGCCAAAAGTTCCAAAATGAGGCGGTGGCGCTCTTCGGTTAGCACACTCCCACCTCCGATCACCGGGGATATCGCTTACAACTCTATCATATCCCAAGACAACGAAAAAATCAATCAAAAACATTCATTTTCTATCAATATCATTCAATAAATAAGAAAAACCATTCAAAAACATTCAAAACCAAAATAAAAACACTTGCCATCGGCAAGTGCCTTCTGTCGCTTAATTCAGTTGCTCCATCTCGGCAAGCGGCAAATAATGCTCGCGCACAAACGCGACAAACTTCGCCGCATACACGGGATCAAACTGCGTCCCAGCGCAACGCTCGATTTCCTCAAGCGCCTCTTCAAACGTTTTCGTCGGCTGGTACGGCCGCTCGGTCGTCATGGCGTCAAATGAGTCGATAATACACAAAATGCGGGCCAATTTCGGGATTTCTTCCCCCTTCAGCCCGTACGGATACCCTTTCCCATCATATCGTTCGTGATGCAGCTCGACAAGCGGAAGCAACTCATCGAATCGCTTCTCCGCCGCTACAATCTCGCGCCCCCACGCCACGTGCTTTTGGATGATCTCCCATTCATGCTTTTCCAATTTTCCGGACTTATTTAAAATATCCCGGGGCACTTCGATTTTTCCAATGTCATGAATGATCGCTCCCAGGGCAAGCGTCTGCCGTTCATGGACCGTCAATTCGTCAAGGCGGCTGCCAAATTCAAGTGCATATTTAAACACCCGTTTGCTATGGCGGTATGTATAGACATCTTTCGAAAGAAAGAATTTCACTTGTTGCTCGAGCGCTTCCAAGTCTTGTTTAAACTTAATTTCATCCAAGCACATATTATGTTTATCATACAACTGAACGTTGTTTTTCCCTTGCGCCTTCGCGTAATAAAGCGCCTGATCGGCGCGGTGGATGAGCTCATCGCTTTCATGCATATCTTTTTCCATCTCGGCGATGCCGCACGAAAACGACAGGCAACGATACGGAATATGCTCGACGCCGTCAAAATATGTATCGTTCACTTCTTTGCGCAACCGGTTTAAAAACGCGTACGCGTCTTCTTTCGTCGTGTTGGGCATTAAAATGGCAAACTCTTCGCCGCCATAGCGGGCGACCGTGAAGTTCGTCCCTTCCACCGCTTTTTGCAGCAGTTTCCCAAAAAAAGCCAACAAACGATCTCCTTGCAAATGCCCGTTCCGGTCATTGTATTTTTTAAAATCGTCCAAATCCAGAAATGCCAAGGTCAACGGCTGTTTCAACAGCTTGCAGTCGGAAAACTGCTCCTTGAGCGTTTCTTTGAAAAAACCGTGGTTGTATAGGCCGGTGAGGTGATCTCTGTTGGCGCGGTTGGATACTAACTGGTATAATTCCAAAAATTTCCTAAAAACAATAGACAATATCGTTACTAAAATAATAAATAAGGACAAGCCAAAATATTTCTCTTCCGACAATAAAATGGCTAAAACCATTGAAAGAAGCAATGTTACTGAATAACCAACACACGCCTCTTTTAAGACGCCTAACTCTAGAGCACCTTTAAATATTTGTCCAATGAAATAGAAGAAAAGAAAAATCAATAATACATTAATACTAAAATAAACTAGCAAACTAATCAAATAAGGAAGTAAATGATGGACATTTATCTTCCCAATATTCCCATCGAAGAATAAAAATGAGTAATAAGCACCTGATATCATCAAACAATACATTGAGAAATTAAATAAATGTCTCCATGCAGACATTCGTTGATTACGATACAATTCTATCAAACTAAAAATAAAAAGAACCTGTAACGTAAAGTTCAATCCATATAAAAACAGGGTAGCCAAGTAAACAGCAGAATCCATTGAAAAAGAATTAGCTTTAGGGGGCAAGATAATAGGAAAAAGATTCAACAAAACGACAGAACCAGTCAATATATATACTAAAACCCAATCTTTTAAGGATTGAGAATGGATATCAACCTCTGTAGCAAATATACACATCCCTAAAAGAGAGACAACAACAGTATATAGTTTTTCTTTGTTTTTTAACCGTTCAAAAACCATACAAAATCACTCTCAGCTAAAAAATTTTAAAGAAGGAGTATCGCCTCCCTCTTTATTAGATCAACATTATTATTTTCTACTCAATGAGTTTAAACCCCGACGTCAACGCCACAATCACCGAACCAAGGATGAACAAATTGATCAATACTTGTTTTGCTTTGAATTTCATGTCCTTTTCCCCCTTAACATTTTATTTATTGATTCGCAGGAGCGGCCGTTGTTTCTTTCTCAGCATCGTCTGCCCCATGCCGCGGTGCGCTGAGCATCAGATGCTGGATGAACAAGAACGCCCCTACGTTCATCACGACGTCGCCGATGCTGATGACTTGCTGGCGCGGATACGGTGGAGACAGCGGAATGATGTCGCCGAGAAACGGCAGAAGCGTATCCGATGTGATCGCCTGGTGCTTGCCGTACAGACCGGCTTTTAACGCTTCGATATATTCGCGGCCGAGAAATTGGGCGGCTTCGATCGAGACCGGCATCCGTCCGCCGTTTACGGCCATGACGATAAAGTTGAGCAAGACGCCGGCGAAGATGACCGGAAACCCTGGCTGATGGCGGTTGAGCCATAAAAACGCGAGCCCGGTGATGTAGACGAGGAGAAAAATGCCGTTGCTCATGCTCGAGATCCATGCGACCCGCTCTTGCAGGAAAAAGACCACAAACTGCACCGCCAATAAGATCGGGAACAGCCAACCGAAGCGCAATTTCATGTTGGCCAACCCTTTCAGGCTTCCGCCGCGAAACCAGCCGATCAACAACGACAAAATGATTCCATCGTAAACCATAATGCTGTCCCCTTGATGAACAGAATTTTCTCTTTTTTCTAAACTGCTATCCTCACTTCTATTTTTACCGTTTTTTTCATTCCATGTAAATAGTCCGTTCGTCCTAACTGCAAACAAATTTTGATGAATATCGTTTCCTTCTTTTCATTTTCGCCATTCTTCGAAACAAGAAACGACAAAAACAGCGGCATGTATATCCATTGAATAGTGACAAAGAACCTACCCTCAATGGAATGATCCCCCGACTGCAAATGCGGCATGCGTTTTTCTCGTTGAAAGACAAAAAGCCCTTTTTTATTATTCCGTATTGCTTTTCGGAAGATCATTGTTATAATTGTTTATACAGTAATAATTTTATGGACAAAAACGTCCTTTTTGTCCATATTATGGAAAGGAGATGAAAAAGAAATGGACGCGGAAATGTTGGGAAGCAAGAATGACAAAACGTATACACGTCGGATTAGCCAAGTCGGGAATAGTTTGTCCGTTAGCATCCCGAAAGATTTAGCCACGATGCTAAACCTAAATAAAGGCGATGAAATCGAAATATATTACGACAAGGAACGAGGGGAAATCGTGATGAAACGCGCAAACCGAATTCCAAAAGGAGTCCGTCCTGAAGTCGCGATGGCGATGAACCGCGCGATCTCCAAATATGACGAAGCGCTGCGCAACTTGAAATATAGATAAAGGAGCAGCTGGAGGAAAACATGGTTTATTATTTGACAGCGGAAGAAATCCTATTTATCCATTACACGGTCATGGAAATGTACGACGACGCAGAACAAGCGGGGATCCAATTCCCCGATAAATTCGCGTGGATGTTGGAAAGGCCGAAAGCGAAATTGTTCGGGGAGGAACAGTTCCCTTCGATTATCGAAAAGGCGTGCTGCTATTACCATTCCATCGCGACAGGTCATATTTTCCACAACGGCAATAAGCGGACGGCTTTAACCGTATTCGTCACGTTCCTTGATTTGAATGGATATGAGTTCACGATGACCAATAAAGAAGCGGAAAATTTCACAGTGTACCTTGTCGAGGATGCCAAGTTCCGAGGAAATGATTGCATCCAGCATCTTGTCCACGAATTAGAAGGTTACATCCGCCCCATCCAAAAACGAAAAGAATAAAGAATGAGGAAAAGAGTGGGCCAAAGCCGGGTCAAGTTCAATTATTGCGTGAAATTCTATCGCCAACCCAGTAAACTTGGATGACAGGACCACAACGTCGTTTTTTGCTGCTTTGTTTTTACGCAACTGTGCGAACCTTGATCCAAAGACGCCTTTTCGCTATTCGCAGCTTTTCATACTTTTACCTTGCGGCAGGTATTGAGTATTGTCAAAAGTTTATCCTCCACACTCACGGTCTTCCCTTGAGTTTCAACGGTTGAACGAAAAAAGCTTTCTACCCCCGGTGTTTCGGCCATCATTGAGGCAACAACACCCAACAGCCAAAACAAAGAGCGGCCTGATCTTTTGTCCTCCAGAGCCCTTTGAAACGAAAGTTTGCCCATTGCATCCCCGCTTATTTTTTGGCTATCCTACAACCATGGAAGCGAAAGTCTTTCGTCGGAAAATGAAAAAACGGATTCCGATCATCGTCAGGAATCCGTTTGTCTTGAACGGATTATCTCTCCGTCCCGCAGCTGCCTCGGCAATGGTCCGCTGCATGGCATGACGCGCACGCCCCTTTGGCGCTTTTTTTCACGTGTCGGACCAGCGTCCAGCCGGCGTAGGCAAAAATCGCTCCGCCAATGATGATATTCGCCATCATCATATTCTCTCCTTTCATGGAAAACCTACTATCTTTCCAGCTTGGTAGACAAGAAGTGAAATCATATAAGCAACCGTTAAGGCGATGCCAATCGACAACAGCGTCCATTTCCACGATCCGGTTTCTTTGCGGATCGCCGCCACGGTTGCCAGACACGGAGTGTAAAGCAAAACGAACACCATAAAGCTGAACGCCGACAGCGGCGTAAACTGGGCAGCAATCACTTTCTTCAGCCCGCTTGCTTCATGAACGTGGTAAATAATATTCATCGTCGACACCACAACTTCTTTCGCCAAAAAACCGGTGATCAACGCGGCGCCTGCCTGCCAGGCGCCAAAGCCAAGCGGCGACAACAACGGTGCGATCAACCCGCCGATCGCAGCCAGCAAACTGTCATCCATTGGAACGCCAACCCCACGCGGCCCGACATACGTCAGCAGCCAAATGGCGACCGAACCGCCGAAAATAAAGGTTCCTGCTTTGCGGATGAATCCTTTCCCTTTTTCCCATGTGCTTCGCCATAGTGTGAGCGCCTGCGGCACGCGGTATGGCGGCAATTCAATGACAAACAGCGAATTTTCGTTTTTCAAGAGCGTCGATGAGAACAACTTGGCAAGCCCCAAAGCCACTACAATGCCAAGCACGTAAAGCGAAAACACGACAAGCGCCTGCTCGCGGGCGAAAAACGTGCCGGCAAACAAGGCGTACACCGGCAAGCGGGCGGAACACGACATGAACGGCAGCGCCAAGATCGTCATGAGCCGCTCTTTCGGCTGCTCAATCGTCCGCGCCGCCATCACTCCAGGAACGTTGCAGCCAAAGCCAATGATCATCGGGATAAACGCCTTGCCGTTTAACCCGATCGCTTCCATCACCCGGTCCATCACCATCGCCACGCGCGCCATATATCCAGAATCTTCAAGCAGCGAAATGAAAAAGAACAAAATGAAAATTTGCGGCACAAACACCAACACCCCGCCGACCCCAGCAACAACGCCATCCAAGACGAGCGCCTTGATAAACGGCGATGCCCCTGCCCAGTCGAGAAAACGGGACAACCCATCTGCCAGCGGACCGGAGAAAAACGCATCAAGCCGATCGGCAAGCGGCGTCCCCAGCCAGTTAAACGTCAGCATAAACACCACATACATCAGCGCCAAAAAAATCGGCAGCCCAACGTAGCGGTTCGTCACCACCGCATCGATTTTTTCCGTCCATGTCAACGGCTTATGTTTGAACTCAATGGCTGAAGCAGCGATCACCTCAGCGATCCAACGGTCGCGCGCCTCGTAAATATGCTTGGCGAGCGCGCCGCCAAGCGCCCGCTCCGTCTCCGCACAAATCGCCGCGAGCGGCGAAAGGTCCATGCTATTATGCAAATACGCAGCCATGCGTTCATTTCCCTCAAGAAACTGCAGCGCCACCCACCGTTTGTCCCCTGGCACATCGTCCGGCAGCTGCTCGGCAATGCGCCTGATGGCGTCCTCCACCTCGGCGTCGTAATCGATCGCGATTGCCGGGTTCGGCTTATCTTTTGCCGCCAAAACGGCGTGAACCAATTCGTTCGTTCCTTTTCCGGTTCGGGCGATGACCGGGATAACAGGAACGCCAAGATACTTCGACAGTTTAGCGGCGTCCACTTTCACGCCTCGTTTTTCCGCCACATCAACCATGTTGAGCGCGATGACAACGGGACAGCCAAATTCCAGCAGCTGAACGGTCAAATGCAAATTGCGGCGCAACTGCGACGCGTCAACGATATTGACAATCGCTGAGCACGGCTCGGTCAATAAAAAATCGGTCGCCACTCCTTCATCGCGAGACAGTGGCTGAAGCGAATACACGCCGGGCAAATCGACGACCGGCACCCCGTGCTGGCGAAGCACCCCCACCTTTTTCTCGACCGTCACCCCGCTCCAGTTGCCCACATATTCATAAGACCCAGTTAAGCAGTTAAACAATGACGTTTTGCCGGTGTTCGGATTGCCAAATAGAGCGACATACATTTATCTCACCTCAATCGACGCCGCCTCTTTGCGCCGCAAGCCGATTGCCTGCCCATCGACTTCGACCATCACCGGTCCGCCAAACGGCATCGCCGCTTTCAACCGCACCATTTTTCCTTCTTTCACACCTAGATGAAGAAGACGCTGTTTCAGTGCCTCCTGCTCCATGGCCAGACGGACGACGACCGCTGTTTCCCCTTTATGCAAATCAGTCAGCACCATGATCATTTCCCCCTGTTTTTCTATCCGCTCTCCTGTGGTTCAATAATGATTCTTCTTCTCAATTTCAATCATACCATAAGCTAAGAAAAAAGGAGTGACATTTTTCACAATCATTCCTCATTGTCACCATTTCTTCAAAATTCGCCACCTCATCAGTTGAATTTTTCTGAAAAGTATATATAATTTTTTGTATATCTTTCCCATCTTTGCTCAAGGAGGAAGCTCAATGAACACACTAGGAAAAATCAGCAACTTTGTCGGCAACACCTTTGCCATCTGGGTGCTTCTGTTTGGAGCGCTCGCCTTTTTCGCTCCCAGCGCATTTACGTGGATCGCCCCGTATATTGTGCCGCTTTTAGGCATCGTGATGTTTGGCATGGGATTGACGCTGTCAGCGAACGATTTTAAAGAGGTGTTCAAACGTCCGCTTGATGTGTTGATCGGCGTCGTTGCCCAATTTCTGATCATGCCGCTTATCGCGTTTTTGCTCGCTTATTTCTTGCCGGTTTCGCGCGAAGTGGCGCTCGGCATTATTTTAGTCGGCTGCTGTCCGGGCGGAACGGCGTCCAACGTCATGACGTATTTGGCGAAAGGGGACACGGCGCTGTCGGTCGCCGTCACCTCGGTTTCGACGATTTTGGCGCCGATTTTGACGCCTTCGCTCATCTTGCTTTTAGCTGAAAAATGGCTGTCCGTATCCGCTGCTGCGTTGTTTTGGTCAATCGTCAAAGTCGTGCTGATTCCGATTGTTTTAGGGCTCATCGCCCAGGCGCTGTTCCAAAAGCAAGTAAAAGCGTGCATCCCGGCGCTGCCGCTCGTTTCGGTCATCGCCATTGTAGCCATCGTCGCCGCCGTCGTCGGGCAAAACCAAGCCGCCATTGCCAAAAGCGGGCTTCTTATTTTGCTGATTGTAGTCGCTCACAACGGATTGGGGCTGCTGCTTGGGTATTGGTTTGCCAAACTGTTTCGCCTGTCGCCGCCAAAACAAAAGGCGATTTCCATTGAAGTGGGCATGCAAAACTCTGGGCTTGGTGCGGCCTTAGCGACCGCCCATTTTTCGCCGCTCGCCGCCGTTCCAAGCGCTATTTTCAGCGTCTGGCACAATATTTCCGGTCCGATGGTCGCAACATACTTCCGCAAACAAGCAGACCGCCACGCGGCGGACGAACAAACCATTTCCGCTTGATCTCTTTCGCACTTTGTCTAGCAGCAAGGCAAAAAGCTGTCCCCGAAAGACGGTCGTTTATTTCGGGAGACAGCTTTTTTGCCATCACTCTTGTTTCTCCACTTCCAAGCGATTCAGATGCGCTTTGGAAACAAAAAAGCCGATATTCGCCTTCAACCTCATTTCACAACGCCCCCTCAAACGGAAACACCATCCTTCCCGCTAGTTCCGGGAAATCAATGAACGGATTGCGGTTGCCTTGGATGAAAAAAATCGCGCTGTTGCGATGATGCTCATACACTGTCGGCGGAAATTGTTCGTGCCAACGGACAAGGAGCGGAATATCGATTTTGCGCCGAAACGACTTCGCGATTGCCTTCGGGTAGCGAAGCAGAAAGTACAGCATCGCCCTTGCCGCCGTCCCTTTGCCGTATTCCGGCTCGAAATAGCCGTTATGGACGACGCCACAGCGGTTTTGGATTTGTTCGTCGGGATCTTCCGGATTGTAAAACGGGAAATCCGCGTACGGAAAATTCGACCGCATCGTATTGCACTCCGGCTGGCAGACGAACAAATGATGCAAATCGCCTTTCATCGGTTCACGCGCGCCAAACCATGACTGCGGGACAACATGTTCGGCATTGAATTTCCACTGCTGCTCGATCGTGTTCACCCGCTCGTGCACATCACCCCATCCATTTTTCGTCCTTTTCAACAGTTGACGAAACTCTTCATAACGCCGCTTCATCGTTTCCACATCTTGAACGATCAGTGTTCTTGGATCTTTCCGCTCGCCGGAATACAAGCTGCGCACCGTTCCGTCCGGCTGCAAGTCGACCCATGTGTACAAATACTCATCCTTGCTGAAAAAATACGGCAGCCGTCGCTTATGGGTGCGCGCCGCTAGTTCATGATAGCGGACAAATAACATCAATCCATCCCCTTCAAGCGGCAGACGGCGGTAATACCGTTCGCGCGCCCGCTCATCTTCTGCGGCCTGATAATACGCATCCTCCACCGCGAGCCGCTCATTCAGCTGCTCGAGCCGTTCTTTCGGATCTTCCTCCCGCCATTGGCCGAGCTCCTCAAGCCGCCGTTCCGCCTCTCCCATCAGCGTTCCCCTTTCTTTTTTCTTTTAGTGTATCACGGAAGACGAAAGAGGACGATAACGGCGTTAATGCAAAAGAAACGATGTCGCGCCGAACAAAACGGCGGCGATGCCGGCCGTATCAAGCGCCTTATCGATGACCGACACCATATAGCCGACAAACGCGGTGGCAATTGGGATGAGCGCGACAACCGGGTTGGATGTCACCTCAATGGCAAAGCCGATTTGCTGGGACGACAGCCCGAGCCGTTTGCGCAGCGCCTTCATGATCGGCGCGACGGTGACGATGCGAAAATCGGGGTCGCTAAACGTCACCATCGTCGAAATCCACGTCAGCAGCATGGCGGTTTTGGCCGATTTCACTTTTTGGCTGACGAGATGGACAAATCCTTTGATTCCGCCGGTGTATTTGATCATGCTCACAAGACCGGCGAACACATACAAGAAAATGATGATGCGAATGTTGTTCGTCTGCATTAAGTTGTCAACAACGTAATGAAGCATCGTCCGCAACCCGCCAAGCAAGGACGGGGTCATCAAATAACTGCCAACCAACAGCCCGACAAACAGCCCCGGGATGACTTGCTTCGTCCAAATCGAAATCGGGATGACGACGAAAAATGGCAAGAGAGCTTTCCACGACGGTTCCATTGGCCATTCACTCCTTTCTTCAAAAAGTATGGCGATTGTTTCCTCTGTCTATGCAATCCGCTGCGAATCTTCATCCAACAACACGGAAACAGCTGCGAAAAAAGTGCAAGAGGACATACATGAATGAAACCGCTTTCCTGCTCCGAAAATAAAAAAGCTGCCTATTAGACAGCTTTCACTGCTTCTTTTTGGGACGAGAGCGCCAACAAATGGAGCGTCACTTCCGGCTTCGAGCCGATCCGGATGTTCACCCCGGTCTGGCCGAGCCCTTCGTTAATGTAAAACGGTTTCCCGTCCCATTCGTGATAGCCTTTGATCATATTCCGTTCGGTGAGCGTTTTGCTCATTTTCGCCAAATGGTACGGCTTTGGCCAATGAATTTGCCCGCCGTGGAAGTGGCCGGACAACAAATAGTCAAAATGGTAATCTTTCATATGCGGCACGATGTCCGGGTCGTGCGTCAACACGAGGTTAAGGCCGTCTTTGACGCCCGCATACGCCTTTTCAATGTCGCTGCGCCCCGTGTAAAAGTCATCGATGCCGATGATATTGACGGTTTGACCGTTGACGGTGATCGTTTTCGTCTCGTTTTGCAAGACGACGCAGCCGTGCGCCTCCAGCGTCGCTTTCAGGCGCTCGAACGACTCGCCTTGCAGCACGTAGTCATGGTTGCCAAACACCGCATACATGCCGTACGTCGGGTTGAGCTTTTGCAACGCCGTCAAATACGGACCGAGTTTGGCGATGCTCTCCTCGCGGTCCAAAAAGTCGCCCGTTAAGGCGATCAAATCGATGCGCTCCCCTTTCAGCTTTTCATACACATCATCCGGGGAAATGGACAGCTTTTCCAAATGAAGGTCAGACAGCTGCAAAATGCGGATGGCGCCGTTCCCACCGTCCAGACTGCCGACCTGAACTTTATGCAAAACCGCTTCATACGTATTGCGGTGGGCTTTGCGAATGACAAAAGCAAGCAATGACAAGATTGCAAGAAAAACAAAAAAGAATGTCATCGTCTTCTCTCCTCCCTCGATACCCATTATAGTGAAATGGAGGAGAGAAGAAAGAGGGAGTTAGTGGATGAGATGGCAGCCGTACAACGAAAACAATTTTCCCTTTGACATCACCAAATATTTCGGCAGACGGACAAGCGGCATGAGACGGTGTTGGGCCACTGTCATCATCGGCCAATGGGATGCCATTTTCAACCAACGGTAAAATGAATCCGCTATGTCAATGACATCAAATCCGAGTCTCTCACAACCTTTGTTTAACATCGTTACGCCGATAATCCCTTTTATGCAGGCGGACTGTTCGTGATGGTAAAGATAATGGGCAACATACGGCAAACTGGCCTTCACCTGTTCGAAAATATAACGTCCTTTTTGAATATCACCTCGATACTGCATCAGTTCGCGAAGCAGACGAACATTATGAAGGTGAATTTTCAACAGCCAGTCATTGGCCGCAATCGTCGTTCCGTCCGAAAGGTGAATGGTTTCACCCTTGTATCGAAGCAAACGGACGCGAAAAATGGAACGACAGCCGTTCTCTTTCCCACCAACATATTCGAGGCGGGAACATGCATAATAGAGCGGATCCATCAGTCCCCATACAGACAACAGCCACTGCGTCGCTTTGCTTCTCATTGGCGGCATCCTTCCCCTGTTCGTTCTATCCATTTACATTATGGAATCGATCGAGCGGCATTATAAATGGAGAAAAAAGGAGAAAAGATGGCTGCATGACCAGTCGGGAGACGCGCGTACTGAAGTCACATCTCTGTTTCCTCGCCCTAATCAAACACTTCCCCTGTACAAGCAGTTTTTAACCGCCGCTCCAAATGAATCAAGCAACAAGCTGTTTCGCTCAAACAAAAGATGCGTCAGAAAGCGCCTTGCCCTAGAAGGGTGGTGATTTCATGCAAAAGGCGGATCATTCCAATCCTATTTCAATTAGAGAAACATTGTCAAATCTGCTCTTCTTTCTGATTAACTACCACCCGAATTAAATAAAAAGATTGGTTGTCACCAACCTTTTATAAAGAAAGACGGAAAGAGTCCCCCCTGAACGGCAACAAAATGCGCCTGCCTTCCCGGATCGCGAAAGCAGGCGCCATTTAGCGGCGGGTGCTTACCGTGACGAATACGAATTTGTCATACCGATGGCGGGAAAACGAGTATTCAAACGGCTCCCCGTTGTTCAAAAAACCAACCTGCTCCAATTCCAGCACTGGATCGTCGGGCGCGCACTGCAAGTACTGCCGATCGAGCTCATTCGGTTTATCTGCGCGGATTTTCCGGTGCGACCCTGCAATCGTTAAGCCGAGCTCGTGAGTGATATAACGATAAATCGAGCCATGAAGCACCGTTTCATTGAGCCCCGGGATCAAATGGACGGGCATATACGTCCGTTCAATGACGTACGGCTCCCCATCAACATTGCGCAGCCGAATCAAGTGGTAAACCGGTGTGTTCGTGTCAATGCACAAATGGGCGGCTACTTCATCGGATGGAAACAATACTTCGAACGTAATGATTTGGCTTGTCACCTTTCGCCCTTTCAATAAACTCGTCAAGCCAAGTGTTTCGTTGCTGACGACATTCACCAATCCGTCAAGCATGGCGGATTTTACAATGAACGTGCCATGACCGCGCTTTCGATACAACAGCCCTTCGGATACGAGCACATCAAGCGCTCGTTTCACAGTCATCCGGCTGCAGCCAAACTCCTCGGCGAGCGAGATTTCATCTGGGATCGGCGTGTCTAGGGAATACACTCCCTCTTTAATTCGTCTGCGGATCTCATTCGAAATTTGTTCATATTTCGGCATCGTTTTCATCCCTTGTCATTATCCTATTTTCATTGTACGAACAATCATCTGTTTGCACAATAGTCAATGCGGCTTTCTCCTTCACCGATTTCGCCGTCCTGGTTTCCCGACCGACAAAAAGCGCCCCGCTGTCCGGGACGCCTTTTCTTTCACTTAAAACCCATTGTTTTCCGCCACTGTTTTCAACCAGTAGCCGCTCTTTTTGATCGTCCGTTTCAAATGATTGTCCAGATCAACAGCGACCAATCCGTACCGATTTTTGTAGGCATTCGTCCATGACCAGTTGTCCATAAATGTCCAAAGGTGGTATCCTTTCACATTGACCCCTTCTTCAATCGCGCGATGCACCCATTTTAAATGCCCGCGGATGAATTCAATCCGGTAGTCGTCATGAATCATGCCGCTTTCATCACGGAACCGTTCTTCTCCTTCAACGCCCATGCCATTTTCGGAAATAAAGCACTCAATGTTTCCATAGTTTTCCTTGATATTGATTAAAATATCATAAATGCCTTTTTCATAAATTTCCCACCCGCGATACGGATTCATCTTCCGCCCCGGCATGGCATAATAATCGAAAAACCGTTCCGGCAAAAACGGGGCGTCCGGGTTGGGCAGATGTTCTTTCGCCTTCACACGTCGCGGTTGATAGTAGTTGATCCCAAGCAAATCGATCGTATTTTCTTTGATGAGTTCGCGGTCACCGACTTCCATCACCGGCAAAAAACGGTGTTCAGCCAACAACTCGATTAAATCTTGCGGGTATTCTCCTTTTACCGCAGGATCTAAAAAACTGCGGTTAAACAACAAATCAGCGATATGCGCTGCTTTCACATCAGCCGGATGTTGGCTACGCGGATAAGACGGCGTTAAATTCAAAATAATGCCGATCTTTCCACCCTGTATCGCCGCCCTGCGGAAGGCGGCAACCGCTTTGGCATGGGCGATCATCGTATGGTAAGCCACCTGCACGGCGCGGCGGAAGTCAACTACATTCGGATAGTGGAAATCGTACAAATACCCGCCTTCTACAGGGACAATGGGTTCATTGTGCGTAAACCATGTTTTCACCCGATCGCCAAACAGTTGAAAGCAAAGGCTGGCATAGCGGGCATAAGCATCGATAACCTCGCGATTTTCCCATCCGCCAATGTTTTGCATCACCAGCGGCATATCAAAATGGTACAAATTCACAAACGGTTCAATCCCATTCGCCAGCAATTCATCGATGACCGCATTGTAAAACCGCACCGCCTCCGAGTTGACCTCACCAACCCCATCCGGAATCAAGCGCGACCATGAAATGGAAAACCGGAATGAATTATGGCCGATCTCCTTCATTAACGCAATATCTTCTTTGTAACGATGATAAAAATCGGATGTCACTTCTGGGCCGACGCCTTGAAAAAAGCGATGAGGCTCTTGCTCATACCAATGATCCCAAATGTTCTTTCCTTTTCCGCCTTCGTTTGCCGCCCCTTCAATTTGCGTCGCGGATGTCGCACTCCCCCACCAAAATCCGGCAGGGAAACGATATGTGATTGGTTGCTTCGATTGTTGTTCCATCGCGATTCACCTCATTTGCTGTATCGTTATGATGCACTTTTCGCGGCGTCTTGCCCCTCTTCCCGCTCTTTTTGCAAATTCATCCGGTCAATGAACTTTAAGAATGGAAACCAAATGACAAGCACAATCAAGAAGTTGACCACTTGCAGCAATCCGCCGGCCAGCGAGTTCGTCGCCATAATGCCGTTGATGAAAATCGGCACCGTCCATGGCACCGCTACGCCGTTAGGCGGCGGGACAAGGCCTGAGGACATCGCCAAATACGTCACCAACGTGACGACCATCGGCGCCAAAATCCACGGGACGATGACAAGCGGATTCATCACAACCGGCAAGCCGAAAATAATCGGTTCATTGACGTTAAAGATTCCCGGTCCAAGCCCGAGCTTGGCCACCTGCTTCATTTGCTTGCTCTTCATAAAGAGCAAGATGGCGAAAATGACAGCAAGCGTCATCCCCGTTCCGCCCATGCCAACCGTGTAAATTTCAATGAACTGCTTGCTGACGACATGCGGAACTTCCCCCGTTTTCGTATACGCATTTAAGTTTTCGAGCGACAGTGTGTTCCAAATCGGATCCATCACCGAATTGATAATGATTTGCCCGTGCAACCCGAAAAACCATAAAATTTGCGTAACAAAAATCGCGATCAGCGTTGGAACAATGCCGCTTCCGAGCCCAACAAGCGGAGCCTGCACTGTGTTGTAAATGACATCATGCATGTTTGTTTTAAAAATTTGTGTTACAATGATATTGACGACGAGGAAGAAGGTCAGGGTGACTACCGCCGGAATCAACGCCGCAAACGACTTCGCAACCGCCGGCGGCACCCCGGCCGGCATTTTGATGGTAATATTTTTTTTGCACAATCTTCCTATAAATTTCCCCAGCGACAAATGCGGTAATCATGCCAAGAAACATCCCTTTTGCTCCTAGACGGTCAAGCGGGATGACTCCTTGCACAGCCTCTTTCCCTTCAACCTGCAAAACGAATGGCGTCAACAAGAGAAAAGATGCCAGCGCGATCGCACCACCGAAAATCCCTTCGACTTCATAACTTTTCGATAAATAGTAGCCAATGCCGAATACAACGAAAATCGTCATCACGCCCATTGTTGCATTTGGTGCAACACCGAGCATCTCTTTGAGCGTATTGAGGCTGTTTTCACTCATCACCTTGTCCAAAAACGGCAAGTTGGCGATGACGACCGCGATCGAACCGAAAATCGTCAACGGAAACGCCAACATAAACGCGTCGCGCAACACTTGCAAATAACGGCTATTGTTCAATTTCCCAGCAATCGGAACGAGCACTTTGCTTAATGTTTCAAATAATGTTTGGCTCATCAAGCAGCCCCCCTTTTATAGATTTCGTTCTTTCAACAGCGCAAGCATTTCTTTTACAATCTCTTTCATCGCCAGCGTTGACATGACATGGTCTTCCGCATGCATAAGAAGCAACGTAAGATTTGTTTCTTCTCCGCCCGCTTCTTTTTGAATGAGCTGAAAATGAACATCGTGGGCGACGCTTAAATCTTGCTCTGCTTCTTGAATCAGCCGCTCCGCTTCTCCGACCTGTCCGGTCCGGTATTCACGGATGGCTTGGACGATTTTGCTGCGGGCATTGCCGCTATGCAAAATCAACTGGAAAGCGACTTGTTCATTGGTGAGTTGATTGACATCGATTTTTTCCATCTTACTTGTCCCCCATCAATTTTAATGCCTGCTCATACACTTTTTTGCCATCCGCCATCCCATAAGCCACCATGTCAATGACATCGACTGGAATGCCGTATTTTTGCGCTTCTTTTTGCAATTCCCCTTTCAAAAAGCTCATTTGTGGACCAATAAGGACGACATCAGCTTTGGCCATCTCTTTTTTTGCCTGATCTTGACCGACCGCCCAAATCTCTGCCTCCTCACCGACGGATTTGGCATACTCCTGCATTTTCGTCACTAGCAAGCTTGTCGACATTCCAGAACTGCACGCCAATAAAATCCGTTTCATGGTTCATTCCTCCTCTTTGCATTGAGTAAAACAAATGATATCGTTTTCAATTTAAATTATATACATTTAATTTTATTTGTCTAGTCATTTAACAAAAAAGATTAATATTTTTAAACCAACCTTTTGATCCTGCAACAAAAAAGCGCGCACGAATCTCTATGCGCGCCAAACAACTATGCTCTTATGATTGGACAAACGCCACTGTGTTTACATCCTGTTGGCACACGGCCAGGCGGTTTTCCGCATGCTTTGCTTCCAAGCAGGGGATGCATCCAAAATTCGAATCTGCCCGCGCCCCTAGGAACGCCGCCGAAAATGCGCATTCATTTGCCCTTTCAACATCCGCTCGCGCAGCTCTTTCGTCATTTCCTGACGGATTTCCCACGTCGATACCCCTTCCTCGCGCTGATTGGCGATTTTCATCAACTGCTCCACATCGGCGAACGAATATTTGCGAATTCCTTTGGAACGGTCAGGGAACACCAGCTTCCGTTCCTCGTAATAACGAATTTGCCGCTGCGACAGCCCGGTCAGTTCGCTGACGACACCGATCGAAATGACTTTTTTGTATTTGTAATGATCCTCTTGAGGATGATCTGTCATACCCCTCACCTCAATTCGTTATATTTTCTAACGTAATTATACAAAAAATGATGTTAGCCCGCTAACTTTTGTAAATAAAATTAACATATTTTTTAAATTTCCTGTAAATGTGCTTAACACATTTGCTGTATGCTGAAGAAAAAGATGATATGGTAAAGGTAAAAACAGGGAGGGAATCGAATGGGGACATGGATGAGAAGCGCCGTGCGGAAGAAAAAGCAGTTTTACATCGAACGACTGATGCAGTTCGGCTTAGCCGCCGACCGCGAGCGTCTCGAAGAGTGGACAATGGCCGAACTGCGCCGCGAATATGAACGATTCCACCCCGCCCAGACGATCGAAGGAGGACGCCGCCATGGACAAACAAGCCCTCGAACTGGCCAAGCGCATCATTGAACTTGACCTCGAGCGCGATGCGATGTTTGAACAGCTGATCGCCCTCATCGGCAATCAAGCGGATGAGCTGCTTCGATTTTTGCAAAATCGATTATAAAACGATCATGCGAAAGTGCCCTGAATTTCTTCACGGGCACCTTTTTTCACCCTCATTCTTCAACAGAAATCCTTCCGAAATCAGCGCCAAGGCTGGAAAAACTTAAGAAACGCCGCGAACCCCCCTCTTTGTCAACCTAAAGAAAGGACTGTGTTCCACCAGTTTTTTCGTTCAATCAAACGATTTCCTTTGAAAGTTTGCAGCGTCTCTTTGGGTTACCCTATTCATTCTGCTGCTTTTTGAGAGAACGATTCGATCGCAACCGTAGTTCCTTGAAGGCGACGAGCGGCCATCACCGCGGCCATGAAAACGAAGGCCAGCATCCAAAACCCATACGCCGAAGAACCGGTCCACTGCTTCATCACCCCGAGCACGTTCGGCAGCAAAAACCCTCCCAGTCCGCCAGCGGCGCCAATGATGCCCGTCAACAAGCCAACCTCTTTCGGAAACCACGTCGGAACAACTTGGAACAACGCACCGTTCGCCGCGCCAAAACAAAGGAAAAGAGCAACCATCAATCCGAACAGGACGAAAAGAGACGGCAATGTACCGATGCAAGCCAGCAACAAAGTCCCAGCGGCAAACAACAAGGAAAGAAGCCGCATTCCCCCGATCCGGTCGGCGATATAGCCGCCAATCGGCCGGATGAAACTGCCCGCAAACACGACGGCGGTGACGAAATCGCCGGCCGTGACTTTGCTGATGCCGTATTCATCAAAGAAGAAAATGCCCAAGTAACCCGTCAGCCCCACAAATCCGCCGAATGACAAGCTGTAGAAGAAACAAAACAGCCATGCTTCTTTTCGCTGGAGGACGGCTCGGTATTCACGCAACGAAACGGGTTTCACCGCTGTTGGACATTCACGCGCCAGCCAAGCGAACAAAAGGAAGACGACAACAAGCGGTACGAGCGCCAACCCGAACACCGCGTTCCAACCATACATCTCCGCCAGGCGCGGACCAAACAGCGTCGCCAGCACCGTCCCGCTGTTGCCGGCCCCGGCGATCCCCATGGCCAGCCCTTGATATTCTTTCGGATACCAGCGGCTCGCGAGCGGCAACGCAACGGCAAAGCTGGCTCCGCCCACCCCTAATAAAAATCCGAGCGCATACACATCCGTCATCTGATCTGCAAACCGCCAGCCCCACACAAGCGGCATAGCCGTCACCGCCATGCCAAGCAGACCGGCCCGCTTCCCGCCCCAGCGGTCTGCCAAAAGCCCCATCGGAATGCGAAGCAGCGCCCCGCCCAACACGGGAATGGCGACCATCATCCCTTTTTCCGCCGGCGTGAGCGCAAACGACTCAGCGACAAATACACCAAGCGCGCCAAGCAAGTTCCAAATCATGAAACTAATATCAAAATAGAGAAACGACGACAATAGCGTCGGCGCATGCCCGACGCGCCAAAACGATTTTCTCGCCATCTTCCCCCAACTCCCCCTTGGCACAGAATGTTCGTTATGTTAAAATGGAAATGAAAGCGATTTCTCCACCTACTTCCCGCCGTATTGCTGGGAAGTTTTTTTCTTATGGCGCGTCTCGGTCCGCGCGCCCCGCTGGGGATGATTCCCCGCCGCGGACGGAAAAGAGAGCGCTTTTTCCGGCGAAATGAACCACACAAGTCAATTTCTCCCTAAATCGACCACTGGCCGCACCCGAGCTGCGCACCGCTTAAACGCCGGCATGCGGCAATGCGGATCGAGCTCATCGGATGTGACGTTGTTGATTTGCCCAAGGCCGCTCCAGTGGAACGGGACAAAAATCGTATCCTCGCGAATTTGGTCATTGTATCGGCTGCGGACGACCGCCGCACCGCGGCGCGTTTCAATGCGCACAAGCATCCCTGGGCCGATCCCGTATCGTTTGGCCGTCCTCGGGTGGATTTCCACGACCGCCTCCGGCTGCCGCGCCGAAAGCGCCGGGCTCCGCCGCGTTTGCGTTCCGCTCAAATAATGAGCAAGCACCCGTCCGGTCGTTAAATAAAGCGGATACCATTCATCCGTCTCCTCTTTCTCCGGCCGAAACGGCAAAACCGCAAACCGAGCCTTGCCGTCCGGATGAGCAAACCGTCCCGTAAACAACCGAGGAGTCCCAGGATGATGCGCATCGGGGCAAGGCCAGTAGACACGTTCGCGCCGAAGCCGCTCATACGTCACACCGTAATAATCCGCTTTGCCGCCGCGGCTCGCCAACCGCAGTTCATTGAAAATCTCTTCGGCTGACGTGAACGGGAAGAAGCGGCCCTTGCCAAGCTTGTGCGCAATCGCGCATAAAATTTCCCAATCATGTTTCACCTCCCCAGGACGCTTCCGAGCCGCCGATCGGAAGCACACCCGCCCTTCGACGTTCGTCACCGTGCCTTCGTCTTCCAAATACGACGAAACAGGCAGCACGAGATCAGCCAGTTCGGCCGTTTCCGATAAAAACATGTCTGCGACCACAAGAAATTTGAGCTTCTTAAGCGCCTTGACGACAAATGCAGCATTCGGACTGGAAACAACGGGATTGGATCCCATGACAAGCAGCCCTGTAATTTCACCAGCGTCTATTTTTTGCATCATTTCATACGCCGACACCCCCTTTCCCGGCAGCTCATCCGGCGAAATGCCCCATATGCCCGCAACATACCGGCGGTGTTCCGGATGCTCAATGCTTCGATAGCCCGGCAGTTGATCCGCTTTTTGCCCATGCTCGCGGCCGCCTTGTCCGTTTCCTTGCCCGGTGATCGAACCAAAACCCGAACCGGGCCGGCCGATTTTCCCTGTCGCCAATACGACATTAATCCAGTGTCTGACCGCCGCATAGCCGTCCGCCTGCTGCTCCAAGCCGCGGGCGGTGAGCACGATCGCTTCGGCCGCCTCCCCGTACTTTCGCGCCGCCAAGCGAATCTTCTCAGCCGGCACGTCAGTCAGCCGGACGATCTCATCCATCTCCACCGCTTCCATGTGCTGTTTCCATTCGGCAAACCCAACCGTCCGCTCGCGCACAAACGCTTCATCGATATATCCTTCGTCAAGCAGCACTTTCCCGATGCCGACGGCCAGCGCCGCATCCGTTCCGGGCTTGAGCGGCAGGTGCAGATCCGCCAACGCCGCCGTTTTCGTTTCCCGCGGATCCACCACGATGATAAAAGCGCCGTTCTTCTTCGCTTCATCAAAATACGGCATCAACGTCGGCTGGCATTCGGCGACATTGGTCCCAGCCAAAATGATCGTCTGGGCGAGTGGAATGTCGGAGAGCGGATTCGTCAACCCGCGGTCAAGACCAAACGCGTCGTTCATCGCGGCCGCGGCCGCCGACATGCAAAAGCGGCCGTTGTAGTCGATGTGCCGCGTCTTGAGCGCCACGCGGGCAAATTTCCCAAGCAAATACGCCTCCTCGTTCGTCAAGGATCCGCCGCCGTAAACAGCAAACGCATCAACTCCATCTTCCTTCTGAATGGAGATGATTCGTTCCGCGATCAGCGAAAGCGCCTCCTCCCAACGGACCCGCACAAACCGGCCGTCCACTTTCGCAAGCGGAACCAACAGCCGCTCGGGATGCAAAGCGTGCTGGTGGGCGTTCATCCCCTTTAAACAAAGGCGGCCGTTGGACGTCGGGTTGTCAGTCGGGACCGCCTTGTAGCGGCGCCGCTCTACAATCCGCTCCTCCACCAGCTGAAGCGTGCACTGGACGCTGCAAAACGGACATTGCGTCGCGGCCGCCGTTTCTGACGCCCGTTCTTTTTCCTTGGCGCGAAAGTAGCGCAGCAATTCGTTCGTCATCGCCATTCCCCCGCTTCCTACAGCTCGACATATACCAAGCCGTCTTTCACCGCCGCGCGGTACGTTTTGACACACCCTTCATCCGGCGCCTGCACCCGGCCGTCTTTCAGGCAAATTTTCCAATCATGGAGCGGACAAAACACAAACTCGCCGCTCACAATACCTTGTGACAAATCGCCTCCTCGATGCGGACAGCGGTTTTCAACGGCAAATACTTGATCGTCACCCGTCCGGAACAACGCCAGCTCACGATTCCCGACCCGCACGCATTTTCCGAGCCGCTTCGGCAGCTGTTCCAATGTTCCCACTTCCACCTTCATCCTCTCTTCGTCCTCCCCCTGCATCGATGTCTGATCCTGTTTGGCCATTCCTTTACAAACTTTCATGAACAACAACGTAAAATCGTCGTTTCGCAAACGAAAACCTCGTTTCCGGCTGGACGATGGCCATCATTTCCCTCTCTTCGTTCCAGCATTGATCCTAACCCATGATCAATCCAGGCGGCGGAACATCAACTTTTTCCGCCCGCCGTCATCCCCCTTCATTCCACCGGCACCGGCTCTTTGTCGCCGATATCGCGGAACAACAGTTGCTGCAGTCTCTCGTTTTCGACGATGTCCTGCCACGGATCTGTTGTCGCGGAAAGAGCTTTGTGAAGCCGCTCAAGCAGCGCGCGGCGCGTTTCCACATCGAACAACACTTCGCGGATATGCTCAAGCCCGACGCGCTCGACCCATTTGGACGTCCGTTCCAAATAATGCGCGGACTCGCGGTAATATTGCAAAAAAGCACCGGTCATCTCGATCACTTCGTCTTCCGTCTTGACCGTGCAAAGCAAGTCAGCTGCACGCAAATGGGTGCCGCCGTTGCCGCCGACATAAATCTCCCATCCGCCCTCGACGCCGACGACGCCGACATCTTTAATGCCCGATTCCGCGCAGTTGCGCGGGCAGGCGGAGACGGCCATTTTCACTTTATGCGGCGTTTTCAGCCGCTCAAATGTTTGTTCCATCCGAATGCCAAGCCCGGTCGAATCTTGCGTGCCAAAGCGGCAAAACTGCTTGCCGACGCACGTTTTCACCGTCCGAAGCGCCTTGGCGTAGGCGTAGCCTGACGGCATGCCGAGATCGGCCCAAATGCGCGGCAAATCTTCTTTTTTCACCCCAAGCAAGTCAATGCGCTGCCCGCCGGTGATCTTAATCATCGGCACGTTGTATTTTTCCGCGACATCGGCGATGTTCCGCAGCTGTTCGGCTGTCGTCACCCCGCCATATATGCGCGGCACAACGGAGTACGTGCCGTCGGCCTGGATGTTGGCGTGCAGCCGCTCATTGACAAACAAGGATTCCGCTTCTTCATCGTACTCGCCCGGATACAACATGCCCAGGTAATAATTGAGCGCCGGACGGCATTTCGAACACCCTTCCTCGTTTTTCCATCCCAATACGCTCATGACTTCTTTGACCGTCATCAGCCGCTTTTCTTTGATCGCTGCAACCACTTCCTCGCGGCTTAGGTCCGTGCAGCCGCAGATCGTTTCTTTCACCGCATACCGGTTCGCTTCTTCACCAAGCATATGCTCAAGCAGCTCGGCGACAAGCCCTTTGCATCCGCCGCACGAGCGAGACGCGTTCGTATAGTCGCGCACCTCGGCGACCGTCTTAAGCCCGTGTTCGGCAATCGCCTGACAAATCGCGCCTTTTGTCACCCCGTTGCAGCCGCAAACAACATCGGTGTCGGCCATCGCCGCCGCAAGGCTTCCCTTCCCGCCTAAAGCGGCTGGGGCAAACAGCGACAGCGAGAGCGCCTCAACCGAATCGCCGCGCTGGATCATATCGAACAGCTTTCGACCTTCGCTCGTATCGCCAAACAGCACCGCCCCAACGATTTTCCCTTGGCGAACGACGACTTTCTTGTACACCGAGCGCGCTTCGTCGTACAACTTGATCGATTCCGTGCCCTCAACGTCCATAAACTCGCCGGCCGAGAACACATCGACGCCTGACACTTTCAGTTGGGTCGAGACGACGGATCCTTCGTACGGCTTTCCTTTTCGGCCGCAAATCGCTTGTGCCAGCACTTTCCCCTGTTCATAAAGCGGAGCGACGAGTCCATACACAACACCGCGATGTTCCGCGCATTCACCGACCGCGTAAATGTGCGGCACGCTCGTTTCCAAGTAGTCATTGACAACGATCCCTCGATTCACTTCAATGCCGCTTCTCCGCGCTAAATCAACATTCGGACGAATACCGACCGCCATCACCACCAAGTCGGCGGCAATGGACGTACCGTCCTTAAACCGCACTCCCTCCACACGGCCGTTGCCGAACAATTCGGCCGTCTCCTTGCGAAGCAAAACGTTCATCCCTTGTTTCTCCAGCTCCCGCTGCAGCAGCTTGGAAGCGGTCGGATCAAGCTGGCGTTCCATCAAATAGTCGAAAATATGGATGACATCGACATCCATTCCTAAGTGAAGCAGGCCGCGCGCCGCCTCCAATCCAAGCAAGCCGCCGCCAATGACCGCCGCTTTTTTGTACGTCTTCGCATATTCGATCATCCGCTCGCAATCTTGGATATCGCGAAACGCCGTCACCCCGGGCAAATCCGCCCCCGGCACCGGCAAGATAAACGGATTCGACCCTGTCGCGAAAATCAATTCATCGTATTCGACTACCCGCCCACGGTCGGTCCGAACAAGCCGCCGCTTGATGTCGACTTCCGTCACCGTTTCGCCGGCAAACAGCCGAATGCCGTTTCGTTCGTACCATTCCCAACTGTTCAACGTAATGTCATCAAGGCGCGTATCTCCTTGCAGCACCTTCGACAACAAAATGCGGTTATAATTCGGATGCGGTTCGCTGCCAAAAATCGTGATCTCAAACGCCTCGCGGTCAAGTTTCAAAATCTCCTCGATGCAGCGAACCCCTGCCATGCCGTTGCCGATTAACACGAGTTTTCGTCTCACGTCGCCATCCCTCCATCTTCGTTACTTTGTTTATCGTCATCGATGCAGCCAAAGTCGGATCGTCATCACCAGCAGCTCCCATAATCCGACTGTTCTTGTTCGCATCACCCTCACAATTTCCCCTTTGCCTTGGCTGTGCCCATCATATCACGTCAAACAAGAAGCATGCATTTTTTATGTAAGATTATATAACGCAATTTTAACAAAAAACATAAAAAATCAGATTAATATACGTATTTGTCGAAAATATGTAACTTTTTATAACATAAAAAAGCGACCTTCCGCTTGATGGAGCGGAGGCCGCTTCTTGTTGGAGGTTTGCTCGTTAAGGGGATCATCAGTGAATCGGACGGGATTCCAGCAGTTCATCGATGATGCGCGCGTAGTGGTCAATGCGCCGCTCCAGCTCCTCCATCTGCCGCTCAAGGCGGGTGACGTATTGTCGGAAGGTCATCGGAGCGCCGAATCGCTGTTCGAGCCGCTCTTCGATTTTCTGCCGCTCGCCGTGGACAGAGACGAAGATGCGCATCTCGCGGCCGAACACTTCGCGGACGGTTTCACTGATGAGTTCGCCGTATCTTGTTTGCAGCCATTCACATTGAATGTCGTTGAGGCATTCGATGATGAGCCAATCGTCATCCACCGTCGCCGACGTCGAGGCAAACCACGTGTCAAACGACGGCCCGGACAGCTTTTGCGCAAGCTTCGTTTTCACTTGTTCCCAAAGATGGTGCTCCTTCACACACTCACCCCCTTTCGTCTACTCGCCCGGCTGCCATACATGTTCGCGCAATTTCGCCCGAATGTCATCCGGAATCGGTTCAGGCCGCCCGGTGTCAAAATTGAAATTGACATACACCGCCCGCCCTTTGGCGCACACCACCCCGTTTTGGTGGATTTCTTCATAAATCGTGAGGCTTGTGTTGCCGATGCGCTCAATGCCGGTATACACAGTCACATCTTGCCCATAATACAGTTGGTTGACGTAGTCAACCTCCATGCGGATGATCACCATCCGCCAACGTTTGAATGACAAGTCAGGTGTAAACAGCTTGAAAATTTCATGCCGCCCCGCTTCAAACCAAACGGGCACGGTCGTATTGTTAATATGGCCGACGCCGTCCGTCTCTGACACGCGCGGCGTAATGACAGTCGTAAACACGAACGCCCCTCCTCCACAAGAACTGGAATCGTCTTTTGTCGAATTTCGGCGGCTGATGTATATGTGTTCGCTTCACGACGTGGAAATTCCTGCTTCACCATCAAGAAAACATGAAAAACGTCGCCCCTTGAGCGGAAGGGGGATCCAACTTGAGAAGTGAGACCCTATTTCCAACAGCCAAAGAAAAAACAGGAGCCTGAAGCAGCCCCTGTTTTTCTCCTTATTCGTTGTTCGGTTCGACGATCGTCCCTGTAAACGCCGCTTGATAAATCGCGCGGATGTCGGCTTCCGAAAGCGGCATCGGGCTGCGGGCGAGCAGCCGTTTTTGCTGGACGGCGTCTTTCGTCAGACTTTCTAATGCGCTTTCCGGAATGCCAAAACCGCCGAGCGTCTTCGGGATGCCGACATCGGCGACGAGGCGCTCAAGCTCCTCGACGCAGCGGCGCGACGCCTCCTCCTCTGATAAAAAGCTTGAGTTGCCGCCAAGGGCGTTTAACATGTCCGCCATTCGTTTCGTGCAGCTTTGGCGAATGTAGCCCATCACATACGGCAAGAGCACGGCGTTCGATTCACCATGGGCGATATGAAACTGCCCGCCGAGCGGATACGCGAGCGCATGCACGCCCGCCACGCCGGCGTTGAAAAACGCCAACCCAGCCAGGTAGCTGCCGTTCGCCATATCGATGCGCGCCTGTTGGTCCGCTCCATGTTCCACCGCCTTGCGCAATGAGCGAGAAATCAGGCGCATGGCGGCGATGGCCAACCCATCCGATGTCGGGCTCGCATTGACCGACACGTACGCCTCGACCGCATGGGTGAGCGCATCGATCCCAGTCGCCGCCGTCACCCGCGGCGGGACGGAAACCGTAAGCTGCGGGTCGACGATCGCCACATCCGCCAACAAATAGTCATGCGTCACGACATCTTTCGTCGTGTCTAGCGACAAGACGGAGATGTTCGTCACCTCCGACCCGGTGCCTGATGTCGTCGGAATCAATATTTTCGGCAATCCTTTTTTCTCAAGCGTTCTCGTCCCCGTCAAGTTTAAATACTCGGCGACCGATCCTTCGTGGACAGCCAGCACCGCCGCCAGTTTCGCCAAATCCATCGCGCTGCCGCCGCCAACCCCGATGACGAGATCAAACTCTCCGCCGCGGGCAAACGCCACCGCCTTTTCCCCCGTTTCAAGCGGCGGCTCCGGCACAACATCCGTATACACATGCACGCTGCATCCTGCTTGCCGGAGCGGGGACGTCACTTGCTCGACGAGGCCAATTTTTTCAAGCGCTGGATCGGTGATCACCAACACGTGTGTGCCTCCAAGCCTTTTTACTTCCGGAACCAACTGCGTAAGCGCCCCCCAGCCGACATAGCTGAGCGGCGGAAAGACGATGCGGGATGCGGTCATGGTTTTCTCTCCCCCTTATTCAACATTTTTTCGGAAGAATGAACGCGTTTTCTTTCCATCCGCATAACCAAACTCCTATGCTCGCCAAGCTTCCTCGAGCTCCCTCTTCAGCTCTTCGACAAGCTCCGCCGCCGGAAGCTCCCGCGCCAGCCGATATCCCGTCCCGGCCCAAAGCGACATTCCCTCCGGGTCGCCCGCCTTGGCGGATGCGGCGCGCAGCGGCTTCGTCATATGGTGCACATGCGGATACGCCGCCGGCGCCAAGGCGCGATACTCCGCCATAAACCGGTTCACAAGCCCGCGCGCCGGCCGGCCGGTAAACGCCCTCGTCACGGCCGTCTCCACAAACCGCGGATCGGCAAGCGCCTGTTTATGAAGCGGGTGCGCCCCGCTTTCCGGGCAGCGCAAAAACGCCGTCCCGAGCTGCACCGCGCTCGCCCCGGCTTTAAGAGCCGCCGCAATGCCGCGCCCATCCATGATCCCGCCCGCCGCCGCGAGCGGAACCCGGACCGCCGCCCGCACTCGGGCCAGCAGCGGAAACAACTCAAGCGCCTCATCTTGTTCCGGATCGTTGCCAAACGACGCCCGATGCCCGCCCGCTTCCTCCCCTTGCACACAAAGCGCATTCGCCCCAGCTTCGGCTGCCATTTCAGCTTCCTCCACCGCCGTGACCGTCACGATCACAAACGATCCCGCCTTTTGCAAGGCAGCGATCACTTCCTTGTCCGGGCAACCAAATGTAAAGCTCACAACCGGCACTCGCTCCTGAAGAAGCACATCAAGCTTCGCCGCCCAGTCGTCGTCCTCCCATTTCGGCTCGCCGACTGACGCCCCAAACCGCTCCGCCTCCGCCGCCAGTGCTACACGGTACCGTTCGACCGCCTCCTCATCCACTGTTTTGTCCCCCGGCACAAACACATTTACCCCAAACGGCCGATCCGTCAACGTCCGCAGCTTGTGAATTTCCTTCCTCATGGCCTCCGCTGTCTTGTACCCGCCGGCCAAAAACCCAAGCCCTCCGGCGTTCGACACCGCCGCCGCCAGTTTAGGCGTCGACACTCCGCCAGCCATCGGGGCTTGGATGATCGGGATGGGAAGTGTAGAGAACATGGCAATACCCTCTTTCTGCATTAGTGGTTGTCCTATCCTCGTTTACGGTTTCTTAACTCTTTCGCGTTTTACTCAAGAAATTCCTTCATCGTTGCGTATAGGAGCATTTTGATTCTCCTACAAAGGAATAAAAAACTGATACGGCGAAGAAATCATTACGACCAAGTATGCTAAAATAAATATATGGGGAGGATAACGAATGAGGGAAGAGATGTCTATTGCCCATAATAATTATGACATCATTTTCCGCAGTATGACGGAACAGTTTAAAGAAAAAGCTCTCGATTTTTATGGTATACATGTTGCCCCAATCGTTCGCGTTGAACCAACAGACCTGCCGATCATCGCTGTCAATGACCGAAGAATGGATTTCTTGTTTCTACTAGCCGATGATACGTACCTACATTTAGAGTTTCAAACAACGTTTCGGGAACATGACCTCGATCGATTTTTACAATATGATGTAAGTGCATATGAAAAATATAAAAAACCCATTCATACTGTGGTGATTTATAGTGCGAACGTCGACAATGCTCCTCGATCCAAAAACTACGGTTCTATCAAATACGAGACACAGGCTGTCTTTATGAAAGACTATGACGGGGATCAAATAATGAAGCAACTAAAAACCAAAATCGAAAACAACGAGGAACTAACAGAACGAGATGAGTTGAATCTTATCTTTTTACCCTTGATGAAAAGTACTGTAGACTGTTCAGAACGAGCAATTGAGGCAGTAGAATTAGCCCAAAAGATTACAGATCCAGAAAAACAATTCCGCTTATTGTCAACGATTATTGCTGTGTCGGACAAATTTATCGATGAGAAATACGTTGAAAGACTAATGGAGGCGATCAAAATGGTGAGAGTACTTCGGGAATTGGAAAAAAGAGCAGAGTTGAAAGGGAGAATTTTTGAAAGCCAACAAGCCATCAAAAAATATATGAAAGCCCGGTATGGAGCAGCAGCAAAAGAAATACAGGACAAAGTAGATACGATCACCGATTTGTATATATTGACCCATCTGTTAGATGACATTTTCGGAGCTGAAACACGTGAAGAAATCGAACGACTAATCGACGAAGCGATCACAAAACAATCACAGATGAACCAAAGCACAAAACAGTTGGAAAAATAAAATGCTTCTCCCCCAATCCGCCAGCCGATTGGGGGAGAGGAGTCACGGCCGAAACGCTTTTAACCGTTTGGCCAGCTCTTTTGTGTGCGGATACATCTCTCGATAAATGGAAAACAGCTCTTTGTATCGGGCGACCGCATCCGGCCGCGGTTCGACGACGGATTCGACTTGTTTGAACGCATCCGCGCATTGCTTGAGCGAATCGAACCAGCCGACGCCGCAGGCTGCGACCACCGCGGCGCCGAGCCCCGGCCCTTGTTCGCTTTTCAACTTCTCCACCGGTAGGCCGAAAATATCGGCTTGGATTTGCAACCACTCGGCGCTTTTCGCCCCGCCGCCGATCGAGACGACCGAGTCGATCGTTTTGCCGCTCGCTTTGATGATCTCCACCGACTCGTTGAGCGAGAACGTAATCCCTTCCATGACCGCGCGGGCGAAATCCCATTTCGTCTGCCGCGAGTCGATGCCGATAAACGACCCGCGAATATCGGCGTCCGCATAAGGCGTCCGCTCGCCGACCAAATACGGCGTAAACAACAAGCCGTTCGCACCGATCGGCGACTCGGCAGCGCGCTTGACGATCTCGGCAAACGGCACGTCTTCCGCAAACGTCCGCTTCCACCAGTCAAAGCTGTAGCCCGCCGCCAGCGTCACGCCCATGATATAGTAAGCATTTGGCTCGGCATGGTTGAAATAATGCACTCGTCCAGCGAAGTCTTTTTCCCCGCTTTGTTCATAGGCCAGCACGACGCCTGACGTGCCGATGCTCGACATCATGCGCCCTTCCGCCAAAATGCCCGCGCCAACCGCGCCGCAGGCGTTGTCCGCCCCGCCGGCAAACACTTTCACCGATACCGGCAGCCCCGTCTGCTCGGCCACCTCCGGGCGCAGCGTCCCGACGAACGCCGTCGCCTCGACAAGCGGCGGGCAAAGCGTGAGATCGACGCCGACCGCACGGGCGATCGCCTCGCTCCACGTTTTCGTTTTGATATCCAACAGCAGCGTCCCCGCCGCATCCGATACATCCATCGCCATGTGCCCGGTCAAGCGGAAGCGGACATAATCTTTCGGCAACAAAAACACCCGCGCCTGCTCGTAAAGGTGGGGTTCATGGTTTTTCACCCACAGCAGTTTCGGCAGCGTAAACCCTTCCAGCGCCTCATTTTTGGCAATGGAAAGCAGCTGGTCGCGGCCGACCTTTTCTTCAATTTCCCGACACTCTTCCGTCGTTCGCGTATCATTCCACAAAATCGCGTTGCGCACGACATTCCCGTCGCCGTCAAGCAACACCAGCCCATGCATCTGTCCGGAAAAACTAATCCCCGCGATCGACTCGGGGGAAACGCCCGCCGTCTCCCACACTCGGCGGAGCGCGACGATCGTTTTTTCCACCCAATCGTCCGGGCGCTGCTCGCTATAGCCGGAATGCGGCTGGTAGAGAGGATAGGACTCGGTCCATTCCCCTCTTACCTGCCCGTTTCGATCGACAAGCAATACTTTGACTGCACTCGTTCCTAAATCGACGCCAATGACGTATTCCATCCTCATCCCTCTTTCACGAACGGGATACGCTCGGCACGCTGACTTCCAACAAATATTGGTTGAGCAGCGTTTTCAGCCGCTCTAAGCGGCCGGACGTATTGCGAATTTCGCCGAGTTGCAAGGCATACTCCTCAAGCTTTTTGAAGTCCGCCGTCCCTTCGACAATTTCGCGGCCAATGCCTTCCGTATAGCTTTTGTACCGCTCTTCGATGAACTGTTCAAACACGCGGTCTTCCAACAATCGATGCGCGACTTTTAAGCCGATCGCAAAGCTGTCCATCCCGGCGATATGGGCGTAGAACAAGTCTTCCGGTTCGAACGAGCCTCTCCGCACTTTCGCGTCAAAGTTCAAGCCGCCGCGCCCAAGGCCGCCGTTTTGCAAAATTTCATACATCGCCAACGTCGTCGTATACAAATCGGTCGGGAATTCGTCCGTATCCCAGCCAAGCAGCGTATCACCTTGGTTCGCATCGACCGAACCGAGCATGCCGTGGATGCGGGCGACGCGCAGCTCATGTTCAAACGTATGGCCCGCCAACGTCGCATGGTTCGCTTCGATGTTGAATTTGAAGTAATCCTTGAGCCCGTACGTTTGCAAGAACGCCAACGCCGTCGCGACATCAAAATCGTATTGGTGCTTCGTCGGCTCTTTCGGCTTCGGCTCGATCAAAAACTGGCCGTCAAAGCCGATTTCTTTCGCATAGTCGACCGCCATGTGCAAGAAGCGAGCCAAATTGTCAAGCTCCAGCTTCATGTCCGTGTTCAAGAGCGTCTCATAACCTTCCCGGCCGCCCCAAAACACGTAGTTTTCCGCTCCGAGCCGTTTGGCGATCTCCAACCCTTTTTTCACTTTCGCCGCCGCATAGGCGAATACATCGGCATTGCATGACGTTGCCGCCCCGTGAACGAAGCGCGGATGGCTGAACAAGTTCGCCGTATTCCACAGCAGCTTCGTTTTGCTTGTTTTCATGTACTCTTCAATCATATCTACGATTTCATCCAAGTTTTTATACGTCTCGCTGAGCGTTTCCCCTTCTGGCGCAATGTCGACGTCATGGAAGCAGAAAAACGGAACGTTCAGCTTTTCAAACAGCTCAAACGCCGCCTCGACGCGCGCCTTCGCCAAATCCATCCCGCTGTATTTGTCCCACGGACGAATCATATTGCCGACGCCGAACGGATCCGATCCATCCCCCGTGAACGTATGCCAATACGCGACCGAAAAGCGCAAATGCTCCTCCATTGTTTTGTCGCCGACTTTTTCTTCCGGATTATAAAACTTAAACGCCAACGGATTGCGCGACTCTGGTCCTTCATATGGAATGGTGCCGATATTCGGGAAGTACGCCATTTCAAGTCCTCCTTAAATAAGCGAGAATGATTTGTTTCAGTTTTATTATAACGCTTTCATATTTGTTTGTCTATCATATAAACAAAGTGTTTCCCCCTGTAAAACCACAACTATGTTAGTTGAAGTTTTACAGGGGGGATGGGCATACGATCCCCCACACTCTAGATATTACCGTTTTTTATTACATAATGCTTTACATTCCGACGCTTGTTATGATGACTTTCTGTTTCCACAACTACTTTCAGATTTTAAAATTCAACTTAGTCTGCACTAAATCGATACCTTGTCATCGACACCTGCTCCTTGTCAGCCGGCAATACGATCGACGGAAACTGCGGATGATGGATCGCATCCGGCAGCCCTTGCGTTTCGAGGCAAACACCGAGATATTTCCGCGACGGCACGCCGCCTAGATCCAACCCTTCCGGCAACTGGTTCGATGTATACACCACCACGCCGACTTCGTCCGTCTCCACCGTCAGCACCCGCCCGCTCTCCGGGTCGGAAAGCACAATCTCTTTGTCATGATGCCGATCGAGCCAAAACGGATGGTCATAGCCCCCGCCGACGAGTTCAATTTGCGGATGCCCCGATTCGACCGCCTCCCGGATCGCCTTTCCTTGCCGCAAGTCAAACGGCGTGCCAGCGACATCCAAGACGCGGCCCGTCGGAATCAGCTCCTCATTCAATTCCAGCACACGCGAGCTTTGGATCGTCAGCGTGTGATCCAATATATCGCGCTTGCCGTTGCCGCTTAGGTTGAAATACGTATGGTTCGTTAAATTGACGAGCGTCGTTTTGTCCGAACGAGCCCGGTACGTGACGGTCCATTCGTTGTCATTGTTGAGCCAATATTCCACTTGAACATGAACCGTTCCCGGATACCCTTCCTCTCCGTCCGGGCTCGTGTACGAAAAAACGACGCCGACCGCATCATCACGTTGAACGGTCTCAGCCTGCCAGAGCACGTGATGGAAGCCATTCGGTCCCCCATGCAGGTGGTTGTTGTTTTCGTTTTTCGCCAGTTGATATGTGATTCCATCAAGCTCAAAGCTCGCTCCACGAATGCGCCCCGCCACGCGGCCAATGACCGCGCCAAAGTACGGCGCGTTTTCAATATACGGCTCAAACCGGTCAAACCCGAGCACGACATTTTCGATGTTGCCGTTCCGGTCGGGAACGCGGAGGTCCGTCACGATGCAGCCGTAATTTGTCGCGGATAGTTCCATACCACGGTCGTTTGTCAAGGTGAATAAGAACACGTCGTTTCCATTCCATTCGGACCACTTTTCGTATGTAATGTTCATCTCGATTCTCCTTCCTTCATAACCGTACAATCGCTCCCGTTTTCATCGATGTGCGGCAAGCATCAAGCGCCCGTGCTTGTTGGATCATGCGCTCCGGCGAATACAACAGCGGCGTTCCTTCGAGAATGGAGCGCGAAAAGTGCTCGATTTGCAGCGCGTATTGATCGCCTGACACCGTTTCCTCGCGTACGTTCCCATCAGCCGTTGCGACCGTAATTCGCCCCTCGCCACCATCCACATCCGGTCGATACGCCCGCGAGACAACGATTTTTCCCTTCGTGCCCACCACTTCGTATTCGTTCTGAAAGAGCATGTCAAAACTGCACGTGAACTGCGCAAGCACACCGTTTTCCATCCTCATCCAACCATTCGTCGTTACATCGACCGAACGGTGCGGATCAAAATGGGATTGAACAAATAATTCGATTGGTTCGACGCCAAGGATGTGTCTTGTTGAGTGCACGCAATAGCAGCCGACATCGAACAAGCTTCCCCCGCCAAGCTCATCGTTCATGCGGATATTCGTTTCCCGGTCTTGCAAGTAAAAGGAGAAATGGGTGCGCATGTACTTGATGTCACCGATCGCCCCATCGGCTAAAAGCTGCTTCACCCGTTCATGCTGCGGATGAAACTGGTACATGAACGCTTCCATGAATAAAACACCGTTTTCCTCGCACGCCTCAATCATGCGCCGGACATCTTCTGCGCATAAAGCGGCAGGTTTTTCACAAAGCACGTGCTTTTTCTTCTTCGCCGCTTTGATTGTCCATTCAGCGTGCAGGCTGTTTGGAAGTGGAATGTACACTGCGTCGACGTCCGGGTCATCAAGCAGCTGACCATAGCTGTCATACGCCTTCGGAATGCCGAGCTCCTTCGCCGCTTGCTTAGCTTTCCCACTTTCACTGGCGATGGCCACGACTTCCGCATGACTCGTTCGGCGAATCGCCGGAATCATCACCTCTTTGGCAATAGCAGCGGTGCTGATGATGCCAAAACGGACAGTGGGTTTCACTTTTCGTTCTCTCCTTCCTGTTTCCAAAGAGATAGGCTAGCATTAGAATGAGCTAGCCTCTTCCCGCTTTTTTACATCTTGAACTCAACTCGCCTTACTTTTGCTTGAGATATCCGCCCAAACGGCAACAATTAAAATTAATCCTTTCACAATGTATTGCCAAAAGGTCTCAATGTTCATCATGCTCATACCGTTATCGATACTAGCCATAATAAGGGCGCCGATAATCGCCCCAACAATATTTCCCCTTCCCCCCATTAAACTCGTGCCACCAATAACACAAGCAGCAATAGCATCCAATTCATACATCTCCCCAGCGCTGACTGTCGCTGCATTGAGTCGGCTTGTCAAAATGATACCCGCCACCGCCGAAAGCACTCCCATTAAGATGAAGACAGCTAATACAACACGCTTGATGTTGATCCCAGATAGAGCGGCCGCCTCAATATTTCCACCAATCGCATAAATATATCGTCCAAACGGGGTTTTAACGGCAATAAACACAAAGACAAGCGCCAATAAAACAACGATCAACATAGGAATAGGAACACCGTAATAACGATTTAACATATACACCAATACGAAAATGCATAGCGAGTAGACTGCTGTTTTGCCATAATCATTTATTTTAGAATTGAGCGTTAAGCCTAACTGTTTTCGTTTCTTTCTATTTCGTGCTAAAGAAAGAAACAATAAAATGATGCTGACAGCAGCTAAAATGTAGCCGATTACGTAAGGGAGATAACTGTTTCCTATCGCTTCGAAACTATTGTCTAACGGTGCTACAGTCTCGCCATTGCTAATTCCAATCAAAATTCCTCGAAAAACTAACATCCCACCTAAAGTTACAATGAAAGCAGGAACACCTCGATAAGCAACCCACCATCCTTGCCAAAGTCCAATTAATACGCCAGCAACAATAGCCACAACAATAACAGAGACTGTTCCCCAGCCATACCATACTTGCAAAATCGCAGCGATTCCCCCGGTCAATCCGACAACAGATCCAACTGATAAGTCAATATGGCCTGCTATAATGACTAGTGTCATGCCGATCGCCAAAATCGAAATGACAGACATCTGCATAAATAAGTTCGATAAATTTCGTGACGATACAAACTCTCCGTCAGTTAAAACACTGAAAATAACAGCGATAAAGACTAAGGCTATAATTAGCGTATAAGAACGAAAATCAAATTTCCATCGTATCTTCCCTTTTGTTTGACTCTCTAAGGTCGCTATAGAAATCGGGCTTTTCATCCTCATTTTCCTCCCGTTGCACAAGTCATAATTTTCTCTTGGGTGGCCTCATGACGCTGAAACTCCCCGGTTATTCTTCCCTCGGACATGACTAAAATGCGATCCGACATTCCCATGACTTCTGGCAACTCAGATGAAATTAAAACAATTCCCACTCCCTGACTAGCTAACTCGTTAATAATTTTGTAAATTTCGTACTTTGCCCCGACATCGATTCCGCGAGTCGGTTCATCCAAAATCAATATTTTCGGGCTATTTAAAAGCCATTTGCTTAAAACGACTTTTTGCTGGTTTCCACCGCTTAGTTGGGATACTTTCGCTTCTAAAGTAGGAGCTTTTAATTTCATTCTTTTCGTTATTTCTTCTGCCTGCTTCACTTCTAACGCATGATCAATAACGTTCCATTTTGTGACTTTTTTCAAAGCGACAAGAGTGGAATTCTTAATAATATCCATCTCTAAAACGAGACCATACTTTTTTCGGTCTTCAGATACATACGCCATTCCGTACTGAATCGCCTCTGCAGGACGGCGAATATCAACTTGTTTCCCATCAATCCAAACTGTTCCTCTTTTCTTGCCATGATAGGCACCGAATAGGCTAGTAAACAATTCGGTTCTCCCTGAACCCATCAATCCTGAGATTCCGAGAATTTCCCCTGCTTTTAATGAAAATGAAACATCGTGAATTACTTCCCTTCCCGTTTGTTCATCAATGACAGAATAGTGGTCAACTTTGAGAATTTCTTTCCCAACATTCCTTGGTTCATACGGATATAATTCATTTAATTCCCTTCCAACCATTTTTGCAATAATCTGCTCTTCTGTCAGCAGTTCGATACGATCGGTGCTGATTGTTTGGCCATCACGCAAAACGGTTACCGTATCTGCCAATTCCATAACTTCATTCAGTCTATGGGAGATATAAATGCAAGTTACTCCTTGAGAACGAAGATCGCACAAAATATTTTTTAAGGTGGCAACATCACTATCGGTTAATGCTGCTGTCGGTTCGTCTAAAATAATAATTTTAGCATTTTTTGAGAGTGCTTTAGCAATTTCAATTAACTGCTGTTTGCCCACCGTTAAATTGCGAACCTTTGTCTCTGGGTCAATATCCAACCCAATTTTCTGCAACCATTTCTGTGCCTCAGAATATAAACGATGCCAATCAATATATTTACCTCTCATTAGTTCATGACCAAGAAATAAGTTCTCCGCAACCGTCATTTCCTCGACTACAGCTAGTTCTTGATAAATAATCGCAATTCCTGCTTCTTGAGACTCTTTAATATTTCTAAATCGGACTTCTTTTCCCTCGATGTAGATCTTTCCATCATATGATCCATATGGATAAACCCCACTTAAGACTTTCATCAAGGTAGACTTCCCTGCACCATTTTCACCACAAAGGGCATGAATTTCTCCCTTACGGACAGAAAAAGTCACGTTATCCAACGCCCGAACCCCTGGAAACTCTTTTGTAATTCCCTTCATTTCCAAAACATATGATTGCATATATCCCACCTACTAACAAAGATAGTTAGATTAATAAACTAAGTTTAGAAGCTACGGGCAGCATCCATCTCGTTACGACAAGGATGGCTGCCCGTATATCAATCATAACGAATTACGGACGCGGCGGGCGTTTGTCTTCAGGAACATTTTTGTAAACTTCGTCATACGAATGGAATCCATCTTTAATAACAGTGTCAATCACATTATCTTTATCTACCATAATCGGATCCAGTTTAATAAACGGCACGTCTACCTTCCCATTATTCACTGTTTCGTCCGCTTGAATTTTTTCACCCTTCGCCAGCTGTACTGCAACTTCAGCAGACTTTGTTGCGATGCTTTTAATCGGTTTGTACACGGTCATTGATTGAGTTCCTTCCACAATTCGCTGAACGGCAGCCAAGTCGGCGTCCTGGCCAGAAATCGCTACTTTTCCGTCAAGACCTTGAGCCTTCAGCGCTTGAATCGCCCCGCCTGCAGTACTGTCGTTCGATGCTACAATGGCATCAATTTGGTTTTTATTGGCTGTCAATGCATTTTCAATAATTCTCATCGCTTCAGAAGCTTGCCAGTCTTTTGCCCATTGATCCCCGACAACCTTAATATCGCCTTTATCAATCAATGGCTGTAAAACATTCATTTGTCCTTCTCTAAACATCTTCGCGTTATTATCGGTCGGTGAGCCGCCCAATAGGAAGTAGTTTCCTTTAGGTACTTTTTTCACCAAATACTCAGCCTGCATCTCACCGACACGCACGTTGTCAAAGGAAACATACGCATCGACATCTGCATTCATAATCAGGCGGTCATAGGCTAGCACTTTGACCCCTTCTTTTTTAGCTTGCTGAACAACAGGAGATAATGATTCTGTATTAACAGCTACAATGACTAAAACGTCAATTCCTTGGGATAACATGTTTTGTATTTGGGATAATTGTTTCTCACTATCCCCGTTCGCTGACTGGACGATGACATCAGCTCCCAGCTTTTTCGCCTCTTGTACAAAGATATCACGGTCATGCTGCCATCTTTCTAGTGTTAGGTCAGATACGGAAAAGCCAATTTTAATTTTCTCGTCTTGACCTGTCTGTCCCCCACTTTTGTTTCCGCTTTCATTTTTGGCAACGTCTTGTCCGCAAGCGGAAAGCATTAGCAAAACGAGAGACAACAGTAGAACAGAAATGAAAATTTTTCGGACGGTCTTCATTGTGATCCCCCTTTATTATTTTCTAGAACTTTCAGTATAAATTATAAGATAATTATCTTGGTTTGTCTATCATACAAACGAATATAATATAAATTTTTTTATTTAGGGAAACATCTCCTTACGATGAACAGGGATTAATCTAGGGGCAGTAACTTCAACTCAAGCATAATCTTCAACCAACTGGGGATTCTTATATTTATGTTAACGGGGGATGGGGGATCACTCTCTCTTCGTCCCCCTAGTCCCAAAACTAGTAGATAAAATGATCAATCACTATTTTATACCTAACCTACTTCTCACTAATATCCTCGATGAACCACCTTGTTCAACCCCCTCTCTTTTCTCTTCCATACAGCAATCATCCCTATGGCGATGAGCCCGAGGGTGCCGGCGAAATAAAAAGCGAAAGGAAGAGCGATGAGCTCGTTGACGATGCCGGCAAGGTACGGACCGCCAAACATGCCGATGGCGTAAATCGCCTGATACGTTCCCATGGCGGTCGCCTTTTGGCTTTCATCAACGGATTCAATCGACATTCCTAACAACAAAGGGAATAAAAGGCCGAGGAAAAAGCCGCTCCCGATTTGGACGGGATAAACAAAGAAACTTCCGCCGGCAACCGGGATCAAAAACGTAAACACGGCGCTGCCGAAAAAGGCGATGACCAAGGATCGCCATTTCCCGAATAAAGGCACTACGGTCTTTCCGATGAACACCGTCGCGATGGCGTGAGGAATCATAAAACAAATCATCAGAAAGCCCAAATCTCGTTCATCAAGGCCGGCTTTTAGGACATACGCCGGCGTGAAGCCAAAGATGGTCGTAAACATGATCCCGTGGGCCAACACGGATAAAACGGAGACTTTGAGCAACAACGGTTCCTTCATAACGGAAAAAAGGTCTTTCAGCTGGACGGTTTGCGGCCGCACCGATCCCTCACTTTGTTTCGATTCCTTGATCGATATAGAGAGAACGACGCCCACCGCGGCTAGACATCCCCCAGCCCAAAACGGGGCGTGCCATCCCCAGCGGTCCACGATCGAGCCGCCTGCCGTCATGCCCACGAGCTGCGCCAACACCACGACAAGCGAAATTTGGCCCATCGCCCGGTGGGTGTCTTCCGAACGGAAGTAACTAGCATACAGAACCGTAAAGACGACCCACGTCGCGGCGGCGACGCCAGCGAGCGCTCTTGCCGCCAGCGCCCATCCTAAGCTGTTCGTGAGCGCAAACAGCCATCCGCTTCCCATCGCAGCCGCCATACCGAGCGTGACAAACGGCTTTCTCCGTTGCACTATATCGGAGACAAGCCCGATCGGAATGCGACAGACAAACTGCATGAGGCCGTAACTGCCCAAGACAAGCCCGACAAACGAATACGCCCCTCCCAGCTGTTCGACATACGGAGACAAGATCGGCATATAAATAAAAAGAGACAACCAAAAGAAAAAGGAGGCGATGAGGAACATCGCCACATCCTTGCGCCATGGGCTGTGAGCCACCCCACTCCCCCCTTTGCGTGTTCATGTATGGCTACACCGAAGGCAACAAGGTCTCTGTTGCCTTCTTTGCCGAACCGAATTCGCGAATTTTTTGTTTGACCGTCTGTTTCACTTCTTCTCTTCCGGCGCCAAGGTATTTCCTCGGATCATACAGTCCCTCGTTCTCGCGGAACATGCGGCAAATGCCGCGGGTAAAGGCCCATTGGTTCTCGGTGTTGACATTGATTTTCGCCGTTCCGAAGGAAATCGCCTTTTGAATATCGGCCAGCGGAATTCCTGTTCCGCCATGCAGGACAAGAGGAACCCCAGTTCGGCGCCCGATCTCTTCCATCTGGGCAAATCCCAGCTTTGGCTTCCCTTTGTACGGGCCGTGAACCGAACCTAACGCCGGAGCGAGGCAGTCGACCCCTGTTTCTTTCACAAGGCGTTCGCATTCCTCAGGAATGGCATACATGGCTTCTGCTTCGTCCACCACCAAGTCGTCCTCCTGCCCCCCGATCCTCCCCACTTCCGCTTCGACCGAGGCGCCAAACTCCCGGGCGGCTTTGACGACTTGTTTCGTGATGGAAATATTTTGTTCTAACGGATGATGGGATGCATCGATCATCACCGAAGTAAACCCGGCTTCCATCGCTTCGAGGCATTGTTCATAGGAAGAGCCGTGATCCAAATGAAGCGCGACCGGCACCGTGATGCGGTACTCCTTCACGAGCTCTTTCACCATGTCCGCTGCGGTCCGCAACCCACCGAGATGGTCAATATATCCCGGACTCACGGCCAAAATGACCGGCGCTTCTTCTTCCTCAGCCCCCAGCAAAATGGCTTGGGCAAATTCCAAATTGTTGATGTTGAAATGTCCGACGGCATATCTTCCTTGCCATGCCCGTTGCAGCATGTTTTTCATCGACACAAGCGGCATTGTTCTTCCTCCTTTTCAATATACGGAAAACGTATCAAGCGCTCTTGCGGCGCTTGATACGTTTTCGAACGCATTACCAGCGGGAGGTCACCATTTTTTTGCGCGTATAAAACTCGACGCCATCCATGCCGTTCGCATGAAGATCGCCATAAAACGAGTTTTTCCATCCGGAGAATGGGAAGAACGCCATCGGCGCGGGAACTCCTAAGTTGACGCCTAACATGCCGGCGTCGATTTCCTCGCGGAATTTGCGGACATTCCCCCCGTCTCTTGTATAGATGCACGCTCCATTGGCAAACGGAGACTTGTTGGCCACCTCAATGGCTTCATCTAATGTCTCGACCCGTACGATCGAAAGAACAGGGGCGAAAATTTCGTCTTTCCAAATGGTCATGTCAGTAGTGACTCGGTCAAAGATCGTCGGACCGATAAAGTATCCATTGTCCTGAACCGCGGCGTCCTTTCGTCCGTCGCGCACCAGAATGGCCCCTTCCTTTTCCCCAAGTTCAATATACTTCACGGTCCGTTGCTTATGGGCTTCGCGAATGACCGGGCCTAAAAAGACGCTCTCCTCCAGCCCATTGCCGATTTTCAATTCATTCGCGGCCGCCACCAGCTTCTCGACAAGTTCATCGGCAATCTCCCCAACCGCGACAACGACCGACGCCGCCATGCACCGTTCTCCCGCCGAGCCGAACGCCGCGTTAATAATTTCACGGACCGCAACATTCAAATCGGCATCCGGCATGACAATGGAATGGTTTTTCGCCCCCGTCAACGCTTGAACCCGTTTGCCGTGAGCCGCTGCCGTTTTGTACACATACTCGCCGACCGGCTGGGAGCCGACAAACGAGATGGCTTTCACATCCGGGTGCTCCAACAGCCCGTTCACGACATCATGCGCCCCATGGACGATGTTAAGCACCCCGTCCGGAAGCCCAGCCTCTTTAAACAGTTCAGCCAAACGATTCGCCAACATCGGCGTGCGCTCGGACGGTTTTAAGACGAACGTGTTTCCGCACGCAATCGCCAGCGGGAACATCCAGCAAGGGACCATCATCGGGAAGTTAAACGGCGTGATGCCCCCCACGACGCCGATCGGATACCGGTACATCCCCGATTCAATGCCGGTCGCAATATCTGGAAGCTGCCGCCCCATCATGAGCGTCGGCGCACCGGCCGCAAATTCGACGCATTCAATGCCGCGCTGCACTTCCCCATATGCTTCGTTGTAGCTTTTGCCGTTTTCTAACGTCACCAATCGGGCCAGCTCTTCCCAATGCTCGACAAGCAACTGCTGATATTTAAACAAGATTCTTGCCCGGCGCGGCACCGGCGTTTTGCGCCATGTTTTGAACGCCTCTTTGGCAGCTCGGACCGCTTCGTCCAACTCCTCGCGGCTTGAAATCGGAACGTAGGCCAACACTTCGCCCGTTGCCGGGTTCGGAACGGCTTCCGTCTTCCCGGAACGAGACTCGACCCATTGCCCGCCAATATAGTTTTTTAAGGTTTGCACTCCCGTTGTCATCGTCATGTCCATGTTCCCCCTTCTTTTTATTTCCGAGCAGCTGAACCGTTGCGATGTTGTTCGATGAACTGTTCGATTTGCGCCAATGTCGGCATCGCATCCGAGCAGCTATGGCTTGAGATGACAATCGACGCCGCAGCTGCCCCGTATTCCATTGCCTTTGGAATCGGCCAATCGTTCATTAGCCCGTAGATAAATCCTGCGGCATACGAGTCGCCGGCCCCAAACGTTTTGACAATATTTGCTGGGAAAATCGTGCCGACAAACGTTTCTCCAGTTTTCGTATAAGCAATAGACCCGTCTTTGCCATGCTTAATGACAACGATTTTCGCGTTGTAATCAAACCATTTTCGCGCTGTTTGTTCATCATCGCGCCGCTGGCCGTCAAACCGCTCCATCATGTCAAATTCTTCTCTCGTGCCGATGATCACGTCGCATTTTTCGGCTGCCAAGTTGTAATAGATCGCTGTTTCCTCTTTGGATTGCCACGTATATGGGCGATAATCCAAATCGAACACAACGACGGTTCCATGGCGTCTTGCGTAGTCCAACGCTAAAAACACCGCTTCTCTTGACGGGCTTTTCGCTAAAGCTGTCCCGGAAATCAACAGGCATTTGGCGCGCCGAATATAGTCTTCGTCAATATCGTTCGGTTCCAGCTTCAAATCAGCGACATTATCGCGATACATTAGGATGCTGCAGTCGGTCGGGCTCTTGATTTCGGTAAAAGCCAAGCCCGTCACACTGCCGGACTTGTCGGTAATGACATGGGACGTATCAATTCCATTGTTTTTTAAATATCGGACAATAAATCGACCCATTTGGTCGTCGGCCACTCGGCCGATAAACCCTGTTTTCATGCCGAGCCGGGCCATGCCGATGGCAATATTCGCCGGAGATCCGCCGACATATTTCGTAAACGTCATCGTTTCTTCCATCGGCCGATGGATTTCATTGGCGTTCAAATCGATGCATAGCCGGCCAACGGCGATAAAATCCAACGGTTTTTGCTGGTCAAATGGGAGGAAACTCATCGAACCGCCTCTTTCCTGTCGTCTTTTTAGATTATTTCTCCTTCTGTTTGGCCGCGAGCTTGCTTTCCATCACCCAGTCATGGTCCGGGTCATTATGAAACTTCCACGTCCGCACCGGCCCGGCCATGACGTTCAAGTAATACCCCTCATACCCTGGGGGAGCGGAAACCGGATGGTAGCCTTTCGGGACTAAGACAACATCCCCGTTTTTCACGACCATCGTTTCGTCGATGGAACGATCATCGGTGTACACACGCTGCACCATAAAACCGTGACCGGGATTGATTTTATGATAATACGTTTCTTCCAAATACGACTCATGGGGCAAGTTGTCTTGGTCATGTTTATGCGGGGGGTAGCTCGACCAGTTTCCTTCCGGCGTAAACACTTCAACGACAAGCAAGCTGTCGGCCGGTTGGGATTCCGGAAGAATGTTATGCACCCGCCGTTCAATATTTCCTGCTCCCCGTATTTCGACTCCTACTTCGCTTGGGGGGATCAATCGCGCCGGATATGTACCTTTCCCCGGCGCTAAACAAACCGCTACTTCCACATCCGTCATCGCTTCGACTTCATACACATCGTTTGCCGGAACATAGACCGAGTATGGCGGAACTTTCTCAAACACATCCATTCTCAATCCGATCTGTTCCCACCGCTCCAGCTTCGTAGATATGTTCGCTTTCCCTTTGAGAAGAACAAGGCAAGCCTCCTGATCCTTCGTCTCTTTTCGCAATGTTTGTCCTTTTGCCAACACATACACTTCAAACCCGACGTACTCCCACCCCACTGATTCCGGTGTTACGCGGACGACGTTCCCTTCTTCATTCGGCGAATGGCTTGGTATGATCAGTCGGCTCATCGTTTCATCCTCCCCCCTTACCGCTTTTGGGCCGCCAAGAGATGATGAACAAGGCGGTCAATATATTCTTTGGCCATTTTGGCGTACGTGTACGGGTGCGCCACAGCCGGGTCCTGTTCTGCTTCGACGATGATCCAGCCGTTATAGTCCATCTCAATCAATTTGGCAAAAATCGGAACAAAGTCAATGCATCCATCTCCAGGAACCGTAAACATGCCACGCAACACCGCCGTGCGAAAGTCGAGTTGTTCCCGTCTCACCAGCTCGAGCACATCGTGCCTTACGTCTTTCAAATGAACGTATTGAATGCGATCCGCATACCGATGCAACAGTTCAACTGGATCATATCCGCCATATAACGCATGCCCTGTGTCATACAAGAGATGGACAAGATTCGGATCCGTCAATTCCATTAAGCGATCGATCTCTTCCGCCGTTTCGACGACTGTTCCCGCGTGAAAGTGGTAAACAAGTTTCATTCCTAGCTCTTGACATATATGCGCGGCGCGATGCAATCCGTCAACAAGGGACTCCCATTCGGAATCCGTGAGCCGTTGAATCGTTTTTTCTTCTGGCGCCCGGCGCGGATCCCAGTGCATCGATCCCCCCATCTCGCAGACAATCGCATACTTGCATCCCATATCGTGCAAATATTCCGCCCAAGACCGGAACGTCTTGAGTTCCTCTTCAAGACGAGAACGGTCTGAAAAGAGCACGCCGATGAATTTGCTGGCGAGCTCGATTCCATATTGGTTCAGTTTTGCCCTCAATGATGGGGGATCTTGGGAAAAGAGGCGCCCCATTTCCGTTGCAACATATCCAAGCTCCGCCATTTCGGATAACACTTGATCTTGTGTGTAATGGTCGCCCAATCCCGGGATATCGTCATTGACCCAGCTGATCGGCGCAATACCGATACGAAAAGGATGAACCGTTTTTTCCATCTCTCTCACTCCAGTTGTTCAATATTTTCTTGCCCTTTGCAATTGTTGTTCTTTCCGCTTGTATGCCTCCGCAATTTTTGGGTTCCGGGACACTTCCGCCACCCCGACATGCCACCATGACTCATAATCATGGGTCATCGTTTTTGGAAGCACCTTAATATCGATCAATGTCGACACCGATTGTTGTTTGGCATCTTCGAGCGCTTCTTTTAATTGCTCGAGCGTGTGCACTTTATACGTTTTCACCCCGTAACCGGCCGCGCTTTGCGCGAAGTCAATCGGAATCAAGCTCCCGTCTAAGCGCCCGGTTTCTTCGTTGCGGTAGCGGAATTCTGTGGCGAAACTGCCCATTCCATGACCCATTTGCAAGTTGTTAATGCAACCGAATCCACCATTATCAAATAGGAGAACATTGATTTTTTTCTTTTCCTGAATGCTCGTTACAAGCTCCGAGTGAAGCATTAAGTAGCTGCCATCGCCGACCATCGCATAGACTTCTTTATCCGGATCCGCCATTTTCACGCCAAGGGCACCAGCAATCTCATACCCCATGCATGAATAGCCGTACTCCATATGATACGTATTGGGCCGGCGCGCCACCCACATGCGCTGCAAATCCCCCGGCAAGCTGCCTGCCGCTCCGATGATAATGGCGTCGTCATCGATCCACTCGTTAATCGCGCCAATGACTTCCGTTTGCGTTAACGAAGAACCGAAAAACTCCGAATACTCAGTCAACACCTCATCGAGATGGCCGGCCACCTCCGGCTTAAAGCCCGACTGGCGGTAGCGGACGTGATACAGCCGGTTAAGCTCTTCTTCCCAAGCCTTTTTCGCGATATCTATTTCATTCGTATAGCCGGATCGATACCCGATTTTCTCCAACTCTTCGGTTAAGGCGAGAAGAGCAAGTTTCGCATCTGCCACTACGCGGACGGCATCCAATTTGCAAGCATCAAAGACCGAGACATTGATCGTCAAAAATTCTACTTCAGGATGTTGGAAAAGCTGTTTCGACCCTGTCGTAAAATCGGTGTAACGGGTGCCAATCCCAATGACCAAATCGGCTTCCTTCGCGATTATATTGGCGGCAAGGTTGCCGGTGACGCCAATTCCCCCGAGATTGTATGGGTGGGCGCTTTCCACCGCGCTTTTGCCGGCTTGCGTTTCCCCATAAGGAATGTGAAATTTCTCGGCAAATTGTTTCAGTTCTTCTGCCGCTTCCGAATAACGGACGCCGCCGCCGCAAATGATGATCGGTCGTTTCTTTCTGCGAATGAGTTCCACCGCCTCCTGAATCGCCGCCTTCGACGGAACACGGCGTTCAATGCGGTGAATCCTTTTTTGGAAAAAGTGTTCCGGAAAGTCATACGCCTCTCCTTGTACATCTTGAGGCAAGGCAATCGTGACCGCCCCAGTGTTGGCAGGATCGGTCAGCACCCGCATCGCTTGAATCATCGCGGGCATTAGCTGCTCGGGACGGCTGATGCGATCCCAATATTTGCTGACGGCGCGAAACGCATCGTTTGTGGAAATGGTCAAATCATGCCAGTGCTCGATTTGTTGAAGCACGGGATCGGGCTGTCTTGTCGCGAACGTATCTCCCGGAAGCAATAGCACCGGAATGTGGTTCGCCGAAGCTGTCGCCGCTGCCGTCACCATATTCGCCGCCCCAGGGCCGACGGATGACGTGCATGCCATGATTTGCCGCCGGTGTTTTTGTTTTGCAAAGGCAATCGCCGCATGCGCCATTCCTTGTTCATTGCGCCCTTGGTACACTTCGAGCTCTCCTGGATCTTCCTCAAGCGCTTGGCCAAGACCGAGTACGTTGCCATGGCCGAAAATCGTAAAAATGCCTTTGACAAACTTCTGGATGTGGCCATCGAACTCCACATACTGCTGATTTAAAAACTTGACTAACGCTTGGGCGGTTGTTAAGCGGATCGTTTTCACCGGTTTCCCTCCCGTAGATGTTCAAACTCGTTCGATCTCAAAATACCGACGGAGAACGTTCTCCATCTTTGCCTTTCCGGTTTGAATCGTTTCTTCTGCTTCCCATTGCCAATACTCGGGGCGGAATAACTCAATGGAAGCCATTTCATTGTAGCCAATGGTTTGGAGCGTACGTAAAATACCGTCCAAGTCAATCGCCCCGTCCCCCGGCCACACTCGATGGTGATCGCGCAGTGCGCCAACCGGCAAATCTTCACAATCATCCATATGGAATACGAAAATGTCCTTCGGATCCGCCGCTTGCAAGTCCTCAAGCCGGGAGTTCATGGCGTGGAAATGGAAGCAGTCGAGAACAAGGCCCACTTGGCCGCTGTCCACCTCTTTGACAATCTCATATGCCTGCGTGAACGTGTTAACGGAACAATTGGGATATCCGCAAAACTCAAGCGCGATTTTTACGCCGTACGGTTCGCTTAACTCTGCTAACTCCCGCAGTACGCGAACGGTTTCCGCCTTAATTTCAGCCTTGGTATAATCGCCTATGTCAAACGTCGGAACTGCAATCACCGTTTTGCAACCAATTTGTTGACCGATTTCACATAAGAACTGCAGATCACGAAGGATTTGGCCGAATCCTTCCCCATCACGGAACGTGATAAACTCCAGCGCATTGAATGCATACGGTTTTAAACGATGAGAAGCAAAGAATTGTTTCAAGTCGTCGACCGTATAGGAAGCTAGAAATTCTTTCAACTTATCAAGTCGAATTTCAATGCCGTCATAACCATATTTTTCACATAGTTCTAAGTCATTCTTTAATGTAGAATTTTTTAGCGTCGTCGCTTCATTAAATACAAGCTTCATCATTTTCCTCCAACCCTATGATTTTCTGTTTTTGCGAGAATCAATGAACACCGCCACCGTAATAATGACTCCTTTAAGAATTTGCTGCCAATATGGCGAAACATTCAACAAGTCGAGACCGTTATTCATGACCCCGATAATGAGCGCACCGACAATCGTGCCGCCGATCGTACCGATCCCACCGGCAAGGCTTGTTCCGCCAATGACCGCGGCAGCGATGGCATCGAGTTCATACATGACCCCGGCCGTCGGCTGCCCCGAGGAAATGCGCGAGGTCAAGATGAGTCCAGCCAGCCCTGACAATAGCCCGGCATATGCGTAAACGAAAATCTTATATTTATCGACATTGACTCCGGCAATTATGGCCGCCTGTTCATTTCCGCCAATGGCATACACATATTTGCCAAACTTCGTTTTATTTAAGAGAATGTAGGAAATGACCCCCACAAGCGCAAAGATGAGAATCGGGACCGGGATTCCCACAACATCTCCTTGCCCAATCCATAAAAACGATGGCGACAAATTCCCAATCGGTCTCCCGTCGCTGAATAACAGCGCTGCCCCTCTCGCTGCTGTCATCATGCCCAATGTGACGATAAACGGGGCAATGTTCGCCTTCGAAATAATCGTTCCGTTTATGACCCCAGTCAAAAGCCCTAACCCAAGACCGATCAAAATCGGGACAATCACGGGATACGTATCGGGGTGGGCAAAACTGGCGGCTACAACCGACACAAGCGCAATAACGGACCCCGATGACAAATCAATGCCGGTCGTAATAATGACGATCGTGACGCCAATCGCGACAATGCCGACCACCGACATTTGCCGAACAATATTTAATAAGTTGCCGGTTGTAAAAAATGTCGGCGAAAGAATGGACATCAAAATGACGAGTGCTATCAGAATCACCAACATGCCATATCGGTTTAAAAATCGATACCATTTGTCCTTCGACGTGGCCGTCGAAGAAATCCCTGCCTTCCCCTGTTTGTTCGTAACAGAAACTTGGCTTTCCATACCCATTCCCCCTGCTCTTTATCGCTTCGCCTCGATCAACTGGCCCGTTGCCAGCTGCATAATCCGCTCTTGGGTTGCTTCTTCCCTTGTCAGCTCTCCTGTTTTTCTTCCTTCATGCATAACGATAATCCGGTCGCTCAATCCCAATATTTCCGGCATTTCCGAAGAAACTACGACGATCGCTTTTCCCTTCTTGGCGAGATCAAAAATCAAATTGTAAATTTCCGCCTTCGCCCCTACATCAATTCCCCTTGTCGGTTCATCGAGGAACAAAATATCCGGGTTATGAAGCAGCCAACGGGCAATGAGTGCCTTTTGCTGATTGCCCCCGCTTAAATATTTGATCAACTGCTGCAAACTCGGCGTTTTAATCGCAAGCTGTTCGGCCAACCTTTGACAGTCTTCGCGGATTTTTCGTTGCTGCAAAAAACCCGCCTTCGTATACTGGTTGACCGTAACCGTGATCATGTTGTCCTCGACAGACAACGGTAAAAACAGCCCTGTCAGTTTTCGGTCTTCCGTCAACAGGCCCATCCCATATCGAATCGCGTCCCGTGCCGAGCGAATCGCAACCTTTTTTCCGTGAACATAAATGTCTCCCGCGTCCGGTTTGGCAACGCCAAAAACGCTTTCTAATACTTCTGTTCTTCCAGACCCCATCAACCCAGCAAACCCGACTATTTCTCCTTTCCGTACTTCAAAGCTCACATCATGAAATTTCCCTTTTTTCGTCAACCCTTTGACCGACAACGCCACTTCTCCGATCGGAATCTTTGGCTTATGGAAAATTTGATTCAATTCCCTTCCGACCATCATTTGAATGAGTTCATCCCTTGAAATTTGATGGCTCGGCTTCGTCCCGATGTACTTCCCGTCCCTCAGCACGGTCACCTCATCGGTGATTTGTTCGAGTTCATCCATCTTATGAGTAATATAAATAATGGATACGCCCTCTTTTTTCAAAGAGCGAATGATGTGGAAAAGGTGATGAACCTCTTTCTCCGTAATGGCCGACGTCGGTTCATCCATAATGATCAGCTTCGAATTGTAAGAGATCGCTTTCGCAATTTCCACCATCTGCATATTGGCAATGCTCAAATCCGCCATCTTCGCATTGGGGTCAATATCGATCTCAAGCTGTTCAAATAGTTGTCTCGTCTTTTTAATGAGTTCCTTCATTTTGACCCAACCCGCGAACGGATAACTCGGTTCTCTGCCGAGAAAAATATTTTCCGCCACCGTCATGTTCGGAACCGGGCTCAACTCTTGATGAATCATCGAAATGCCTTTATCGAGCGCTTGTTTAATCGTGGAGACTTTCAGCTCTTCCCCGTTGAACATGATCTTGCCTTGATCGGGCGTGTAAATGCCGATCAGGATCTTCATTAAGGTAGACTTCCCCGCTCCATTTTCCCCCATCAGCGCATGTACAGTTCCTCTTTTCACTCTCAGCTGCACGCGATCCAAAGCCTTTACTCCAGGAAACTCTTTTGTAATATCGATCATTTCCAATACATAATTGTTGCTCATTCGTACCCCGCCTTTTCGCTATAGATTGCCCCTTTTATCAAAGCGGATGGTTGCCCCACGGCTTTATAACGTCGGCCGTTCTATGAGCTTAGGTAGGCTAGTTTCACAAAGGAAAAGTGAATGTTAGGAAGGATGTCAGCAACGCGGCAGCATCCTTCCTTTTCACTCTTCTTTTCTCATTGCCACTTTTTGATGTACTCATCGACATTCTCTTTCGTAACCAGCTCATACGGAATCCAATTGTATTTCTCTACTTTTTCTCCTTTTGCCGCTTTAATAGCCGTCTCTAATCCAGCTTGTCCTTGGCCTTTCGCGTTTTGATAGACGGTGACTTTTAATTTTCCTTGCTTAACATATTCAAGAGCATCCGGCGTCGCATCAACTCCTGCTACAACAACATCATTTAACTTTCCAGCAGCCTCCAGTGCCATAATCGCACCGATGGCCATTTCATCATTGTTAGAGACAACAGCATCAATTTTTTTGCCAGACTGCAACCAGTTTTCCATCAGCGCCATTCCCTTTGCACGATCCCATTCTGCTGTTCCTTCTAGAACGACTTTCATCCCCGGATATTTTTTTATCACTTGCTTATTTCCTTCTGTCCGCTTGATTTGTGCTTCCTGACCCATTTGGCCGTTGATAATGGCGATGTTTCCTTTGCCTCCTAAAATTTTCGCCACTTCTTCCATTTGCATGATGCCAGCTTTGATCGATTCAGAACCAACATAGGATGTTGCCTTGTCTACCCCGTCAAAAATACGGTTTACAACCACGATTGGAATGTTCGCTTGATTCGCTTTTTCCACCATTTGCGGCGCCGAAACCGTATCGACAGGAATCAATACAATGGCATCCACTTTTTGTTGAACAAAGTTTTCCACTTGAGACAATTGCTTGTTTGCGTCATTCATCGCATCGACATAAATGACTTCTACATCTTTTTGCGTTTTGGCATACTCTTTCATTCCGTCTTGCAAGTAACTTAGCCATTTGTCATCAAAATCTGGAAGGGCTGCACCAATGACGATTTTTCCCGATTTGTCTCCCGATTGGGCTGTTTCTTGTTGTTTGTTACAACCAAACAGCAACGAAAAACTAAACAGCAATACGACTAACGACACCCACTTCATTCGACCTTTCATCTTCCTTTTGCCCCCTTGTCCCCTTTGTTTCTTTCAAACTTCTCTATCCATAGCTGCCATGTTCATCTCTCGATGGAGAGCGAAACCGACCTATGGACGTTTTTTATGACAAACGAAGCCTAGAAGGCCGGTGATTTACTAGGGCAACAGCTTCTTGGAATCGCTCTCCAAGTAAAAAAACTTGTAGCTTCAGCCCTATTTTCACACGTTCACCCATCGATCAAGGCAAACAGCGGTTTTTCACCGGCCTTCTAGAATAGCCTCGCTGCCGTCAATTAACGTGTTTGCTCAGCTACATGCCCTTCGAGCCATACTGTTTTTCCGCTGTCAAACGACTCGGTCGCCGCAATGGCAATTTTTAGGTTCACTTTTCCGTCAATTTCAGTTACTTTTGGTGTTTGCCGGTTTTGAACGCATTCGATAAAGTGGACAAGCTCTAAACGGTACGCATCGTTGAATCGCGTTTGGAAATCAGGGATGATTTCGTATGTGCTTCCTTTGGCATTCAACAATGTGACATTTTGATTGCGAAGAGTGCCAATAAACAAGGAGCCTTCTGTGCCGATAATTTCTGTACGAATATCGTGCCCGTATGGCGAGTTCCGGCTTGCCTCGATATCCCCAGCTGCGCCAGAGTCAAAATGGACATACGTAATTGCCTGATCCACATCTTTAAACTCTTTCATAAATGAATGCAACAGTACTCTTCCATGAGCGGAAACAGACGTAATTTCTGCCCCCATTAAGTAACGGGCAATATCATAGTCATGAATCGAAACGTCCAAAAATACGCGGCCGCTATGTTGAATAAACTCAGCCGGAGGTGAACCAGCATCTCTTGTAATCCCTTTAAAGTAGATTGGTTTGCCAATATCCCCCGCTTCAATTCTTCTCTTCGCCTCGGCATAAGCAGGATCAAACCGTCTCATAAAGCCGACTTGACAAATGACACCTGTCTCCTGAATCGTTTGAATGATGTCATCGGCTTCCTCTAAACTTTGGGTAAGCGGTTTCTCGACGAAGATCGCTTTGCCGTTTTTGGCTGCTTTTGCAATCATCTCTGCATGAGTGCTCGTCGGGGTTACGATCACGACGGCATCAATTGTCGGATCCTCGAATACATCATCCGGGTTCTTGGTCCAGTGCTCGATCCCGTATTCACGTGCGAACTGCTCCGCTCTTTCTCCAAGGGGATCAACGACACTCACTAATTTCGCCCCGCTCACTTGATGAGTTGCCAAGTTTTTCGCATGGTGGTGTCCAAGGCGCCCTAATCCAAGAACTGCACAACGAACGGTCATGATCCACACACCTTTCTTTGCTTAATGTAATCGCTTTCTAAATCGTCGTATTTCATCAACGCGATTGCACTTGCACTGACGGTAGCACTTCAGAAATGCTTACCCATCCCCCAGTTTGCACCGACCGTTCCACCGCCTCAAGCACGGCTTGATTGCGAACGCCGTCTTCGAAGTTCGGCGAAGGGCTGTACCCGCCGGCAATGCCATTCATCATTTCCACCAACAAGTTAATAAATGTATGTTCATAGCCAATAATGTGCCCAGCCGGCCAATAAGCCGAGGCATATGGATGCTCCACCTCTGTGCAGTTGATCGTCCGGAATCCTTGCAGTCCGCGCTCATCGTCTTCGAGGTACACTTGAAGGTTATTCATATTTTCCATATCCCAACGGATCGAGCCGCGTTCCCCATTAATTTCAAAACGGTTTCCTGCCCGATTTCCTCTGCTAAAACGGCTGACTTCAAACACTCCTAAAGCCCCGTTTTCAAAACGGGCCAAGAAGGCGGAGGCATCATCAACATCCACTTCTCCCCATGCCGTGCCTTCAACGCGCCCTTTTAAATGGATGTCCATATCTCCAAGCGGCCGTTTTTTAATAAACGTCTCCATCATGCCGACAACTTCGCGGAATTCTCCGACTAAGAAACGGGCCAGGTCGATAATATGCGCCCCAAGATCTCCGTGTGTGCCTGATCCAGATACTTCTTTTTTCAGGCGCCATATTAACGGGAAGTTCGGATCCATCAGCCAGTCTTGCAAAAACGTAGCACGAATGTGGTAAATTTTCCCCAGTCGCCCTTGTGCGATCAACTGCTTGGCAAACTGAACCGCCGGAGCAAAACGGTAATTGTGACAAATCATATGAACTACACCTGCTCGCTTGACAGCTTCCAACATTTCAAGCGATTGTTCCAATGTGAGAGCAAGCGGTTTCTCACAAATGATATGTTTTCCTGCTTTCGCTGCCGCGATTGCAATTTCCGCATGCGTATTGTTTGGGGTAACAATATCGATGACATCGATATCATCCCGTTCAATCAGGCGGCGCCAATCTGTTTCATACGATGCCCATCCCATTTTTTGCGCCGCTTCTTTAACTCCTTGCTCATCCCGGCCCGCAATGGCTTGCAGAACTGGGATGACATCTGTGTCGAAGTAAAAGGGAAGATCGCGAAACGCATGGCTATGCGCTTTTCCCATAAACTTATAACCAACCATGCCAATCCGGATTTGTCTTTTCTCTTTCATTCTCTCACCCGCCTTTTTATTTTGACGGAGCTGTTTGGCGAAAGTCGATTATTTTCCCCGTTTTAGCACTTTCATAAATCGCCTCTAGCAATTGAATCGAGCGGAAGCCATCTTCAGCTGTCACCGGAGGCTTTGTTCCATGGATAATGGCATCAATAAACAGACGATCCTCTTCCTTATATCCCCATTTTTCTTCAATGGATAATTGATAGAAATCATGAATGTGCGCCGCCTGCTGCAACCCTGGGGCATACATGACTTTTTCGAGTTCTTGGGTTGCGACCGTGCTATACTTCCCATAAACCTCCAAACTCTCAAACGGAAAGCTCCATCCAGCATGAGCATACGTCACAAAATTGACGATCGTCCCCGAGACAAATGTCATCATAATCGCGAATGTATCTAATTCCTCTGTCGAAATGTTTTGTTTTGCTTCGCAGTAAACCGTTTGTACTTCACCAAATAAATAACGGCATAGATCCATCAAATGGAAAGGAGTTTCATACAAGAAGCCTCCCGTCACCTTCGGGTTTGCCGTCCAAGGAGGATTTAACAGTTCGCCGCGGTTCATTTTTACATGAGCCAAATAGGGGGTTACCTCCCCGGAATCAACCAATTCCTTGACTCTTTTATACACCGACGCATACCGGCGGTTCATTCCCAAGTTGTAAATCGCCTTTGATCGTTCAGCCGCTTGCCTGATCTGCTCTGCCCCCTCCAAAGAAGTCGCCATCGGTTTTTCTGAGAACACATGCACATTGTTTTCCAGACATTTTAGTACCGGCTCAACATGCATCGTGTTTGGCGTCGTCACGTAAACAGCATCTACACCAAGATCAAATAATTCCTCGAGGCTTTTGACCGCTTTTGCTTCCCCGGCTTCCTTCGCCAATGAAGCGGCTCTTTCTTCCACAATATCCGCTACCCCAATAATTTGAACCCGCTCATCTTTCTTTAGGATCGACGTATGTACCTTGGCAATCCCTCCGGCTCCCAAAATCCCTACTTTCACCCGAGTCATTATTTTCTCCTCCTCATCTCCGTTGTAGCAGGGAAGCGCTTTCTAATACATCGAAAACAATGGTTATCATGTCCATTAATAATAGTGCAATCTAATCTCCATCGAACTTTTTTGAGCAAGCGCTTTCCTTTTGTTTTTTATTTTACCCTCAACCTATTATTTTATCAAGTATTTTTTCTAAATTTATAGAATTTTTATTAAAAAATAAAAGAACAGCTATTTACAGCTGTTCTTCTCATTAAATTTAACGTTTTCTCCGGTAACATCTATTATTTCATAAAAACAATCTGCTCACATCCTTACGATTTCACTTTAGCGATATGACAGGCCGATTTCCTTACCACTAGATGAGGCGGCAAAATGATCCGCTGTTTCGTATGATTGGTCTCTTCAATTTGGGCAATTAGCAGGTCAACCGCTTGCCTTCCCATTTCTTCAATAGGTTGGGCGACTGTCGTCAACGGCGGGTCGATAATGGCCGATAAAATCGTATTATCAAATCCAACCACTGACAGATCATCGGGAATGCGGAGTCCCAACTCTTTGGCCGCCTGATAAATGCCAACGGCAAGAGAATCAAAACAGGCAAAAATCGCTGTCGGCCTTGGGGTCGACTGCAACAGCTCCATCGCCGCCCTTTTTCCATCAGCCATCGAATAGTCCGTATATACAATCCAAGATTCTTCGCATTTCAAGCCGTTCTCTTGAAGCACCTGCTGATAGGCCTGCAGCCTGTATTTATCGCTTGTGCGACTTAAATTCCCAAGCATGATCGCGATCTGTTGATGTCCTAGGGAAACAAGATGCGAGACAGCCTGATATCCCCCTAAAAAATCATCAACTCTCACCACGTTAATGGCCAGCTCCGGGATGTCTTGGGCAATAAAAACCAAAGGGAAATTCTCTTCCAACAGCTCTTTGATCATTGTATAATTGTTCGTTGTGGTTCCGATAATGATGCCATCCACGCTTTTTTGGCGCAATAAAGAAAGATACATTTCTTCCGTCTCCGGGTTGTTATCCGTATTGCACATCAGAACGTTAAATCCCTGTTCTCTCCCCCGATCTTCCACTTTCCTAGCGATTTCAGAAAAAAATGGGTTTGCTACGTCAGGGATGACAAGGCCAATCGTTCTTGTCCGCTTACCAGTCAACGCCGAGGCGACCATGCTCGGTTGATAATGCAGCTCTTCCATTACCCGAAGAACTCTTTTTCTCGTTCTTTCACTAATGCGCCCGGTATTATTGAGCACCCTTGATACCGTTGAAATGGATACACCCGCTTTTTTTGCTACATCGTAAATGGTTACTTTCATCGCTCATCATTCTCTCCATCTGTTGTAGTCAAGCTCGTTAGGTAAAGCGCTTGCTCTCTTTAATGTTATTCTAATCCTTTTTCCACTTTCTTTCAATGATTTTTTCGATTTCGTAATAAATGAAACCCATATATAAAAACCGGCCTAGATTGACCGGTTTTAAGCAAAAATATTGTCATTTCTCCTACCTCCCCCGAAACATCGGCTTCCGCTTTTCTAAAAAGGCGCGGACGCCTTCGCGGTGGTCTTCGGTTTGCCGCATGCGCTGTTGGGCGTCGGTTTCAAGTTCGAGCACGCGAAGCAACTCCTCTTTTGTTTGTTCGACATACAGCAATTTCGTGGCGATCATGGCTTGAAGCGGTTTTTCTCGCAAGGAAGCGATGAATTGTTCGGCTTGCTCCTCATTGTCAACGACGAGATCGACAAGTCCAAGGTGTTGCGCTTCGTCCGCGCTCATCGGTTTTCCTTCCCAGATGATGTGTTTCGCTTTCGCCTTGCCGACCCGCTGCGCCAGGAAGAAATGCCCGCCGCCATCAGGGATGAGGCCGATGCCGATGAAATTCATCGCCAGGCGCGCTTCTTTCGTGGCGATAAGATAATCGCTTGCCAAGGCGAAGCTGAATCCAAGGCCAGCCGCTGGGCCATGGATGAGGGAAACGGTGATTTTCGGCATCGTATACAAGAGCATGATCATCTCCCGAATCGTATTCATCACCGTCTGAAACTGGTTTGGATCATCGACAGCGAGCATCGTCTTAATGTCGCCCCCAGCCGAAAATCCTCTTCCTCTGCCGCTAATGACGACAACGGAAGCGTCGCTTTCCTTGACTTTCCGCAGCGCGTCGACGAGCTCATGCAACATTTGTACATCCATCGCATTGAGCGCCTGCGGGCGATTGAGTTCCAGTATTGCTTTGTTTTGGTCAAATGTCAAAACAACTGTTTCCATCGTTCTCCCCCTCTGAATCATCATTCATTTATTCATTTCCCGATCGGAGGGCAAAATTCCTTTTTTGTGCATGAAAAACTGGGTGCCCGCAGTCAAGGCACCCTCCCTTTCATTGCATTTTACCGTGTATGTTTGCCTGCTTTCTTTACAGCCGTCCTTTCTCCTCGCCTAAAGCAGCAAGCAGCCGCTCGATCCGTTCGAGCCGGCACCCCATACTCCCGATGGAGAAGGCGATCCATATTAACTGCCACAAACAGCACAAACGGCAGAAGCCACGCAAACAAAGGAAACAACCCATCTCCAATCGGAATCCTCATTTACCCCAACTTTTTCCATCTATAATTTTAGTTTTCGTTAAAAATAATCAATTTCAACTCCGTCATTTCTTCAATCGCATAACGAATGCCTTCACGGCCAAACCCGCTTTCTTTCACGCCGCCGTACGGCATATGGTCGACGCGGAACGTCGGGATGTCGTTAATCAACACGCCGCCAACGTGCAGTTGTTTCGCCGCTTTCCACGCGGTATGGACGTTGTCGGTGTAGATGCCTGCCTGCAAGCCGTAGCGCGAGTCATTGACCAATTCAATGGCTTCATCGATCGAACGGACGCGGTTGATCAAGACGATCGGGGCGAACACTTCTTGGCAAGACACTTTCATCGTCGGTTCGGCGTCCACAATGACCGTCGGAAGCAAGATATTGCCGTCGCGCTCGCCGCCGAGGACGACGTTTGCGCCGCCTTGTTTCGCCTCTTCGATCCAAGAGAGCGCCCGGTCGACATCGTTTGGCGTAATCAAGGCGGATACATCGGTATTCGGATCGAGCGGGTCACCCGTCTTCAATTGTTTGGCCGCCGTGACAAATTTCTCAACGAATTCGTCATAACAATTCTCATGCACGTAAATGCGCTGGAGTGAAATGCACACCTGCCCTTGGAACGTGAACGCACCGAACACGCAGCGCGGGATGATGCGGTCCAGATCGACCTGCTCGTCGACGATCACGGCCGAGTTGGAGCCGAGCTCGAGCGTCACCCGCTTTAAGCCAGCTTTATTGCGGATCGCGATGCCGACTTCCGGGCTGCCGGTGAAGGTGATCATGCTGATGCGCGGGTCGGTGACGATTTTGTCGCCGACCGTGCGGCCGCTTCCCGTGACGACGTTGAGCGCCCCTTTCGGCAAACCGGCTTTTTCGAACAGTTCGGCGATAAAGTAGGCGGACAGCGGCGTTTGGCTGGCTGGCTTCAACACAACGGTGTTGCCCGAGGCGATGGCCGGGCCAAGTTTATGGGCCACCAAGTTCATCGGGAAGTTAAACGGCGTAATCGCCCCGATGACGCCGATCGGCTCGCGGACCGTCAAGGCGATGCGATGTTCCCCGCCCGGCGCGGCGTCAAGCGGCAGCGTTTCCCCATGAATGCGCTTCGCTTCTTCGGCGGCGAATTTGTACGTTTGAATCGTGCGGGCGACTTCCCCTTTCGCCGTGATGATCGGTTTGGCTGCTTCCAGTGCGATCAACCTTGCCGCTTCTTCCTGCCGCGCTTTCAGTTGCTCGACAACCCGCTCTAAAATGGCGGCCCGCTCATGAGCAGGCATAGCGGCCATCGTTTGCCGCGCGGCGTACGCCGCCGCGATCGCTTCGTCGACTTCTTGTTCGGTGGCCACAGGGATTTCGGCAATCGTCTCGCGTGAGTATGGCGATTTCAGCTCAGTGTACGACTTGGCTTCCCGCCATTCACCGTTGATGTATAGCTGTTTTCTTCCCGCCATGTTCTCATCCTTTCCTAAACTAGTATTCGCAACCCCAACATTGCCTGTGCCAATACATTTTTTATTTCGCCGCAAATTTGCTAGAATCCTCTTTTCTGATCCGTTTATAAGACGTGTTGCTGGTCCTCTATCATTTTATTCGCCTCTTTCAGATTAGAGGATGGAAAGAGGTAAGAAAAAACCACAATGGAAACGATACTCACCCCAATTCCATACATAATCGGATTGGTCGAACTCAATCCCTCCACGACCAAACCAATGAGAACGACCAATGAGCTGATCACGATCGAATAGAAGCCGGCTTTCGCTGTTGCCCGTTTCCAAAAGAAACCGAGAACCACTGGCACGAAAATGGCGCCTGACAAAATGGCATAAGCTACATCCAATGCGACAAGCACATCCTGAATCCAAATAGCAAAGACAATGGCGACAATCCCAACCGCTAGCGTCATCATTCTGGACAAAAGAACAAACTGTCGATCGCTCATATTTTTAAGCCAATATTGCTTCAAAATATCATGCGACAACAAGGTGGACGAGGCAAGCAATGTTCCGGAGGCCGTCGACATGAGAGCCGAACATACGCTGGCCAAAATGAGCCCTAACAAGCCGTGTGGCAAAATCTCTAATGACATGTTGGCAAATACGTTTTGCGGATCGTTTATATTGGGAAAAATGAGCACCCCGCACATGCCAATAATACTTAAAGCTGCGGCATAAGCAACGCTGTAAAGACCGGCGTACACCGCGCCGCCTCGAGCAATGTTCGGTGTTCTCGCCGTAAACACCCGTTGCCAAATGTCTTGTGATACCACCATTCCTAAGGTATAGAGCAAGAAGTATTGGAAAATATTTGTCCATCCCATCGACGTCAGATCAAAATGCGACGCTGGCAATCGCTCCAAAAGCGATGTCCATCCGCCAACATGGGACAAACTCATTGGCAGCATTACGAAGAAAATGCCGACGCTCATGACGATAAACTGAATGATGTCCGTCATCGTCACGCTCCACATGCCCCCGAGAATCGTGTAAAACAGCACGATCCCCCCGCCGACTAACATCGAAACGGTCATGCTCCAGCCTAAAACGGCATGAATGATGGTGCCCATCCCAATGACTTGTGTCACCGAAACCATCAACGTATAAATCGCGGCAACCAACGCGCTGATCAACCGCGTTTCCTGATTGTAACGGCGGCCCAGCAGTTCGCTGATCGTGGTCACATGGGCGCCGTAAATTTGGTTTGTAAAAAACAGACCGAGCACCGCAATGCCTAGACCAATCATAAAAACAAACCACATGCCTGAAATCCCAAATTGATACCCTAACTTCGCCGTGCCGATCGTTGAAGCGCCGCCTAAAATCACAGCAGACAAACATCCAAGATAGACAAATAGTCCGAGATTTCGGCCTGCCAACGCAAAATCTTCGGCGGTTTTCGCCCGTTTCGCCCCCAAAATCCCCGCGGCGACCAACACGAGAAAATAACATAAGAGAACCCCAGTATCCAGCGCGTTCATCACCATTCCCCCATCCTCTTATAATTCCGAAATCGATCTCCTTCGAGATCCTTTCATAAAGGCAAACATTCCTTCAACGAGGAACGACATTGGTTCCTGAATACAACCAATTTCCAAATGGCAATCGGCATGTGCCCCTCTTTTTTCATTTTCCAGAAGCGAACGAATGCACACCGATTTCCGCTTCATATTCGGTCAACGCCTCGTCGAGCATGCTTAATCCTTCGTCAATCTGTTCTTTTGTCACGATCAGCGGCGGGATCATGCGAATCACTTCTCCTTGATTGCCGCATAGATAGAAAAGAACGCCTTTTTGCAGGCAACGATTCAAAATATTCATCACTCCCTCCCCATTCGGTTCGCCAGTATGCGGATGGACGATCTCGATGCCGATCATCAGACCGATCGAACGCACGTCTCCGATCACGGAATGCTTCTTTTTTAAAACTTCCAGTTTTTTTCGCGCGTATTCCCCAACTCCCCTGCAATTTTCCAACAATTTTTCTTCCCGAAACACTTCTAACGTCGCCAGCGCCGCCTCACATGCGATGGGGTTGCCGCCAAAGGTTGTCCCATGGCTGCCGAGCGGCCACTGTTTCATTAATTCTTTCGAAGCCACTGTTGCACTTAATGGAAGACCGGAAGCGATGCCCTTGGCAATGGCCATAATGTCTGGGGTGACACCGAATGTTTGAGCAGCAAACCACTCGCCAGTACGACCAAAACCTGTCTGTACTTCATCGAAAATGAGTAAAATTTCATAGCGATCACAAATTTCCCTCATCTTTTGAAGCCACCCTTTGGGAGGCACAATATATCCTCCTTCTCCCAACACCGGCTCGACAATCATGCATGCCACTTCTTCCGGAGTCACTTGATGGGCAAACAACGACGCTGCATCACGTTCAAGCTTATCGGCGAAATACACATCGGGATCCTCTCCGGCCGGACAATCCTTTGGATTGGCATATGGAAGTTGATACGTCAACCCATTTGGCTGCAAGTATTTCCGATATTTGCTTTTCGATGTGCTGACGCTGAGCGCCCCTAACGAACGGCCATGAAAACATCCGGTAAATGAAATGACGTATGGCCGCCGTGTCACATGTTTCGCTAATTTGATCGCACCTTCGATCGCTTCTGTTCCACTGTTGGCAAAAAAGAAGCAGTCAAGTCCTTCTGGCAAAATTTTCGTCAGCTCTTCGGCCAAGCGCAAAATGGACTCATACATGATCACACCGCTCGGCCCGTGCATTAGGCGGTCTGCGGCCTCTTTGATGGCCTGCACGACCTTTGGATGACGATGACCCGTATTGGCCACGGCGATACCAGAAGTAAAATCAAGATATTTCCTTCCATCTAATCCGTAATAGTAGCACCCCTCTTCCTTGACAACCGGCAGATTCGGATGGTCTTTCGCCATCGTTGGCGCGAGCAGGTCGGGCATTTTGTGAAAGAGAGGCATCCAGTTGCTCTGTGTCACGCACAACTCCTCCTTTGGTTCAGGCATGTTTGTTCCATGTTTATTCACCAAAAACAAATACGCAATTTTCGTACCACCATTCAAACTATTCTATATTTTTAGCCATCACCTCGCATTAACCTCCAACTTATTCTTCTGTTTTAGAAAGGTAGGTGAAAAAACAACCGGGACGCGCCAATCAGCGGCATTCCACCAAAAAAGAGTTGATCCACAAAGTTTCTCTAATTGAGAAATATTTGGGATCAGCAGTGTTTTGTCCTATATCACTAGCCTTTTAGACTCCTATCATGACTTTGCTTACCATCTCTGATATCATTCATTTTTGAATCAAAAAATTCATTATTGAATTAACACAAATAGTTCTTCTTCCAAGAAACATTTCCTCATAGCAAAGAGATGGGTTTCAAATAAAAAACCGCACCACAAAAAGGTGGCACGGTCCAAAATTCGACTGCATCGCGAAGTTTTCATGAGTAGTTTGGTCAGGACACTAATCATGCCAATTCGGCAATAACCTCTTCGATGACATCCAATGCTTCCTCCAGCTGTTCATCTGTGATGACAAGCGGCGTTAACAGACGAATGACATTGCTGTACAGACCCGCACCCATGACGATGACCCCCCGTTGATGGCATTCTCGCAAAATGGCGGCCGTCAACTCCTTATTCGGCGTTTTTGTCTTAGCGTCAGTGACAAATTCAACGGCCACCATGGCGCCGAGCCCCCGAACATCCCCGACCGTCTCGTATTTCTCCTGCAGCCGTCTGAACCGATCAATGGCGATTTGTCCAATGACATTGGCCCGTTCAACCAACTGTTCTTGCTGCAACATGCGAATCACTTCCAAAGCAGCCACGCAGCCGAGCGGGCTGCCTCCGTACGTCCCGCCGATTTCTCCCGGGTTGGGTGCATCCATGACTTCCGCTCTTCCCGTCACCGCACTAATCGGCACTCCTGCTCCGATCGACTTGGACATGGTGATTAAATCAGGGATCACATCAAAATGTTCAATGGCAAACATCTTCCCCGTTCGTCCAAATCCCGTCTGGATCTCATCGGCGATAAACAAAATCCCGTATTTTTCACAAATTCGTTTGACCCCTTGAACAAATGTTTTCGACGGAACAATAAACCCGCCCTCCCCTTGTACAGGCTCCATAATGATTGCGGCTACCTCTTCTGCCGGAACGTCGGAGAGGAAAAAATCCTCAAGCCGCCGCAAAAGCTCAGCGTCCAATTCCTCGTTGGTCATGCCCGCTGGCTTTCGGTAATAATACGGATAAGGCAGTTTGTACGTATCGGGCGCAAAGGGGCCGAATCCGAATTTATAGGGTTTGACTTTGCTCGTGAGCGACATCGCCAGCAGCGTCCGTCCATGAAATCCTCTTTCAAAGGAGAGAATGGCTCTTCTCCCAGTATACTTTCGGGCGATTTTGACGGCATTTTCGACCGCTTCTGCCCCGCTGTTCAAGAAGAAGGTCTTTTTTGAATGATTTCCTGGCGTGATGCGGTTCAATGTCTCTGCTAATTCGACATACGGTTCATACATCATAACATGGAAACATGGATGAATATACTGCTCCGCTTGTTTTTGGATCGCTTCCACCACTTTCGGGGGGCAATGGCCGACATTGAGGCTTCCAATCGCCCCAGCCAAGTCGATAAACGTATTTCCATCCACATCGGTTAAGAGAGCCCCCTCTCCTTTTACCGCAAATGTCGGTACGGTGTGAAACGGCCCCCGCGGAACATTCTCTTCTTTTTTTCTTAATAGCTCCTTTGCTTTTGGTCCCGGAATCGCTGTTTTGACTTGGATATATTTTTTTGTTTTTGCCTTCATCGTTTTCTCCCTCCGTCTCATTGAGCATCGTCATCCATCTTTGTTAGATATGCAAAAAACATGCCAAAATTTCATGGAAAATCTTATGACACGGAAAGAGGATTTTTTCTCTTCTTTAGATAAAGTTAGTAATAGAAGCGCTGACAGACTGCTAGGAGGGAAAGTATGCAACGTACAGCCGATGTGTTGGAATTCGAGTTGGATGCGATATTGAGATCATCGAACGACAATATTGTCATCGCAGACGAAAACGGGATCGTTCTTCGCGCCAGCCCGAATTGCTTGTCCATATACGGAAAGGACGCCTCTTATTTAGTCGGAAAATCGGTCTATCAATTAGAAAAAGAAAACGTCTTTTGCCCTTCCGTTACAGCCAGAGTATTGCGGGAGAAAAAAGAGGTTCAATTGATGCAGCAAACCGCCACCGGCCGGGTTGTCATGGCGACAGGAGTGCCGGTATTTGACCAACAAAACCGCCTTGTCCGAGTCATTAGTTTTTCTCATGATTTAACAGAACTGGAGCGTTTGAAAGAAGACTATGAAAAGCTGAGAAAGCAGATGGAACATTATCAAATGGAAATCGAGGAGTTGAAGCCGGACCATATCGTCATCCAAAGCAAGGCGATGGAACGAATTTGGAAGCTCGTGCACCGCGTGGCCCAATCGGATGCGACGGTTCTTTTCCTCGGCGAGTCTGGAGTCGGAAAAAACGTATTCGCCCGTTCCCTTCATCTCCATAGCCCAAGGCGAAACGAACCGTTTATTGAGGTCAATTGCAGCGCCATTCCTGAATCGTTGTTTGAATCGGAAATGTTCGGCTATGAAAAAGGGTCCTTTACCGGTGCGCAAAAAACAGGAAAACCAGGGCTGATCGAATTGGCCGACAAAGGAACTCTCTTCCTTGATGAAATTGGCGAGCTTCCCCTTTCAATGCAAGCGAAACTGCTGAAAGTGCTTCAAGAGAAAAAAGTCATACGCGTTGGAGGCATTAAAGAACGAACGGTCGATTTTCGCCTGATCGCCTCGACGAATCAGAACCTAGAACAGATGGTGAAACAAGGGAAGTTCCGCCAAGATTTATTTTATCGTTTGCATGTGATTCCGATTTATGTTCCTTCTTTGCGCGAGAGAAAAGAAGATATTTTCATGCTGGCGCAATACTTTTTGAAAAAATTCAACGAAAAATACCAAATGGATAAATATTTCCATCCGTCCATCGTCGACCATCTCATTCAGTACGACTGGCCGGGCAACGTGCGTGAGCTGGAAAATATGATCGAACGGTTAGTCATTACTTCTGAAACGAGAGCCATTTATCCGGAATATCTTCCCCTGAATCCGTGATGGTTGGAAATCAACTTTTGATTTTGGTGTTAGTTCTATGGA
>ERZ1673754.15-NODE-15-length-75032-cov-26.305667_pt1 | contig 75032 bp, 84 predicted proteins | sample MGYA00580183_ERZ1673754 | MGnify/ENA primary metagenome ERZ1673754 (study PRJEB41219, sample SAMN04549621) | soil metagenome | isolation source: soil | place: USA: Wyoming, Fireholl Drive Yellowstone National Park | collected 2009-07-28 ...
TGACAACGCCCGTAGTGAACCGAAAAAATGTTCTCCACAAAGTCTTGACTGACTCGAATGGTAATTTACAGTTGAAAAAAAACTTTTTTTATATTAAAATAAATAAAAAAATAAGGTTCATCACCAAATTTTGTGATTTAGTGACAAAAAAGAGAAAGCACTGACGAGATCCTGGCAATAATGTTAGCGGTGAAATCAACATTAAGGAGGTCTCGTAAGTGCTTTCGATACCACTAGGATTGCCAGAATTTAAAGTGATTAAACAAGAACTTCTTTCCTATGGTTATGCGATTCATGTAGAGAAAACAGAGACACAGGAACGCTGCCCTCATTGTGGGTTTGCCACTTCCTCTGTCCACGACAGACGGACAAGAAAAGTACGGGATTTGGCGATTTTCCATCAACCGGTGTACTTGTTCGTAAAGGTAAAGCGCTATCGGTGCTGGAATTGTTCCCAAGTGTTTTCCGCCTCTTTGGAATCGATTCAACCCAATCAACACTACACCAATCGATTTTGTGAGTACTTGTATGAACTTTGTGAAGGCTCCACCATTCAAGAGGTTAGCCGAAAGCACCGCATCCCATATACGACATTGGAGCGCATCTATTACTTCATTGCATCGAAAAAAGCAAAAGAGCGTCAAACAGCGATAGAAGCATCTTCTCAAGAAGAGATGGTGCTTAGCTTAGATGAAATCGCGGTAAAAAAGGGACATCAGTATGAAACCGTATTGATGGATGCCAAAGCCGGATCGGTCATGGGAATGCATGCCGATCGCCAATGTGACTCCGCCCTCCACTTGTTGAGCCAAAATGTCCTGTCGAAAGAAAGGGTCCAAACGGTGATTCTTGACATGTGGGAACCTTATCATAAGGCGGTTCGCGCCCTGTTTCCATCTGCTTCGATTGTCATCGATAAGTACCATGTGATTCAAAAAGTGACACAAGCCTTGGATCAAGCAAGAAAGGAATTTCCTCCATTGAAAAAGGCTCGATATCTTCTCTTAAAAGGCTGTGAAAAGCTTCGTAAGGACCAACGGCTTCGATTGGACGATATCTTGGAGGAGTATCCGGTACTTTCCATTGCTTATTATCTGAAAGAGTTGTTTCGGGATTTTTACCGAACCGATGGATATAACGAAGCAAAGGAACGCTTGGAAGAATGGATTCAGTTAGCCAAACAGAGCCCTTTTGCTTCTTTTCAGAAAGCAGCCAACACGCTTGAAAGGTGGAAGGAGCCGATTCTTTCCTACTTTTTGTGCCCATATACCAATGCCCGAATCGAGGGGACGAATCACAAGATCAAAAACATCAAACGCCGGGCATATGGCTATCGAAATCGAGAACGGTTTCGTTTGCGTGTATTTCTGGAGTGTACAGGGAACACTACAGGTAGTCAGGCTGCTTAAGCGCTCTCTTCTTCCGCTATCGGTATGATAGTTGGTAGAATGGAACCCGTCAAGGAAAGCACTTGACTGTTTCCATTCTACCAACTTCGTGGTCTGTATGCGGAAGAAGGATCCTGACTGATGAACCGATTTCATCCAGCTAACATATTTCTGGGGTTGAGTGGAAATCACAGAAAATGGTGAAGACCCAGAATACTTTTATGAAGAATTTGGTTACTATAATTGGGTGAAACCCCCTGTTCATTTAACATCTGATCAATATGTAAATGTCCTGGAATTGGGGCCTAAGGAAAGTCCAGCTGATGCAATGTTATACAATTCGTATACAGTTATTTGGTTGCCTTCTTCCATGAAATGGGCTATATGGGGGGATAGAAATTACGGCATTTGTATTTTAGGACTTCGAGATGCGAACCATCGTGTGGACGCATGGCCGATTGTAAAAACTTGGCGTCCAATGGATCAAACGGTTCTATCATGGGTGGCGCTTAATTTTGCCAATCAACAGCTTCCGCAAGAGGTTGTCGATTCTCTTTTCTTGCATTATTCTAACGAAGCTAAGTAAAGAAGCCTCGCCTTGAACGCTAGGACAGAACAATAAGGATCCTTGATTGGCAACAAGCCTTTCAAGGTTCTTTTTTCGTGACCATTCAAGGAAGGGCAAGCACGAACGGCGATGTTATCTCCCTGACAGATGTGCAAGGAAACGTGGTGGTTCGCTACCAGTACGACACATGGGGCAAAATTCTTTCCCAATCCGGCGCCTTGGCGGAGGAAAACTCATACCGATATGCGGGGTATCAATATAACAACGAAACAGGTCTGTATTATCTGATCGCCTGGTACTATCATCCAACGCATGGCGTGTTCCTATCCCTAGATCCGGATCCGGGGGATGCGGACGATATCTTGACGCACAATGGATACACGTACGCAAATAACAATCTAGTGATGTTGATAGATCCGGATGGGCATTTCTTCTGGTTTGCCGTCAACGCGGGGGTTGCGGCGTATGGTGGATGCCAAGCCTTTAAAAAAAGGTGGTTGGAAAGCCGTGGCGATGGTTGCAGGTGCATCGTTGATAGGCAGTGTAGCTTTCAACAGCAGGGGAGTGTTTGCTTCAAAAAAGCAAAGGCCGCCCCTGAGCGCCGAGAACGGCCTTCCCTTTTATTTGCCGCACTTGCCCGTCAGTCAATGCTGCACAGCTCGGGCGGGCAGCCTTCGCAGGCGATTTCGTCACGCAAATATTGCAAGTTGTGGACGCAAATTTTTCCTTTTTGCACGGAGATGACGCCTTTTTTCCGCAAATCGCCGAGCATGCGGTTGACGACTTCACGGGCGGCGCCGCAAAAGTTGGCGAGCTCTTGGTTCGTCAGCGGCACGTCGATCAAAATGCCGTCTTCTTTCATGACGCCGTAGCTGTTGCACAAACGGATGAGCGTTGAATAGAGCGCTCCTTTTTTGCCGTGTAAAATCAAGTCGCGGAATTTCGTCTGCGTTTTGCGGAAATGGAGGCTCATCCATTTCATCAACTCGATCGCCAGCGTCGGATTGTTGGCAAGTTCTTGTTCGAGCGTCTCGCGCTTAATGGCGGAAACGACGCCGTCTTCCAGCACTTTCGCCGTCAGCATGTAGCGGGCCCCAGGACAAAACAGTGTCAGCTCGCCGATCAAATCGCCCTCGCTGCAAATGCGCAGCGCGAGCTCCTGTCCGTCCATGTCCATTTTGCTGATTTGGATTTTCCCCGATTGGATATAGTAAATGTCGTCTGCTTTTTCCCCTTCTTGAAACAAGTACGTTCCCTTCTCAAGGTGAAGATCGCGCCCAAGCGGTGTAAGCCACTTCTGCCATTCACGAGATTCCATCTCGTTCATCCGATCACAACCTTACGTAAAATGTATCGCTATATAAAAGTGTACAGGAAAAAAGAGGGAAGTCAATATAAGGATAGTGAAAAGATTGAAAACTTGTTGAACATCGATGGAATCGTTTGTGAAAGTCTTTGCATCCCGAGAACATGAGGGTGATGGAGTCAAGGATGCACCTTGGCTGCCGGGACAAATCGGTATTCGTTTCCCATAGACGGAGGGAGGGGCAAGAAAAAAATCCTCAAAAATTATTAAATATACATTTGATTTTATTTTTATACAGTATTATAATGAGAACTACATGAGGCATACGGGTGAGGGGGAACGTCATGAAAGTGGCAATCATCGGGGCGACGGGATACAGCGGCGCGGAGCTGTTCCGCTTGCTATACGGGCATCCGCACGTGAGCCAGTGCGACGTGTTCTCGTCGTCGCAGGACGGGGTTCATGTATCGGAAAGTTTCCCGCACGTCGGCGCGGTCGATGGTGCGGTGTTGCATAAACTTGAAATCGAGGCGCTTGCCAAGTATGACGCGGTCTTTTTCGCCACGCCGCCCGGGGTGTCGGGGGAGTGGGCGCCGGCGCTCGTGGATTGGGGAGTGAAAGTGATCGATTTATCCGGGGATTTCCGTTTGAAAGACGGCGCGGTGTACGCACAATGGTATGGGCGCGAGGCGGCGCCATCTGCGTATTTAGAGCGGGCGGTGTACGGATTGACCGAGTGGAACCGCGAGGCGGTGCGCGGAGCCGTGCTCCTATCCAACCCGGGCTGCTATCCGACGGCGACGCTGCTTGGCTTGGCGCCGCTTGTCAAAGAAGGATTAATTAAGGAAGACTCGATCATCGTGGACGCCAAATCGGGCGTATCGGGCGCGGGACGGAAAGCCGGGCTCGGGACGCATTTTTCCGAAGTGAACGAAAACGTGAAAATTTATAAAGTGAACGTCCATCAGCACATTCCGGAAATTGAGCAAACGCTGCAAACGTGGAATGAAGCGATGGAGCCGATTACGTTCAGCACCCATTTGATTCCGATGACACGGGGCATTATGGCGACGATCTATGCGAAGGCGAAACAACCGATTTCGCCAAACGACTTGGTAGATTTATATAAAACAAGTTATGAAGGTTCGCCGTTTATCCGCGTTCGCAAGGTCGGGCAATTTCCGACGACGAAAGAAGTGTACGGCTCAAATTATTGCGACATCGGCCTCGCCTACGATGAACGGACGGGACGGGTGACGGTCGTGTCGGTGATCGATAACTTAATGAAAGGTGCGGCCGGGCAGGCGGTGCAAAACTTCAATTTGATGATGGGGTGGGATGAGGCCGAGGGCCTCCAATCCTTGCCGATCTATCCGTGAGGGAAGGGGAACGAACAATGACAGCGACGAAACAAACGGCGCAAGTAACGGCGGTCGCCGATGGAACGGTCGTCACGCCGAAAGGATTTCAAGCGGCTGGGGTGCATGCTGGGTTGCGCTATTCGAAAAACGATTTAGGGGTTATTCTATGCGACGTGCCCGCTTCGGCGGCGGCGGTGTATACCCAAAGCCATTTCCAGGCGGCGCCGCTCAAAGTGACGCAGGCGAGCCTCGCTGTAGAACAAAAATTGCAGGCGGTCATCGTCAACAGTGCATGCGCGAACGCCTGCACCGGTGCGCAGGGGCTCAAGGACGCCTATGAAATGCGCGAGCTGTGCGCGAAACAGTTTGGCCTGGCGCTGCACCATGTGGCCGTCGCTTCAACGGGCGTGATCGGGGAATATTTGCCGATGGAAAAAATTCGCGCGGGCATCGAAAAGCTTGTTCCAGGGGCGACGATGGCGGATGCTGAGGCGTTTCAAACGGCGATTTTAACGACGGATACGGTGATGAAGCGCGCCTGTTACCAAACGACCGTCGATGGGAAAACGGTCACCGTCGGCGGGGCGGCGAAAGGATCGGGGATGATCCATCCGAACATGGCGACGATGCTCGCATTCATCACGACGGATGCCAATGTTTCGTCGCCGGTGCTGCACGCGGCGCTGCGGTCGATTACGGACGTTTCGTTTAACCAAATTACGGTCGACGGCGATACGTCGACAAATGATATGGTCGTCGTGATGGCAAGCGGTCTTGCCGGAAATGACGAGCTGACGCCGAATCATCCGGATTGGGAACACTTTTACGAGGCGCTGCGGAAAACGTGCGAAGACTTGGCGAAGCAAATCGCCAAAGACGGCGAGGGGGCGACGAAGCTCATTGAAGTGCGCGTGCGCGGTGCGAAAACGGACGATGAGGCGAAAAAAGTCGCGAAGCAAATCGTTGGCTCCAACTTAGTGAAAACGGCCGTTTACGGCGCGGATGCCAACTGGGGGCGGATCATCGGCGCGATCGGCTATGCGGACGCTGACGTTGATCCGGACAATGTTGATGTCGCGATCGGGCCGATGGTGATGCTGAAAGGAAGCGAGCCGCAGCCGTTCTCGGAAGAAGAAGCGGCGGCGTATTTGCAACAAGAGACGGTCGTCATTGAGGTCGATTTGCATATAGGCGATGGTGTCGGCGTCGCGTGGGGCTGCGACTTGACGTACGATTATGTGAAAATCAACGCCAGCTATCGGACGTAAGGAGAGAGAAAGATGGGGAAAACGGTCGTCATCAAATGCGGCGGCAGCGTGCTCGATGAGCTGTCTCCCGCCTTTTTTGCCAGCGTCAGAACGATGCGGGAACAAGGGATGGATGTCGTCATCGTCCACGGCGGCGGGCCGGAAATCGGACAGATGCTCAAAACGCTTCGCGTGCCGAGCGAGTTTGTCAACGGCTTGCGGAAGACGACGAAAGAGGTGCTTGCCGTTGTGGAAATGGTGCTCTCCGGCAAAGTGAACAAACAGCTTGTCGCGATGCTCAGGCAGCACGGTTTGCCCGCGGTCGGTGTTTCCGGCGTGGACGGGGGGCTGCTTGAAGCAGAACCGATCGACTTGGCCAAACTCGGCTATGTCGGCCGTGTGAAAACCGTTCGTTCCCAGCTGTTGCGCACGCTGCTTGCGGCGGGCTACATCCCGGTCATTTCCCCGCTTGGCATCGATCAAAACGGGCAAACATACAACATTAACGCCGACACGGCGGCTGGGGCGGTCGCGGCCGCTATCGGCGCCAGCCAGCTCGCGTTTGTGACGAACGTGCCCGGCATTTTGCGAGACGGCGCGCTCGTGGCCGAGGCGACGGCGGAAACGATTGAACGACTGATCGAAGACGGCGTCATCACGGGCGGGATGATTCCGAAAGTGAAAGCGGCGCTCTCCGCCCTGTCCGATGCGCTGCCCGAGGTGATGATCGTCAGCGGCAAAACGACGTTTTACCAGAACGGAACATGGCACGGCACAACGATTCGCAAAGAAGTGGGGGTATATTTATGAGCGCGCTGTTTCCGACATACAACCGTTGGAAGATCGCCGTCCAAGCCGCGGAAGGGACGGTGGTGACCGATGTGAATGGAAAACAATATCTCGACTTTGTTTCCGGCATTGCCGTCTGCAATCTCGGCCATCGCCATCCGTACGTCCAAAAGGCGATTGAAAAGCAGCTGAATCAATATTGGCACGTATCGAACTTGTTTACGATTCCCATTCAAGAAGAGGTCGCGTCCTTGCTTGTCGCCCACAGCGCCGGCGACTGCGTCTTTTTCTGCAATAGCGGAGCCGAGGCGAACGAAGCGGCGCTGAAGCTGGCGCGCAAACATACTGGGAGACACAAAGTCATTACGTTCCGCCAGTCGTTTCACGGCCGGACGTTTGCGACGATGGCGGCGACCGGGCAGGAGAAAGTGCATAGCGGTTTTGGTCCGCTGCTTCCGGAATTCATTCACTTGCCGCTGAATGATGTCGACGCTCTCAAGCAGGCAATGAACGAAGAAGTGGCCGCGGTGATGCTTGAGGTCGTCCAAGGGGAAGGCGGCGTCCGCCCGGTGGATCCGGCGTTTTTGCAAATAGCGTCGGAGCTGTGTCAACAGCACGGGGCGCTTCTGATCATTGACGAAGTGCAAACCGGCATCGGCCGGACCGGGAAGCCGTTTTCGTACCAGCATTTCGGCGTGGAGCCCGACATCATCACCGCAGCGAAAGGGCTTGGAAGCGGCATTCCGGTTGGGGCGATGATCGGCAAAGCGTTTTTGAAAGAATCGTTTGGACCTGGGGTGCACGGGTCGACGTTTGGCGGCAACCCGATCGCGATGGCCGCCGCCAAGGCGACGCTTGAAGTTGTGTTTGATCCGGCGTTTTTGCAAGATGTGCAGGAGAAAGGCCGCTATTTGCTTGCACGCCTCCATAACGCGCTCGCTTCGCTTGACATCGTCAAGGACGTGCGCGGGCTCGGGTTGCTGGTCGGAATCGAGTGCCAAACGGACGTCGCACCGCTGTTGCCATTGATTCACGAAAACGGCTTGCTCGTCCTTTCGGCGGGGCCGAACGTGATCCGCCTGTTGCCGCCGCTTGTCGTGACGAAAGCGGAAATCGATGAAGCGGTGGACATTTTAACAAACGTGTTGAACAACGCCAACGCCTCAGCCGTCTTGTAAACGGACGGCCGACGGCTTAATTTTTATTCCTGTTCATGCATAAAAATTCCTGAACGGTTATAAAAACTCAAACGATGAGGTGGCGCCAATGAAAGCGTATTTGCATGTGGCGAGCGGAAAAACGTTCAGCGGGGAGGTCGCCGCTCCGCTTGAAGAAAAGGTGAGCGGGGAGATCGTTTTTTTCACCGGCATGACCGGTTATCAAGAAGTGTTGACCGACCCGTCGTATAAAAACCAAATCATCGTTTTTACGTACCCGCTGATCGGCAATTATGGCATTAATGAAGACGATTTTGAAAGCAAGCGGCCGCACGTCGAAGCGGTCGTCGTCTACGAAGCGAGCGGCACAGGATTTCATTACGGGGCGAAATACAGCTTGGCAGAATACTTGCAGCATTGGAACATTCCGCTTCTCACGCACGTGGACACGCGCGCCCTTGTGAAAGAAATCCGCACCGCTGGGACGATGATGGCGGAATTAAGTTTGTCGCCGATTCCAGCAGTTGCTGATGAGGAAGCGGCGTTTCCCGTGCGCGCGGTGTCAACGAAAACGATCGAAACATACGGCGAAGGCGGGCCGCATTTGGTGCTCATCGATTTCGGCTATAAAAAGTCGATTTTGCAGTCGCTCCTTGCACGCGGCTGCCGGGTGACGGTCGTGCCGCATGATACGGCGCCGGAAGCGATTGACGCGCTGAAACCGGACGGGCTTGTCCTCTCGAACGGCCCGGGCGATCCGAAACAGTTACGCCATCAGCTTCCCGCTATCCGTCAGCTGATCGACCGGTATCCGACGCTTGCGATCTGCCTTGGCCATCAGCTTGTCGCCTTAGCGTACGGGGCGGATACGGAAAAACTCCGCTTCGGGCACCGCGGCGCCAATCAGCCGGTGTGGGACGCCGGGAAGCAAAAAGTGATGATGACATCGCAAAATCATAGTTACGTCGTCAAAGAGGAAAGCTTGGCGGGCAAGCCGTTTGACATCCGCTTCATCAACGTCAACGACGGCTCGGTCGAGGGCATCGTCCATCGCCATAAACCGATTTTGTCGGTGCAATACCATCCGGAGGCGCATCCGGGGCCGCACGATACCGGCTATATTTTCGACGAATTTTTGCAAACCGTGTTCAAGGGAGAGAACGTGTATGCCTAAAGATTCTTCGCTTCAGTCGATTCTCCTGATCGGGTCGGGGCCGATCGTCATCGGCCAGGCCGCCGAGTTTGATTATTCCGGCACACAAGCGTGCATCGCCTTAAAGGAAGAAGGATATCGCGTCATTTTAGTGAACAACAATCCGGCGACGATCATGACCGATGAAGTTCATGCCGATGCCGTGTATTTTGAACCGCTCACCGTCGATGCGGTCGAAGCGATTATTGCCAAAGAACGCCCGGACGGGCTGCTCGCCACGTTCGGCGGCCAGACAGGGCTCAACTTGGCGTTTCAGCTGCATGAAGCCGGCGTGCTTGAAAAGTATGGGGTGAGACTGCTCGGAACACCGATTGAAGCGATCAAGCGCGGGGAGGACCGCGAAGCGTTCCGCGCGTTAATGCATGAGCTTGGCGAACCAGTGCCGGAAAGCGAAATTGTTACAAGCGTCGAGGAAGCGGTCGCGTTCGCCGAACAAATCGGTTTTCCGATCATTATTCGTCCTGCGTATACGCTCGGCGGGACGGGCGGCGGCATTGCCGAAAACATGGAGCAGTTTCTCGCGCTCGTAGAAAAAGGATTGAACGAAAGCCCGATTCATCAATGTTTGATCGAACGGAGCGTCGCCGGGTTTAAGGAAATTGAATATGAAGTGATGCGCGACCAATCGAATACGTGCATTACCGTTTGCAATATGGAAAACGTCGATCCGGTCGGCATTCATACAGGAGATTCGATCGTCGTTGCACCGTCGCAGACGTTGACCGATGAAGAGTACCAAATGCTTCGTTCTTCAGCAGTGAAAATCATTTCCGCATTAGGGATCATCGGCGGCTGCAACATTCAGTTCGCCCTTGACCCGAACAGCAAACAATATTACTTAATCGAAGTCAACCCGCGCGTCAGCCGCTCGTCAGCGCTCGCCTCGAAAGCGACCGGCTACCCAATCGCCCGCATTGCGGCGAAGCTGGCGGTCGGCTATACGCTCGCGGAACTCGTCAATCCGGTGACGAAAACGACGTACGCCAGCTTTGAACCGGCCTTGGATTATGTCGTCGTCAAGTTTCCGCGCTTGCCGTTTGACAAGTTTCCGCACGCGGATCGGAAGCTCGGCACGCAAATGAAGGCGACCGGGGAAGTGATGGCGATCGACCGTAACATGGAGCGGGCGTTTCAAAAAGCGGTGCAGTCGCTCGAAGGCAAAAACAACGGACTGTTGTTGCCGGAGCTTTCGGTGAAAACGAATGATGAGCTGAAACAGCTGCTTGTCGACAAAGACGACCGCCGCTTTTTCGCGATTTTGGAACTGCTCCGCCGCGGGGTGGCGGTTGAAGCCATTCACAAATGGACGAAAATCGACCGCTTTTTCCTTTGCTCGTTCGAGCGGCTTGTCGCCCTTGAAAAACAGGCAGCGGCTGCAACGTTGGACACGATTGAGGAGCAAACGTTCCGTTTCTTGAAAGAAAAAGGATGTAGCGACGCCTTTTTAGCTGAAACGTGGGGCGTGACGGAGCTTGACGTGCGCAACAAGCGGAAGGAACTTGGCATCGTGCCGTCATACAAAATGGTCGACACGTGCGCGGCCGAATTTCATTCAGAAACGGATTATTACTACTCGACTTATTTCGGCGAAGACGAGCGAAAACAACCGAGCGGCAAAGAGAAAGTGCTGATCATTGGAGCCGGACCGATCCGCATCGGCCAAGGCATTGAGTTTGACTACAGCTCCGTTCATAGCGTGTTCGCCTTGCAAAAAGAGGGCTATGAAACGGTGATGATCAACAACAATCCGGAAACGGTGAGCACCGACTTTGCCGTCGCCGACCGCCTTTACTTTGAGCCACTTACCTTAGAGAGCGTCTTGGATGTCATTGAAGCGGAACAAATCAAGCATGTCATCGTTCAATTTGGCGGTCAGACGGCGATCAATTTGGTCAAAGGACTCGAAGAAGCAGGTGTGCCGCTGCTTGGCGTCACGTACGATATGATTGACCAGCTCGAGGACCGCGATCGTTTTTACCAGTTGCTTGAGGAGCTTGACATCCCGCACGTACCGGGCTTGATGGCGAACAACGCCGAGGAGCTCGCCGCCAAAGCGGCTGAGATCGGCTGCCCGGTGCTGCTTCGTCCGTCGTATGTCATCGGGGGCCGCGGCATGTTTATCGTCCATAGCGAGGCGCAGCTCGCTGCTTTGATCGAGCAAGGCGAGTTGACCTATCCGATTTTGATTGATGCGTATTTGGACGGGAAAGAGGCAGAAGCGGACATCGTGACGGATGGAACAGACATCGTGCTGCCGGTCATCATTGAACACGTCGAAAAAGCCGGCGTCCACTCCGGTGACAGCTATGCTTGGCTGCCGGCGCAGACGCTCACAGACGAAGAAAAAGCGAAAATCATCGACTATGCGGGCCGGATTGCGAAAAAACTCGGCTTTAAAGGAATTATGAACATTCAATATGTCATTGCGGACGGCAATGTATATGTCCTGGAAGTGAACCCGCGCGCGAGCCGGACGGTGCCGATCGTCAGCAAAACGACCGGCGTGCCGCTGGCTCAAATTGCGACAAAATTATTGCTTGGGAAATCGCTTGTCGACATCGTTGACGAAAAAGCGCGCGGCTTGGCGGTCATGCCGTACGCCGTGTTAAAGTATCCGGTCTTTTCGACCCATAAGCTGCCGGGGGTTGACCCGGTGGTTGGGCCAGAGATGAAATCGACCGGCGAAGGCATCAGCATCGCCGCAACGAAGGAGGAAGCGGCGTATAAAGCGTTTTATCCGTATTTGCAAAAGAAAGCGAACGCGAACGAGGTCTATGTCATTGGCAACATCGATGCCGAGCTGGAGGCGGAGATGACGGCGAAACAGCTGACCATCGTCGCTGATGTCCCGTTTGCCGATTGGGTGAAGCGCGACACGGCGCTCGCGGTGATCGACTTGGGCAAAGAGGAAGGCGAAGCGAACAAACGAATGACTGCGTTGTCCCGACAATTGCTCGTCTTCACGGAACGTGAGACATTGAAGCTCTTCTTGCAGGCGCTCGATGTCGATCATCTTGATGTGCAGCCGATCCATGGCTGGTTGGAAAAGAAAAAACAGGCAGAACAGGCGGTGATCGCATGAATGCAGTGATGTCATTAAAAGGGAGAGATTTTTTAACGCTTCTTGATTTCTCGACAGAAGAAATTTTGGACTTGCTGGCGTTAGCAGCTGATTTAAAAGCGAAACAAAAAGCCGGTGTATCGTATACGCCGCTTTCCGGGAAAACAATGGCGATGATTTTTGAAAAGCCGTCAACGCGCACGCGCGTGTCGTTTGAAGTCGGCATGATTCAGCTTGGCGGCCAGGCGATGTATTTAAACGGAAACGATTTGCAGCTTGGCCGCGGCGAAACGATCGCCGATACGGCCCGCGTCTTGTCGCAATACGTCGATGTCATTATGATTCGCACATTTGCCCATCAAAAAGTCGAGGAGTTGGCCGAATATGCGTCCGTTCCGGTCATCAACGGCCTGACGGACGACGATCATCCGTGCCAGGCGTTGGCGGATTTGCTGACGATTTATGAAGTGAAGAAAACGTTCCAAGGCGTCAAGCTCGCCTATGTCGGCGACGGGAACAACGTCGCCAACGCCTTGCTTGTGGCCGCGGCGAAAGTCGGCATGGATGTCGCCATCGCCTGTCCGCCGGGCTATGAGCCAAAGAAAGAATATGTCGAGGCGGCGTGCCGAATCGGTGAACAGACAGGCGCCGCCGTCACGGTGACGCACGACCCGCTTGTGGCGGTGGCGGGGGCGGATGCGATTTATACGGATGTCTGGACGAGCATGGGCCAAGAAAGCGAAAGTGCTGAGCGGCTGCAAGTGTTTCAGCCGTATCAAGTCAACGAAGAGCTCGTCAAAGCGGCGAAGCCGGATTACCTCTTTTTGCATTGTCTGCCGGCCCATCGCGGCGAAGAAGTGACGGCCGGCGTCATGGACGGTCCGAACTCGGTCGTCTTTGAGCAGGCCGGCAACCGGCTTCATGCGCAAAAAGCGATTTTGTTGTCCGTTTTATAGCAAAGGGGGAATTCCCGTTTCGGGAGTTCCTTTTTCACTTTGAAAAGGATTTCGAGGGGAGAGCTCCTTTTCGTTGTGAACAGCTTGGCGTTCCGTTTGCGATCCTCCATCATTTTCCTTCTTATGAACAGCGATGAAACCGGGCATGATAACAAATGCAATCGAAGCAAGGGGGATGAAACAAATGGGCCAACCGCGCCATTTCAAACCAGGCGATAAAGCGCCGAACAACGGCGTGTATATTGAAATCGGCGAAACGGGAGACAATGTAAAGCACCCGAAAAAGCTGAAACTGAAAGCCGGCGATACGTTTCCAGAAACGTCGAACCATAACCGGCATTGGACGTATTTGCGCAAACCGTGAAGCAGAACAAAAGCCATTCCAAGCATGGAGTGGCTTTTCATTTGCCGTGCGCTTTGCGATCCGCTATAATGATTTATGGTCAAAGAAGGTCAAATGGAGGGGACGGCATGGACGCAAGCCGTTTGACGGAAAAACTGCAAGAGGCGCTTATGGCGGCGCAGTCGCTCGCCAAAGAGCGGCATCATCAACAGCTTGATGTCGAACATCTTCTGCTGGCGCTCCTCGAGCAAGAAGATGGCTTGACGCCGCGGCTGTTTGCCCTTTGCGGCGCCGACCGCGCTCAGGCGATCCGCTGGCTGCAAGACCGGCTTCGCCAAAAGCCGGAAGTGCACGGAGCGGGAGAGGGACAGATGTACGTTGCGCCTGCCTTGGCGCGGCTGCTTGAGGGGGCGGAAAACGAAGCGAAACGAATGCAAGATGAGTACATATCGGTCGAACATGTGCTGCTCGCGCTGTCTCATGGCGCCGAGCCGGTTGCCCGGCAACTGGCATCGTTTGGCTTGACAGAGGAAGCACTGGTAGAAGCCGTGAGAAAGGTAAGGGGGAATCAACGCGTGACGAGTCCACATCCGGAAGCAACCTATGAAGCGTTGGCCAAATACGGGCGCGATCTTGTCGCCGAGGCGAAGGCGGGAAAAATCGACCCGGTCATCGGCCGCGACAGCGAAATTCGCCGCGTCATCCGCATTTTGTCGCGGAAGACGAAAAACAACCCGGTGCTGATCGGTGAGCCGGGCGTTGGGAAGACCGCTATTGTCGAGGGGCTCGCCCAGCGCATCGTGCGCAAAGACGTCCCGGACGGGTTGAAAGACAAAACGATTTTCGCTCTTGACATGAGCGCGCTCGTCGCCGGAGCGAAGTTTCGCGGTGAGTTTGAAGAGCGGCTGAGGGCTGTATTGAACGAAATTAAAAAAAGCGAGGGCCGCATCATCTTGTTTATCGACGAGCTGCACACGATCGTTGGCGCCGGCCGGGCCGAAGGGGCGATCGACGCCGGCAATATGTTAAAGCCAATGCTCGCCCGCGGCGAGCTGCGCTGCATCGGGGCGACGACGCTTGATGAGTACCGACAATACATCGAAAAAGACCCAGCGCTCGAACGCCGCTTCCAGCAAGTGCTCGTCCAAGAGCCGACCGTCGAGGATACGATTTCGATCTTGCGCGGATTGAAAGAGCGATACGAAGTGCACCATGGCGTGAAAATTCACGACCGGGCGCTCGTCGCGGCCGCGGTGTTGTCCGACCGCTACATCTCGGATCGCTTTTTGCCTGACAAAGCGATCGATCTCGTTGATGAGGCGTGCGCAACGATCCGGACGGAAATGGAATCAATGCCGTCCGAGCTTGATGAAGTGATGCGCCGCGTCATGCAGCTGGAAATTGAAGAGGCGGCGTTAAGCAAAGAGACGGATGAAGCGAGCCGCGAGCGGCTGGCGGCATTGCAAAAAGAACTCGCTGACTTGCGCGAAAAAGCGAATGCCATGAAAGCGCAATGGCAACAAGAGAAAGAGGCGCTTGACCGTGTCCGCCGCGTGCGCGAGGAACTTGAGCGGGCGAAGCGTGAGCTCGAGGACGCGGAAAACGACTACGATTTAAACAGGGCGGCCGAGCTGCGTCATGGACGGATCCCGCAGCTTGAGAAGCAGCTCAGGCAGCTCGAGCAAGAAATCAGCGAGCAACGGGAAGGAAAATTGCTGCGCGAGGAAGTGACGGAAGAAGAGATTGCCGAAATCGTGTCGCGCTGGACAGGCATTCCGCTCACCCGCCTTGTCGAAGGGGAGCGGGAAAAGCTGCTGCGGCTTCATGAATGGCTCCATAAGCGAGTCATCGGCCAAGACGAAGCGGTGGAGCTCGTCGCCGACGCCATCTTGCGGGCGCGGGCCGGGATGAAAGACCCGAACCGTCCGATCGGCTCGTTTTTGTTCCTTGGACCGACCGGCGTCGGCAAAACGGAGCTGGCCAAAGCGCTGGCCGAGGCGCTGTTTGACAGCGAGGAGCAGCTCATTCGCCTCGATATGTCCGAATACATGGAAAAACATGCTGTCTCCCGTTTGATCGGGGCGCCGCCCGGCTATGTCGGCTATGAGGAAGGCGGCCAGCTGACCGAGGCAGTGCGGCGCAAGCCGTATTCCGTTCTATTGTTCGATGAAATCGAAAAAGCTCATCCGGACGTGTTCAACATCCTGCTGCAGCTGCTCGATGACGGACGGCTCACCGACTCGCACGGGCGGACGGTCGATTTTAAAAACACAGTCGTCATTATGACATCGAACATCGGCTCGCCGCTGTTATTGGAACACAAAGACGGCGACATCGATGAACAGACGCGCAGCCAAGTGTTTGACCAATTGCGCGCCCATTTCCGCCCAGAATTTTTAAACCGGATCGACGATATCGTCTTATTTAAGCCATTGTCGATGAATGAGGTGAAAGGCATCATCGAAAAGTTCGCCCGCGAGCTGTCGGCCCGTTTGGCCGATCGGCATATCGAACTCGTGCTGACCGAAGCGGCGAAGCAATACATCGCCGAAGCGGGCTTCGATCCGGTCTACGGCGCCCGCCCCTTAAAGCGGTTTATGCAAAAGCAGATCGAAACGCCGCTTGCGAAAGAGCTGATCGCTGGGCGGGTGAGAGAGTACGGCACCGTCATGGTCGATGCCGAAAACGGCCGGCTTGTCATTCGCCCGTCAGCGTGAAACGAGTCGAAGAGGCGGGGGATAGCCGGGGGAAGAGACGCGCTTCTTGCTGGCAGTGTCAAACGTTTTTATGCCCCCATAAAGCCCATCCCATTGAGCATTGTGGGGCACGTGGCCGGCTGCAGAAAACACCAACCTACACCCATCAAGATGGAATCCCTCCTCGACTTACGCCTATATACGTGTTGGAATGGGGCTTCTCGATGACAAAAACAACGCCTTGGGACTTTCAACCCAAGGCGTTGTCTTATGAGGAGAATGATCAATGGCGATGATCCCCAGCCGGCTCGTCCGGAATCAAAGCGGCGACGACAAGGACTAAAACGGTCACGATCACGCCGAGCAAGGCGCCGGTTGTGAAGTTGTAGCCGATCCCTTGCATCGAGCCCATGACGTACGTCGCCATTTGCACAAGCAAAAACGTCCAAAAAAACGTCCAAAACAAGCGCATCTTTGTTCCTCCCATCTTCTCGTCATTCCTTTTCTTATCTTATCACAATTTGTCGCGTAGGCATATACCCGGACGTTTTTTTTGGCCGCGCATATCGTATACTGTACAATTATGTATCGTCAAACAAGGGTGAATGGAAACGATGGCAGGACAACGACGGTTTTTCCAACTCGATGAACAATGGTGCATCGTTCACGTGCCGGAGCGCCCAAACGGGTTTGCCCTTTTTTTAATGGGCGATGGCGACCATTTCGTGAATGAACAGACGAGTTTTTGGCTCGAGCATCCGAGACGGCGCCAGTGGCTGGACGAGTGGCTTGAACAAGGGTACACGGTGTTTTCATCTCATTTGTACGGCCGGCATTGGGGAAGCCCGAAGGCGGTCCGGCTGGCGCGCCAACTCATCTACTCGGTATTGAAAAGCGAGATCGTCAACCGACGCATCTATATCGTCGCCGAAGGAATGGGCGCGCTCGTCGCCCTGCAGTTGCTTGGCGTCATGCCGAGGCAAATCCGCGCCGTCGCCATGCTCAACCCTTGCCTTGATGTGCGCGCCCAGCTTGAACACGAGCGGGGCCACCCATTCGTGTATCGGCGGATGGTAAAAGAAATCGCCCTCGCTTACGGATTGAAGGAAGAGGAAGTGCCGGAGGGTGTCCCGTCTCTTTTCCTTAGCCCGCACGATGTCCCGGTGATGATTTGGCAGCTCGCCGGCGTGAGCGAATACCCGTCCGCATTGCATAGCCGGAAGTACGAACAATGGATGAAAACAACCAACCACCGGGTGCGCATCGTCTACCAGCTGCCGGAAAAGCGGCGCCAGCTTGCTTGGCAGATCGGGCAATTTTTTCGCCAATATAACGAACTCCCGTAAAGAGCGAAGGCAGACGCATGAGGTTGTTGCGTCTGCTATTTTTTCAATCCATCGATGAGCGAGGAGATTTTTTTGATGAGCGGTTTCAGCTGCTGCAACGAGTCCGTCAGCGTACCGACGTTTTCGACGAGTTTCATCAAATCAATGTTTGGCAGCGGGAGCGGCTCCGTTTTTGTTTGTTCGTCCCGCCGGCCGGTCCGTTTTGGAGGAAAGGGGCCGAACATGAGGCGGGAGAAGCGGTCGCGCTCTTCACGGCTTTGCCGGGATGATGGGACGTTCGCCATAAAATCAGTCCTCCTTTTTTCCTCATCGTTTGCTTGTCATTGTATTGTATGGCGGAGGTAAAACGTTGGTTTGGACAAATGCCTTCGGGCGGGAAGAAAGCAATAGGATTCCGGCCGGGAAGGCGCGCTTTTGCTATTGCGCATATGCGCTCTTTCCGTTAAAATTAGTACCAAGTAATAATAATTGGTTATGTGGACTGATTGTACGTTGACAATTGTGCTGTACTTGGGAGGCTTTTCGGTTATTTTGGAAGAAAAAAAGGAGATGAATGGTATGGGAGCAGGAATTATCGGGGTCGGCCGCTATGTGCCGGAAAAGGTGTTGACCAACGCCGACTTGGAGAAAATGATGGATACATCAGACGAATGGATTCGGACGCGCACTGGGATTGAGGAACGCCGCATTGCGGCAGATGACATCGATACGTCCGATATGGCGTATTTTGCTGCCGAAAAGGCGCTTGCGGATGCCGGTGTCGAGGCGAAAGACATCGATCTCATTGTCGTTGCTACCGTAACGCCAGACCGTTCCTTTCCATCAGTTGCTTGCATGCTGCAAGAGCGGCTTGGGGCTGTCAACGCCGCGGCAATGGATCTCAGCGCCGCCTGCTCCGGATTTATGTACGGAATGGTCACGGCTGCCCAATTTATTGACACGGGGGTTTACAAGTATATATTAGTAGTGGGGGCCGATAAGCTGTCAAAAATCACCGATTGGACAGACCGCAATACGGCGGTGTTGTTTGGCGATGGAGCCGGTGCGGTTGTCATGGGCCCGGTGTCGCCAGGGCGGGGCATTTTATCATTTGAATTGGGCGCTGACGGAACAGGAGGAAAACATTTATACAAAGACGAATATATCGTGATGAACGGCCGGGAAGTGTTCAAGTTCGCCGTCCGGCAGATGGGAGAGTCAAGTGTGCGGGTGCTTGAAAAAGCGGGGCTGACAAAAGAGGATGTCGATTTTCTCATTCCCCATCAAGCGAACATCCGCATTGTGGAGGCGGCGAGACAGCGGCTCGAGCTGCCGGAGGAAAAAATCTCGACAACGATTCGCCGCTATGGAAACACATCCGCGGCCTCCATTCCGATTTCGCTCGTGGAGGAGCTGGAGGCAGGAAACATTCACGACGGTGATCTCATCGTCATGGTCGGGTTCGGCGGCGGGCTGACATGGGGCGCGATCGCCTTGCGTTGGGGCCGTTGATGTTCTGTATCCCAACATCATTATCCAGAATAAAGGAGAGGCAGAGGAATATGGAAAAAAGACGAGTCGTCGTGACCGGAATAGGCGCCGTCACCCCGCTGGGGAATGACGCAGAAACGACGTGGAAAAACATTGTCGCCGGCCAGTCCGGCATCGACATTGTCACCCGCGTCAATCCAGACGATTTTCCAGCGAAAGTGGCGGCAGAAGTGAAAGATTTTGATCCGTCGTTGTTTATGGACCGCCGCGAAGCGCGGAAGATGGACCGGTTTACGCAATACGCCGTGGCGGCGGCGCTCATGGCGGTGAAAGATGCGAATTTGGAAATCGGTGAGCATAACGCCGAGCGGGTCGGTGTTTGGATCGGCTCTGGCATCGGCGGTATGGAGACGTTTGAGCAGCAGTTTGAAATTTTCCAGCAGCGCGGCTATCGCCGGGTGAGCCCGTTTTTCGTGCCGATGATGATTCCGGATATGGCTGCGGGGCAAGTCTCAATCATCCTTGGGGCGAAAGGAATGAATTCATGCACGGTCACCGCTTGCGCGACGGGCGCAAACTCGATCGGCGACGCGTTTCGGGTCATTCAGCGCGGCGATGCGGATGTGATGATCGCGGGGGGAACGGAGGCGCCGATTACGAAAATGTCGTTTGCCGGCTTTTGCGCGAATACGGCCCTTTCGACCAATCCGGATCCGAAAACGGCAAGCCGCCCGTTTGATAAAAACCGTGATGGCTTTGTCATGGGGGAAGGGGCAGGCATTATCGTGCTTGAAGAGCTGGAGCATGCGTTGCGCCGCGGGGCGAAAATTTACGCGGAAATTGTCGGCTACGGCGCGACGGCTGACGCATATCATATCACTGCACCGGCGCCGGGCGGTGAAGGCGGCGTGCGGGCGATGCGACTGGCGCTGCAGGATGCCGGCTTGCAGCCGGAGGACATCGACTACATTAACGCCCACGGCACAAGCACGGAGTACAATGACAAATATGAGACGATCGCCATTAAAGAAGTGTTTGGCGACCATGCCTATAAGCTTGCGATCAGTTCTACAAAATCGATGACCGGTCACCTGCTTGGCGCAACCGGCGCGGTGGAAGCCATTTTCTCTGTGTTGGCGATCCGCGATGGCGTCATTCCACCGACCATCAACTATGAAACGCCGGATCCGGAATGCGACTTGGACTATGTGCCGAACGAAGCCCGCCGGCAGACTGTGCGCGCAGTGTTAAGCAATTCGTTTGGATTTGGCGGCCATAACGCGACATTGATTTTCAAAGCGTATGCGCAATAGATAGCAATGAAGGCCATTAGCCTCGGCCGGACGAACCCGGCCCCGTTGGAAGACGGGCGCCGGGCTTCACTCCGGACGGGGCTTTTTTCGTTCACCGTCCCGGTTGCCTTGACATAAGGTAGCAAAAAGGGAGGGAAGACGATGGGACTGGCTCCAACTGATCGTTGGCTTGAACAAGATGAAGGCGATCCGCTCCGTGTTTGCGCCCGGCTGGCGCCGTTTTTTGCCGATGCACCAGCGCGCGCCATTCATCGTTATTTATGCTTATATGGCATGTATCGAAGCGCCCGGCAGGCCGTTCGCCTTTTGCCGGAGATGAAGGCAAAAGGCCTTTGGGAGCGGCTTGCCCGCTTATATGACGAACAGCGGGTGAGATGGAAAGGGCCTGACGTTCCGGTGTTTTTGCTGCCGGCCGATGATGAAAACCGGAAACTTTTGCGCGAGTTTCGCGGAAAAGGAGGAGTGGCGTTTGCCGATAAGCTCGTTTTCTTTTTGCTGCCCGATCATCGCGACGAGGAGGTCGCGGCATTGGTGGCGCATGAGTACAACCATGTTTGCCGGCTGAAGCAGCTGCCGTATGGCGGCAAAGAGGCGACGCTGTTAGATGCGGTGATTATGGAAGGGCTGGCAGAACATGCCGTCGCTGAAACAGTCGGACCGGAACAATGCGCCGACTGGACGTCGTATTATACTGACAGGGAGATCGAGCGGTTTTGGCGCCGCTACATCGCCCCCAATCAAGATGCCGCTGTTTCGCACCCACTCAGCTCCCGCATTTTATACGGCCTTGGGTGGTATCCGAACATGGGCGGCTATGCAGTCGGTTATGCCATCGTCCGCCGCTGTTTGGAGCGGGGGTATTCATTGGCTCAATTGATGGCGATGGAGGCGAAACAAATGGTTGCTTTAGCCGGTCTGGACAGCCGCGGGTAAGGCGGGATGGACCAGGGGCGATGATAGGCATCTTGTCCACCGAACAGGCATATACGTAAAGAAAGGACGTGGACAAGAAGGAAGGGAAGCCCGATGGTCCGCCTGTTTTTTTATTTGGTCGGCTTTGGTTTTTCGGTCGTCGGCGGCATGATGATGATCGTCTATTTAAACATCATCACCCCGGAGCACGGGTTTGGTGAATACGCTGCTTATATCGCGACAAGGGCGGAATGTTATTTATTGCCGCTCGGCTTGTTGCTTATGTGGGCGAGCTTGTCGTTTCCAAGCCGTGGCTCATAGTGGGGAAAAGAGGGCGAAATGGAATAAAATTCTGCCCCTCTGCCTATACTGATGGACAAACACGTCTGGAAGTGAGGGGTATCACATGCTTTACCTGCACGACATTTGGGTGAACTGGTTTGAAGGTGAAGAGAACGGGTACAACGTCTGCCATTTTCACGAATGGCGCAAAGACGACCAAATTGAGTTGCTTGACCAAGTGCCGCTGTTAAAAGTGTCCCCGGCTCTATTCCAATATATTGAAAACAGTTTATCCGACCTTCCGAAGCCGCTTTTGGACGATGTGTACCAAAAAGCCTATGTCCGCAAAAACCATGAACGGATTCAGCTCGATTATTGTTTCGTTGTGACCGACGGAGCTGGCATTTTGGCCGTCGATACGATCGGCTATCATATTCCGATCCGCAAAAGCCGCCTCATTCCGCGGCAAGAGCAGCTTGTGTACGAGATGGCCGCCGAGACGGAAGAGCGGGCCTACCCGCTGCCGAAGTACGAAAAAGAGTACCACATTTTGTCGCCGGCGCCGGAGTTGATGTGCGGATTGACACGGAAAGAGCGGCAGCTGAAGCAGTTGCTGTTTATGGCGCTTGACCAGCTGCATTCAACGAAAAACAGCGCCGAGGTGCGCTACTGGTATACAGAATGGGCCCCGGAAAAGTACGCAGATATTCAAAAAATGTCGTTTGAGGAAGCGTGGGAACGGCTGTACGAAGAAACGAAACACGGCTGGTCTGCACGGCACGAGCAGCTATGTGAAAACTTAATTAAAGGCCAGCCGTTTTTCGAAAAGCTTTGGGAAATGGAGCAAGAGCCGAAAGTGAATTAAAAAACGGGCCAGGGCGCTATGCGCCCGCCCGTTTTTTGTATGGCGCCTTCTTACCGCCGCCCGAGGCCCATCGCTTTCTCCATTTTTCGCACCATTTCTGAGGCGACGCGGTTCGCTTTTTCCGCTCCTTCATCCAATACGCGGTCAAGCTCCTCGCTTTCCATCCAATGGTGATACCGTTCTTGAATCGGCCGGAGCGTTTCGATGACCAATTGGGCCAGGTCGGCTTTGAAGACGCCGTATCCTTTTCCTTCGTATTGCTGTTCGAGCTCCTCGATCGATTGGCCGGATAACGTCGAATAAATATTGAGCAAATTTGAAATGCCCGGTTTTCCTTCTTTGTCGTAGCGGATCGTTCCTTCCGAGTCGGTGACGGCGCTTTTGATCTTCTTCTCGATCGTTTTTGCATCGTCAAGCAGTGTGATGTATGCTTTTGGGTTCGGATCGGATTTGCTCATTTTTTTCGTCGGGTCGACAAGCGACATGATGCGGGCGCCGACTTTCGGAATGCGCGCCTCAGGGATCGTAAACAGCTCGCCGTACCGTTTGTTGAACCGTTCCGCCAGATCGCGCGTCAGCTCGATATGCTGCTTTTGGTCTTCGCCGACCGGGACGATGTCGGTGTTATAAAGCAAAATGTCAGCGGCCATCAGCGGCGGGTACGTGAGCAGCCCGGCGCTGACCGCCTCTTTGCCGGCTGACTTGTCTTTAAACTGCGTCATCCGCTCGAGCTCGCCGATATACACAATGCACTGCAGCATCCACGCCGCTTGGGCATGCGCCGGCACTTCCGATTGGATGAACAGCGTCGCTTTTGTCGGATCGATGCCGACGGCCAAATACAAAGCGGCAAGGCGGCGGATGTTTTTCCGCAGTTCGTGAGGGTCTTGCCAAACGGTAATGGCGTGTTGGTCAACGATGCAAAAATAACAGTTGTATTCATGCTGCAATTCGACAAACTGCCGCAGCGCCCCGATGTAGTTGCCAAGGGTGATGACGCCGCTTGGCTGAATGCCGGAAAAAATGGTTTTCATCGATCTTCACTCCCTCAAGCCAAAAATAAAAAAGGCCCTGCCAGCCCTCTGATAGGGACGGTAGGACCGCGGTGCCACCCTATTTATTGCGTCAAGAAGCGCAATCGCTCAGTCCATGCTTTGCGCATGGCCCCTGTAACGCGGGGGAACGTCCCCGCCTACTGCGTCGCCGGTTCGGCGGGAAGCTCGAAAGCCCATTCCATATGGCTAGCCGCTTGTTCGCACCGTCCACAAGCTCTCTGAAGGCATCGCCATATGTACTTTTCTTTCTCATCGCTCGGTTATTCTAGATTTGCCTTATATTATACGGAAAACATTCAGCTGTTGCAACCTTATTGCACGGCATATCCGGCGGCGATCATCGACAAAAACAGAAGCAGACCAGAAAAGAGAAGCGGATACGTGATGGCGAAACGCCGCGGACCGAGCAGCTCATCCGATTCATGTTCTGCTGCCGCTTCCTCAAGATACCGCTCCACCCTCGCGCTGCTTCTGCGCAATCGGCGAAACCCGTATGCGAATCCGTTGAAAAACCCGCGTTCATAAACAAACAAAAGCCCGCCGAGCGACAGAGGCAAAAGGGAGAGCAAAAACGAAACGTTAATAAAGGACACTATACTCCATGCACCTTGTCCCACGACAATGAGTGCGCTTGCCGCCAGCATCGCAACGACGAGCCATCCAGTCCGCACAGCCGTTTGTTTCATATCGTCTGTTCCCGCCTTTCCCTTCTCACTGCTTATTTTATCATAAATCATGTGGGCGGGAAGATTGTCAAAATTATTAACAAAATTATATTGAAAAATATAGAAGAAACCTGGAAGTTCAGGAGAGATTTGCTTCGAAGCTGAAAGGAAGGGCAAAAAAATTATATTGTAAGCGTTTTCTTTTTTGTGGGCAGAAATTTTTTGTTTACAATGGTGGCAAAAGTCGTTACAATGCAGGTGTAAATGCAATCCGATCCTCTCCCGTTTGTAAGTAGTTTGAAATTTTTTTATTTAAGAAAATAAAAAAATCCTTTTCAAATATACTAACACAGGATATAATAAGCGATGTAAGTACAATCTTCTGAAATCAAATGGTTCAGAAGATTTGTAATACACTACATAAACCTAAGGGGGGTTTTTAGTGAAGAAGCGATTTTCTTTCTTCCTCGTCCTGCTTCTCGCGCTGTCAACGTTCCTCGCGGCTTGCGGCGGGGGCAAGGACAACGACAACGCCCAAGGCGGCCAGGGCGGCGAAAAGCCGGCGGAGAAAAAGGAACAGGTGCTGAACTTGCTTGATTCCTCAGAAATCCCGTCGCTTGATTCGGCGCTCGCCACCGACCAAGTATCGTTTATCGTCTTGAACAACGTCATGGAAGGTCTGTATCGTTTAGGCAAAGACAACAAGCCGGTTCCTGGGGTGGCGGAAAGCCATGAGGTGAGCGAAGACGGCAAAACGTATACGTTCAAGCTTCGCAAAGACGCCAAATGGTCGAACGGCGACCCGGTGACGGCGCACGACTTCGTGTTTGCTTGGAAACGGGTGCTTGACCCGAAAACGAAATCGGAATATGCGTACATTATGTACGACATTAAAAACGCGGAAGAAGTCAACACCGGCAAACTGCCAGTTGACCAGCTGGGCGTCAAAGCGCTTGACGACTACACGCTCCAAGTCGAGCTGAAAAACCCGATTCCGTATTTCATCAGCCTGACGGTATTCGGCACGTTCATGCCGCAAAACGAGAAATTCGTGAAAGCGCAAGGCGACAAATACGGTCTCGAAGCTAATACGACGCTTTACAACGGCCCGTTCGTCTTAAGCGAATGGAAGCATGAACAAGGCTGGACATATGAGAAAAACCCGAATTACTGGGACAAAGATACAGTTAAGCTTGAAAAAATCAACGTCAAAGTTGTGAAAGACACGGCGACAGCGGTCAACTTGTATGAAACGAAACAGGCCGACCGCGTCGGTTTGACGGCCGAATTTGTTGATAAGTATAAAAATGATAAAAACTTCAAAACGGAATTGGATCCGTCGCTCTATTGGCTGCGCATGAACACGAAAAAAGAACCGTTGAACAACGTCAACGCCCGCAAAGCGATCGCGATGGCAATCGACACGCAAGCGATGGTCGATACGCTCTTGAACAACGGTTCGATTCCGGCGAAGTTCACCGTTCCGAAAGACTTCGTCACCGGTCCGGATGGCAAAGACTTCCGCGATGTGAATGGCGATTTGGTCAATTACAATCCGGATGAAGCGAAAAAACTGTGGGAGCAAGCGAAAAAAGAGCTGGGCAAAGACAAATTTACGCTTGAACTGCTGAACTATGACAGCGACAGCGCGAAGAAAATCGGCGAGTATGTGAAAGCGCAGCTTGAACAAAACTTGCCGGGCTTGACGGTCAACATTAAACAACAACCGTTCGCACAAAAGCTCGAGCTTGAAAGCAAAATGCAATACGACCTGTCGTTCTCCGGCTGGGGTCCGGACTATCAAGACCCGATGACGTTCCTTGACTTGTGGACGACAACTAACCCGCACAACCAAACGGGTTGGTCGAACGCTGAATACGACAAATTGATTAAAGACGCGAAAACAACGTTGCTTGGCGATTTGCAAGCCCGTTGGGATGCGATGCTGAAAGCAGAAAAGATCGTCTTTGAAGAAATGCCGATTGCCCCGCTCTATCAGCGCGGTGTCGCCTACTTGCAACGCGAGTATGTCAAAGATATCGTTTCGCACCCGTTTGGCGGCGATTACAGCTACAAATGGGCATATATTGAGTAATCTGTTTTCTACAGCATGCCGAGGAGAGTATATGCGAGGGCATATACTCTCCTTTTGCCTGCCAAGGCGAAAAATGTCGAAAAACAACGAAGATTATAGAAAAGCAGAGGAGGTGCGGTCATGGCGCGGTATACGCTTCAGCGGTTCGTTTATATGATCATCACGTTGTTTATCATTGCGACGTTGACGTTCTTTTTAATGAAGCTGCTGCCTGGTTCGCCGCTTCAGAACCAAGAGAAATTAACGCCGGAACAGAAGGCGCTTATTTTAAAAGAGTACGGATTGGATAAGCCCGTGCCGGTTCAATACATTCAATATTTAGGGAATTTGCTGAAAGGAGACTTGGGGGTATCGTTCCAATATGACAACCGCCCCGTGACAGAGCTCATCAGCGATCGAATCGGCCCGTCGGCCCAGCTCGGGTTTCAGGCGATTGTGTTTGGGACGATCGTCGGGTTGATTCTCGGAATTGTCGCGGCGATTCGACATAATCATTGGGAAGATTACACTGCTACGGTCATTGCGGTGTTGGGCGCCTCGATTCCGTCGTTTGTGTTAGGGGGGTTTTTGCAATATTTTATCGCTGTGAAACTGCAATGGCTTCCGGTCGCTTTTTGGGAAGGCTTCAAATATACGATTCTCCCGACATTGGCGCTGTCTGTCGGGGTCATCGCTAGCATCGCCCGTTTTATGCGCACAGAAATGCTGGAAGTGTTAAGCTCTGACTACATTTTGACGGCTCGGGCGAAAGGGATCAGCCAGGCGGGGGTTATCATCAAGCACGCCATCCGCAACTCGCTTATCCCCGTCATTACCATTTTAGGACCGATGACCGTCAATTTAATGACGGGAACGCTTGTCATTGAGAAACTGTTTGCTGTCCCTGGTCTTGGGGAGCAGTTTGTCCGTTCGATTGAACTGAACGATTACCCGGTTATTATGGGAACGACGTTGTTTTATTCCGCCTTGTTGATTTTGGCAGTATTCATCGTTGATGTGTTGTACGGGGTTGTCGACCCACGCATCCGGTTAGCGGGAGGGAAAAAATGATGGCGAAACAACAATACGAACAACTGTCACCGGAATGGTTTCAGCCCGCCCCGCCGAACGTTGGTGAGCAGGAAAAAATCAATCGTCCAAGCTTGACGTTTTGGCAGGATGCTTGGCTTCGCCTTCGGGAAAACAAGGCAGCGATCGTCGGGCTCGTGATGATTATCATCTTGGCGCTCATGGCGATCATCGCCCCGATGGCGAGCGACCGGACGTATAAAGATCAAAACTTGCGGCATGCGAAACTTCCGCCGAAAATCCCGGTGCTTGAACATATTCATTGGCTTCCGTTTGACGGCCGGGATGCGAACGGCGTTGATGTGTATAAACAGCGCGGCGTGAAAGAGTACTATTGGTTTGGCACGGATGACTTAGGACGCGACTTGTGGGTGAGGACGTGGTATGGCACGCGTATCTCCCTTTACATTGGTTTGCTGGCGGCGTTGATCGACTTATTGATCGGCATTGCGTACGGCGGCATTTCCGGCTACTATGGCGGCCGCGTCGACAATGTGATGCAGCGGATCATCGAAATTTTAAACGGCATCCCGTATTTAATTATGGTCATTTTGTTCATTTTGATTTTTGAGCCTGGAATCATTTCCATCACGCTGGCGATGGTCATTACCGGTTGGACGACGATGGCGCGGATCGTGCGCGGGCAAGTGTTGAAATTAAAGAACATGGAATACGTGCTGGCGGCAAGGACGCTCGGAGCGCCGACATCACGGCTTATTTTCAAACATTTGATCCCGAACGTCATCGGCCCAATCATCATTACGACGATGTTCACAATTCCATCGGCCATCTTCACTGAGGCGTTTTTGAGCTTTATCGGCCTTGGCATCCGTCCGCCGGAAGCGTCGCTTGGCTCGCTTGTCAATGACGGGTATAAATCGATTCAAACGTATCCGCATTTAATGATTATTCCAGCGGTTGTGATCAGCTTGCTCATTTTAAGCTTCAACTTGGTGGCAGACGGAATTCGCGATGCGCTCGACCCGAAAATGCGCAAATAGCCGACGGAAGGGGTGAAACCGATGGAGAAAATTTTGCAGGTGAACGATTTGCATATTTCCTTTGACATCCACGCCGGTGAAGTGCAGGCGGTTCGCGGCGTCACGTTCGACTTGTATAAGGGAGAAACGCTGGCGATCGTCGGCGAGTCGGGGTCTGGGAAATCCGTGACATCCAAGGCGTTGATGCGCCTGTTGCCGACGCCGCCGAGCCGAATCAAGCAAGGGGAAATTTTATTTGAAGGAAAAGACTTGACCAAGCTGTCGGAGAAAGACATGCAATCGATCCGCGGGGCGAAAATTTCGATGATTTTCCAAGATCCGATGACGTCGCTCAACCCGACGATGACGATCGGAAAGCAAATTATGGAAGCGATTTTAAAACATCAAAAGCTGTCGAAAGAGGAAGCGCGCAAACGGGCGATTGAACTATTGCAGCTGGTCGGCATTAAAAACGCCGAGCTGCGCATGAAGCAATACCCGCACCAATTTTCCGGCGGAATGCGCCAGCGTGTTGTCATCGCCATCGCCTTGGCGTGCAATCCGAAAATTTTGATCGCCGATGAACCGACGACCGCGCTGGATGTGACGATTCAGGCGCAAATTTTGGAGCTCATGAAAGACATTCAGAAAAAGCTCGGCATGTCGATTATTTTCATCACCCATGATTTAGGGGTTGTCGCCAACATGGCCGATCGAGTGGCGGTGATGTATGCCGGGAAAATCGTGGAGATCGGCACGGTGGATGAAATTTTTTACAATCCGAAACATCCGTACACCTGGGGATTGCTCGCCTCGATGCCGAGCCTTGATCATAAAGATACGGAGCTGTATTCGATCCCGGGCTCGCCGCCGGATTTGTTAAATCCGCCAAAAGGCGATGCGTTTGCGCCGCGCAATCCGTATGCGCTCAAAATCGACTATGAGCTCGAGCCGCCGATGTTCCAAGTGTCTGATACGCACTATGCGGCGACATGGCTGTTGCATGAAAAGGCACCGAAAGTGGAACCGCCGGCGATCGTGCGCGAACGGATGAAACGGTTTGCTGACATCGTCGCCCGGAAAGGAGGGAAGCCGCGTGGCTAAGCAAAAGCTGCTTGAAGTAAAAAACTTAAAACAATACTTCCCGGCCGGCCGCGGCGAGGTCGTCAAAGCGGTCGACGGCGTCACCTTTGACATTTATAAAGGGGAAACGTTCGGCCTTGTCGGCGAGTCGGGCTGCGGCAAGTCGACAACGGGGCGGACGATCATTCGGCTGTATGAGGCGACAGACGGAGAAGTACTGTTTAACGGCGTTAACGTACACGGCAAAAAATCAAAAAAAGAGCTGAAAGAGTTAAACCGAAAAATGCAAATGATTTTCCAAGATCCGTATGCGTCGCTCAATCCGCGGATGACGGTCGCCGACATTATCGCTGAGGGCATTGACATCCACGGATTGGCGAAAACGAAAGAGGAGCGGATGCAGCGCGTCTATGAGCTGCTTGAGACGGTCGGGTTGAACCGCGAGCATGCGAGCCGCTATCCGCATGAGTTTTCCGGCGGGCAACGCCAGCGGATCGGCATCGCCCGGGCGCTCGCCGTCGAACCGGAATTCATCATCGCCGATGAGCCGATCTCGGCGCTGGACGTTTCCATTCAAGCGCAAGTCGTCAACTTGCTGAAGCGCCTGCAGCGTGAAAAAGGGTTGACGTACTTGTTTATTGCCCATGACTTGTCGATGGTCAAATACATCAGCGACCGGATCGGCGTCATGTATTTCGGGAAAATGGTCGAGCTCGCTGAATCGGAAGAGCTGTACCGCAATCCGATCCATCCGTATACAAAGGCATTGCTCTCCGCTATTCCGCTTCCAGATCCGGAAACGGAGCGGACGCGCAAGCGGATCATGTACGACCCGGCGCAACATGGCTACAAAGACGGAGAGGAACTCGAATTCCGCGAAATTACGCCTGGCCATTTTGTGCTTTGTTCAGAGGAAGAATATAAGCGGTATCGGGCGATGTATGCCTAGCCGAATCGAAAAAAGCGCCGCTCCTTCATCGCCGCATGACGCGAACGGTGAAAGAGGCGGCGCTCACCTATGCGCCTGTTTTGGCGCGTTATTTTTTCCTCCGACGACTTTCCATCCTTGTTGGATGCGGCGAGAGGCCTCGACATGCTTTCCACTTTTGTTTCGGCCGAACAACCGCTCTCCGATCGTGTTGCTGATGTTCCCCATCAATGCGGTGAGGACGACGATCAATGCCGAAGCAATGGCAAAGTCGATGAAATAGCCGGCCATCGGTTCTTCCTCCCTTTTCCTTTTCTACTTTGATTGTAGAGGATTTGCCTTCACTTTGGAAGAGGAAAGAAAGAAAATTGCATTTATCATCGAAAAACTATATCTTTCTTGGCCGATGTATTGTATAATATATTATGTTAAAGTCATTTCAATTTGCAAACGATTGGCAAAGCGGCTGATCGCCAGACTGGCGTCCAGGCCGTGTCGCTATGCTGTCAGACGTCAAACCGGCATAGCGGTGCACGTCTGTCGTCTGACGGACGAGGGAAGCAAGGGATTCCTTGTCAAAAGGAGTGATCGAAGTGGTCAAGCTATACACATCACCGAGCTGCACGTCATGCCGGAAGGCGAAGGCGTGGCTCGAGAAGCACAATATTCCTTATGTAGAACGCAATATTTTCTCTGAACCGCTCACGGTTGAAGAGATTAAAGAAATTTTGCGGATGACGGAAACGGGAACGGACGAAATCATTTCGACCCGTTCGAAAGTGTTCCAAAAGTTGAACATTAACTTGGAAGCTTTGCCGCTGCAAGATTTGTACGAGCTGATTCAGAAAAACCCAGGCATTTTGCGCCGGCCGATCATCATTGACGAAAAACGGCTGCAAGTCGGTTATAACGAAGATGAAATCCGCCGTTTTTTGCCGCGCAAAGTGCGGGCCTACCAACTCCGCGAAGCGCAGCGGCTGGTAAACGGGTAAGAAAAACTTCTACATGGCTTGCCATGTAGAAGTTTTTTCACACTTGCCGGTCAGCGCACGGCGCGCGTCCGCCGGTTGGCCGCAAAGCCGAGCAAAACGGCAAGAATGGCCGTTAAGACCGGAAACAACGCCTCCCAGCGCGGGTCGTAAAACGGACGCAGCCGCTCTTCGGCAGTGATCATGTTTCCGGCTGTGTATGCCAAAAGGGCGCCGCCGGCATAAATCAGAAACGAAAACCGTTCCATGGCATAAAGGATGATTTTGCTGCCTAAAATGATGATAGGAACAGAACAAAGAAAGCCAAAGATGACAAGCCCCATATGGCCTTGGGATGCTCCGGCGATGGCGATGACGTTGTCCATGCCCATAACGACATCGGCGGCGACGATCGTCTGGACGGCTTTCCAAAGCGACGGTTCGGCTTTAATGGCGGCATGTTTTTCGTCTTTTTGCCCCATGAGCTTCAAGGCGATCCAAAACAGGAGGAGGCCGCCAGCTAGCTGCAGAAACGGGATGGTCAACAGCCATACGACCGCTGCGGTCAGCAAAATGCGGACGGCGATCGCCAGCGCCGTGCCGAGGACAATGGCGATGTTCCGCTTTTGTTCCGGCAAGTTGCGGCTCGCTAACGCAATGACAACCGCATTGTCCCCGCCGAGAATGACATCGATGCCAATGATTAATAAAATCGAGATGAAATATTCATCCACCATATACGTCCCTCATTCCGTCCGTGTTCATCACCATTATAGTAGGACATGGCCGGTTTCATAACCAATTTTTAAAAATACGTTTTTTTATTTCCCTTCTTTCGCTTTTTGTCATAAAATATAAAGTACAAGATAGAAGTTTTGAAGAATGTCCAGGGGAACGATCCCTTCCCTTTTTATTTCTTTGGTTTAGAAGGGAGAGTCGGAGAAGATGGAAATTGAACGCATCAACGACCATACGGTGAAATTTTACATTTCGTATGTTGATATAGAGGAACGCGGTTTTGACCGTGAGGAAATTTGGTACAATCGGGAGCGGAGCGAAGAATTGTTTTGGGAAATGATGGATGAGGTTCACGGCGAAAGCGATTTTTCGCTTGACGGTCCGCTTTGGATTCAAGTGCAGGCGCTTGAGAAAGGACTTGAGGTTGTTGTAACGAAAGCGCAGCTGTCCAAAGACGGCAGCAAGCTTGAGCTGCCGCTCCCGGAAGACAAGTGGCGCGAGTTTTCGCTCTCGGCTGATGAGAAGATCGAATCGCTGTTCGGCCATCACTTCCATTTCGGGCGGAACAATGCGGCCGGAGACGAAGAAGCACAAGACGTGCTTCAATTTATCATTTCGTTCAAAGACATTGAAGACGTCATCTCCTTGGCTCACCGCGCCGACTTTTCAAGTTTGTCGAACCGTTTATTCCAGTTTGAAGGGCGTTATTACTTGTTCGTACAATTTACCGAACAATATAGCGAGCATGATATCGACAATATGCTCAGCCTTCTTCTGGAATACGGAAACGATTCACAGCTGACGATTTACCGCCTTGAGGAATACGGAACTGAAATTATGGGCGACAATGCGCTTGAGACCGTAAAACGGTATTTTCCAGCTCCATAACCTTTTCGTTCATTCGCCGATTTCGCCGCCAGAAATCGGCGTTTTCTTTGTTGGGGCGCTTGGAGGGGGCGGACAGAAAACGCGGGTTGACCCTGTTGTTTTCAAATGGAGAAGCTTTATAACAGCACGCTTTTTTGCACCCGTCGGTCACTTATTTAGAAAATGGCTGCTTTCCCGACCCTTCTAGATAGGAAAGAGAAGGGAAAACCGTGAAACCGTTGGCCGTGAAGTCAAGTATAAAGAATAAGGGGAAAGAGGAACATCAGTTGGAGGGGTTTGGTTGAGAAACGCATCAAGAGTGGCCATTCTTGCTGGCATCGTCGGCCTGTTGCTGGCTTTGACGCACGATTATTGGGAAGGGAAGCTCCTCGGCATTTTCAGCGTGCTCATCTCTTGTTCAGTGGTGTTTATTGCCTTTGTCATTTCGCTTGAAAACCGAAAGCCGGCACAAACGATCGCCTGGCTGGCGGTGTTAGGCAGTTTCCCGATCGTTGGCTTTTTGTTTTATTTATTGTTCGGACGCAACTATTGGCAACAACGGCGCTATAAAAAGAAAGCCGATTTTGATGAGGCGGTGCTGCTCAAGTTTCAAGAGCCGTCGCCGATTGCCGTCGAACGGCTGCCGATGGCGCCCCATCAGCGTCCGCTTTTGCACCTTGCTTATCGCATCGGCCAGCATCCGGTTTCACTTGCTTCGCAGACGGCGGTGTTGACGAACGGAGAGGAGACATTTTCTTCCATTTTTGCTGAACTGGAAAAAGCGGAACACCATATTCATTTAGAATATTATATTGTCCGTCATGATGAAATCGGACAAAAACTGAAGCGTGTTTTGATAGAAAAGGCGCGCCAAGGCGTGCGCGTCCGTTTTTTGTATGATGCTGTCGGCAGCTGGAAGCTGTCGAACGATTATATCGAAGAGCTGCGCGCTGCCGGGGTTGAGATGATCCCGTTTTCGCCGGTGCGCCTGCCGTTTTTAAGCAACCAAATCAACTTCCGCAACCACCGGAAAATCATCGTCATTGACGGGAGTGTTGGCTTTGTCGGCGGGCTGAATATTGGCGACGAGTATTTAGGAAAAAACGAGTATTTCGGATTTTGGCGCGACACGCATTTGTTGATCCGGGGCGAAGCAGTCCGGACGTTGCAGCTTATTTTTTTGCAAGATTGGTATTATATGACGGGAGAGCGGCTGCTGACGCCGGACTACTTGTCGCCGCCTCTCATTGTAGAAGAAGGGCAAGGCGGCGTCCAGCTCATCGCCGGCGGTCCGGATCAAAAGTGGGAGGTCATTAAGCAGCTGTATTTTGCTATGATCACAGCAGCGAAACGGTCGATTTGGGTGGCTTCGCCGTATTTTGTGCCGGATGAAGACATTTTGACGGCGCTGAAAGTGGCAGCGCTAAGCGGCATTGATGTGCGGTTGCTTGCGCCGAAGCGGCCGGACAAAAAAATCGTTTTTTACGCTTCTCGCTCGTATTTCCCAGAGCTGCTGGAGGCAGGGGTAAAAATTTATGAGTATGAACGCGGGTTTTTGCACAGCAAAGTCATTGTCGTCGATGGCGAGCTGGCTTCAATCGGCACAGCGAACATGGATATGCGCAGTTTTCATTTGAATTTTGAAGTGAACGCGTTTTTGTATTACACGGACAGCATCGAGAAACTGGTGCGTGACTTTTTGGAAGATTTCCGCCACTCGTCGCCGATTGACTATGAGCAATTTCAGCAGCGTCCATTGCGGGTGCGGATGGCTGAATCCGTTTCCCGCCTGCTGTCACCGCTGTTGTAACCTCGTTCGCCAGCGCGTCTGATTCCAGTCCGCCGCGCCCGGGCGGACTTTTTTGCTGCTTGGCAGGAAAAACAAGAACCATTGCCGAAGCCATAAACGAAGGATGGACAAAGGAGAAAAGGAGTGACCGAATTGTTTGTCGCGCTCTCGTCTGAAGGTCGTCCGGTCTCGCTTATCGGTGCAGAAGCTTGGGGGCGGGAGCGGCTTGAGCGCTTAAAAGGCGATGGACCGTTTTTTTGTCCCGCCTGCCGGAACGAAGTCGTGATGCGGTCCGGTGCCCATCGCCTGCCGCATTTCGCTCACCGGAAAGGAACGGCGTGCCCGTCTGAACATGAGCCGGAATCGGAACGGCATTTGACCGGAAAGCGTGATTGGTTTGTATGGCTGACGAGTCAAGGAATGGAGGCGAAGCTCGAGCCATATTTGCCCGCTATCGGACAGCGCCCTGACGTGCTGTTTCGCTGCGGCCCCCATTTGTATGCCCTCGAATATCAATGCTCCACCATCGATGAATCGCTCTTTTGCCAACGCAATGACGGCTACCGGCGCCTTGGCATCCGCCCGCTCTGGGTGCTGGGGGTCCACCATTTGCGCCGTCTGCCGAAACGGTCGGATGAGGTGAGGATTTCCCGCTTTCAGTGGCTGTTTGCCCAGCGCGCCCCGTTTTCCGTTGCTCTGCGTGTATGGTACTACTCCCCCGAAACGAAACAGCTGACTTGTTTATCCCGCCTGCAACCGCTGTCGGTGAGCCGGACGCTGGCGGTGATCGCTTCCTCCCCCCTTTCGCGGCTGTCCTTCAGTGATGTGATGACGGCTCATCCGCCGCTGCTTTCCCCTTCATTTTGGGAACAATGGCTTAACCAGAAAAAACAGTGGCGGCGGACGTTTCCGCTTTATCCTAACCGCAAGATGCGCCGCATTTGTTCGGATTTTTATCAGGCAGGCATCGTCCCGTCGCTGTTTCCGACGGAAGCCGGCTGGCCGTTGCCGCGCGGCTATGCATGGGAAACGGCCCCGTTCATTTGGCAGACGTACGTGCTTTTGCCGTTCCTCAGGCAGCCCGGGCGGCCGGTCACGATGGCGTCGTTGTTGGGATGGGTCGACGAGCAAATCCGCACCGGACGGCTTATGCCGCGCCGGCTGCCGCTTGTTGGACGGGATGATTACCGACAGGCGGTCAGCGAATATGTGCATTGGCTCAGGCTGCTTGGCTACGTACGTTGCAAGGACGGTGGACAGTTGTACTTAGCCAAACCGCTGTCATTCCCGGCGACGGTCGAAGATGTCATTCGCCAAGATGCCGCCCTTCTTGAGCAAATCGAGCGGACGCCGGCGCTTGCCTCGTACTGGACAGCGCTCGAGATGTCAGGAGGCGGAAAAAATAAGCAAAAGACAGGAAAAACAGCCAAAAATGGTGAATAATAATTCGTGTATCGATATTAAAAGGAGGGACATAAAGGTGGGAGACAATAAGGCCAAAAAATCGCTTCCGTCCCGGAGCGAAATCCCCGTCGAGGAAACGTGGCGGCTTGAGGATATTTTTCCGACTGATGACGCCTGGGAGCAGGAGTTCCAACAGGTGAAAGCGATGATCCCGAAGCTCGGGGAGTACAAAGGACGGCTTGGGCAATCGCCGCAAGTGCTGTATGAAGCGCTGCAATACCAAGATGAAGTATCGATGCGCCTCGGCAAGCTGTATACATACGCCCATATGCGCTATGACCAGGATACGACCAACTCGTTTTACCAAGGGCTGAATGACCGCGTGAAGGGCTTATACAGCGAGGCGTCGAGCGCCATGGCGTTCATCGTCCCAGAACTTTTATCCATCGATGAAGCGGTGCTTCGTTCGTTTCTTGAGCAATACGAGCCGCTTCGCTTATACGCGCACGCCTTAGACGAAGTGACACGCCAGCGCCCGCATGTGTTGTCGGCGGAGGAGGAAGCGTTATTGGCGCAGGCGGCCGAGGTTATGCAGGCGACATCGAATACGTTCAGCGCGCTTAACAACGCTGATTTGACGTTCCCTACGATTGTGGACGAAAACGGCAATGAGGTAGAAGTAACGCACGGCCGGTTCATCCGCTTTTTGGAGAGCACTGACCGCCGCGTCCGCCGCGATGCGTTCCATGCGGTGTACCATACGTACGAAAAGTTTCAAAACACGTTTGCCAGCACGCTTGCCGGAACGGTGAAAAAACATAACTTTTTTGCCCGCGTCCGCCGTTATGAATCGGCGCGCCAAGCGGCGCTCGATGCCAACAACATCCCGGAGAGCGTGTACGACAACTTGATTGCCACGGTTCATGAACATTTGCCGCTTTTGCATCGCTATGTGCGGCTGCGCAAACAAGTGTTGGGGCTTGACGAGCTCCATATGTATGACTTGTACACGCCGCTTGTGCAAGATGTGAAAATGGACGTGACGTACGAGGAAGCGAAGCAATATATGCTTGACGGGCTGGCGCCGCTCGGCGAGGAGTATGTAGCGATCGTCAAAGAAGGGCTTGACAACCGTTGGGTCGATGTGCGCGAGAACAAAGGGAAGCGGAGCGGTGCGTATTCGTCGGGAGCGTATGGCACCCATCCGTACATTTTGCTCAATTGGCAGGACAACGTTCACAACTTGTTTACGCTCGTCCATGAGTTTGGCCACTCGGTCCATAGCTACTATACGCGCAAAACGCAGCCGTATCCGTACGCCCATTATTCGATTTTCGTCGCTGAAGTGGCGTCAACGTGCAATGAAGCGCTCTTGAACGATCACTTGCTGAAAACGATTGATGATGAGAAGAAACGGTTGTACTTGTTGAACCATTATCTTGAGGGATTCCGCGGCACTGTCTTTCGGCAGACGATGTTTGCGGAATTCGAGCATCTGATCCACCTGAAGGCGCAACAGGGCGAAGCGTTAACGGCTGAGACGCTCACCTCGCTTTATTATGATTTAAACAAAAAGTATTTTGGCGATGAGATTGTGGTCGACCAAGAAATCGGCTTGGAATGGTCGCGCATTCCGCATTTTTATTACAACTATTATGTGTACCAATATGCGACCGGCTTCAGCGCGGCAACAGCGCTCAGCAAACAAATCTTAGAGGAAGGCGAACCGGCGGTGAAACGGTACATTGACTTTTTAAAAGCCGGCAGCTCGGACTACCCAATCGAAGTGCTGAAAAAAGCCGGCGTTGATATGACGAGCGCCGAGCCGATCCACCAGGCATGCCAAGTATTTGCGGAAAAACTTGAGGAAATGGAGCGGCTGCTTGGGAAATAAAATGGATGCAGCGCCACGCCTGCATCCATATCGAAAAACGTATATCGTCTTATTTTCCCTACAGCCGCAGCCGTTTTGACGAAAATCCCTTAAACTGGCGGCGGCGGTTCCAAGACGCCACGAGTCCAAGCAGCGTCAAAAACAACAGCGGCATCGTCGCCCACAAGGGAAGCAGCCGCATAAGGCCTAAAAGGTTAAGGAAAAATGCGGCGATGGCCGCTGCCGCCCAAACGCATAAAACGATTCGTTTTTTCACGTTGTTCGCCTCTTTCTCGGTTCTTTTATGTTCAATATATGTCCGCTGTCCATGCAGTCATGACAAACAGCGACGGGGAAGGGAATTATGACAATAATGTGAACAAACGAGCAAACGGGTTGTCAATCCGGTCGGGCGTTTGGTAAGATAAAGATGTGAACGGAAGACAAAACCTGATACCCCTTTGTTTGACCGTGAACAAATTCTCCCATCCCCTTTGTTGTCTTGACGACAAGAAAAAGCCCGGCTTCGGCCGGGCTTTTTCTTGTCGGTCGCACGCTACAGGCGGGCTTTTTCGATATAGCGCCAAAACGTTCCATGCTTGACAGGCACCCGCTCGACCTTTTGTTTCAGCTGCAGCTTTTTCATTTCCGTTTCCGCTTCTTGGATGGTCCAATTGTACACAACGGCAACTTCTTTCGTGGCGACGAACTTAAAATGGCTTAAAAATGATTCCAGTGGAGGGGGAGGAGACGGCTTGGGATGGAAGCCAAGCATTTCGGCGATCAGTTCGACGTAAATGTCATACGGATAGCATCCGGAAATTTTAATGCCTTCATCTTCAATGTTTTCATTAAATAAGACAAGCGTCGGTATTTCGTCGACATCCATTTCCGACGTGATTTTCAAATCACATTGGAACGCTTTTACCGCTCCCGGTGAGTGCATATCGCGCAGAAATTCATCGACGTCAAGACCAGCTTCGGCGGCGCATTCGGCGAGCACCGACAAATCAGAGACATTTTGTTTTTCGAGAAAGAGCTGTTCTTGCAGCTTGCGTAAAAAGCGGAGGCCGGCCCGCTTTCCTTGCATTTCCGCCGCTTTAATGGCGAGCGATGGGGCGAACGGGCTTGAAATCCGATTTTCGAGCCAAACGCTGCCGTCGCATGACATGCCGGTGCGGCAAGCCGCCCATTCCCATGCTTTGGCCATTGCCTCCGGCTTTGTTCCTTTGTGCGCGCCCCATGTCGCCCATGTTCCGCTCAATATGTGCCTTAAGGTAAAAAAACGGCCGTATTCGATCGTCAGTTTTTTGATGACTGGTTCAAGCCCCCAGCATTCCGGGCATAAAGGATCGATAAACAAATACAGCTCGAGCGGTTTGTTCGTGTTGCCTAGCGGCTGGGAAGGGTAGCAAGTTGATGTCGTCTTCCCAGCAAACTTCTCACTCAAGGGTATGCTCCTTTCTGTCCAGATGATCTGGGGTATTGACCATATGATGGGCGGTGAGTACGAGCCGGTGATAAAACTGTTCGCGCGCCGGCCCGGACAAGCCGATTTCGTCCATGGCTGCCCGCATGCAGGCAAGCCATGCTTCCGCCCGCTTCGGCGTGATTTCAAAGCGGAGATGGCGCGCCCTCAGCATGGGGTGTCCATGCTCTGCCGTGTAAAGAGGGGGGCCGCCTAAATATTGTGTTAAAAACTGTTTTTGCTTGCGGGCGGTTTCCGTCAAATCGTCAGGGAAAATGGGCCGCAAGTCTGGATGCGCGGCCACGCGGCGGTAAAACGCTTCGACCAGCTTCGCAATCGTCTCTTCTCCGCCGATTGCTTCATAAAGAGTTTGCCATTGTCCTCCCATCGCGGATGCTCCTTTAGCTGTCGTTTGATTGCTATTTTATCAACAGCGGCTGTTTATCTCAAACAAAGTGACTCGCCTGCCATTTATGCACGGTAGCTGTTCAACACGCGTTCGACATACGCCCGCGTTTCGGCAAATGGCGGCACGCCCCCATAGCGGTCGACGTGCCCGGGCCCGGCGTTGTAGGCGGCTAAGGCGAGAGTGATATTCCCGTTGTACCGGTCAAGGAGCTGGCGCAAATATTTTACGCCGCCGTCGATGTTTTGCGCCGGATCAAGCGGGTTGTGGACGCCGAGCATTTTTGCCGTGCTTGGCATGAGCTGCATGAGTCCAAGCGCTCCAGCCGGGCTTTTCGCATCGGGACGGAAATTTGACTCATGGCGAATGACGGCGCGGATGAGCTGCGGGTCAACGTCGTATTTTTCCGCTGCCGCCGCGATGAAAGCATCGATGGAAGAAGATGAGTTGGTTGCAGCACCCGCTTCATGTTCGAGCGGGGCGCTGCGATGGCCGGCGGGCGCCGGGGGCTGACCGCTTAGGGCAGCTTGAGGCGCCTCGGCAGACGATTCCTCCCCGCGGCTGAGCGATTCGGCAAGCAAACTTGAAAACAAAGATGGCATCGGCGATGGCAACAGGCTGGAGCGTCCGGGTGAGAACGCATTGAGCGCCTGCCATTCGATAAGCAGCTTTAATGGCGAAACGGTCATCGTCTTTCCTCCATTTCTTTCATGCGGGCGTAAAAGCGGGCGATTTTGTTTGGCGCCGGGCGGCGCGGGATGCCGAGCGCCTCAAGCAGGCGCAAAAACCGCTTTTCACCCGCTTCCACGTGATCCACTTCATACTCAAGTTCGTAATCTTCGCTTTGCAAGTAGAAGTTGCGGTCAAGGAAAAGCGTACCACCTTCGTACGGCCATTGGGCGCGTTCGGTGACAAGAGAGCCGAAATGGCGCACGTTGGATGGATCAATGCCCAGTTCCGCAAGCAAGGCCGCGATCGTTCCGTGCAGCGGCACGCCCGTGAGCAGCGCCTCCGCTTCGGAAGGGGTGAGCGGCACGTGCGTCTCGAGAAGCGCCCCATCCGCCCGCGTTTGTTTCAGCGTCAGCGTAAACCGCCCTTCTTTCGCCCGGATGCGCAGCGCTGCCGCCCGTTCTTTTAAGGCGAATGACGGAGTGTCAAAGTAATGGTTTTCCTGGCGGAAGAAAGCGCCATCATCCAACCGGAAGGCGGCGCGGACGGACGCAAATTCCGCTGCCGTTAACAAGTTTTTCAATTCGATTTCGACCTCTTGATGCATCGTGAATCTCCCTCGGGAAAGATCATCGTCTCCCTCTATTATCAGCTGTTTTTCGGCGAATATCAATTATTTCGCCCGCATAGGCTGAATATGGTAAAATAAAGGGCGGATGGTTGGTGTGGAAGGAGAGAAAGCATGAACGAAAAATGGATCGTCGAGCGGGCAGAGCGAAAAGACGGCCGGCTCTGGCTGAAGGTTGATGATGCGCTTGTTTTGCCCGCCGGTGTTATGCCGAAGCGCCATATGCTTGTTGACTCAGATGCATTGGCGTTTGTGTATATATTGGAAACCGAGGATCGCTTTCTATATGTCATGGTTCCGAAGCCATGGTGGCCCGAGCTGAAAGAGGCGCTTGACGCCAAGGAGCCGGTTTGGCTTCAATGCGGGGGAGAAGTGCTCGAACTTGAACAGTTTCACGATGAATTGTCATATTTGCTCGAAAATATTCGTGACAACGCCAACTATGGCGAGGTGCTTGAACGAGCAGTACAAGAGATGTTTTTTACCGGATGAGCCGTCCGGTTGCCTGCCTTTGGGCGTAAGGGGAGGCGGAGCGCGCCAAAGGCCGCTTACCGTCAAAGCGGCGCTGGGAAGGTGCGGATGCTTTCTCTTGGCCCAGGCTGTCAGGAATTTGAAAATAGATAGGCAGGTGGTACGATGGTAAACCATTGGGATTTGTTTTTAGCCCCGTATAAGCAGGCAGTCGAAGAGCTGAAAGTAAAGTTGCGAGGCATTCGCGCCCAGTTTGAGATGATTGAAGCGCACTCGCCGATTGAGTTTGTCACCGGACGCGTGAAGCCGGTTGCCAGCATTTTAGACAAGGCGCAAAAGAAAAACATCCCGCTCGACCGCCTCGAGGAAGAGATGCAAGATATTGCAGGACTGCGCATCATGTGCCAGTTTGTCGACGATATTAAAACGGTCGTCGAGCTGCTGCGCCAGCGCAACGATTTTACAATCGTCGAGGAGCGCGACTATGTCACGCAAAAGAAAGAAAGCGGCTATCGTTCATACCACCTCGTCATTCGGTATCCGGTGCAGACGATCCGCGGCGAGAAAAATATTTTGGCGGAAATTCAAATCCGCACGCTGGCGATGAACTTTTGGGCGACGATCGAACACTCTCTGAACTACAAATACAGCGGCCGCTTTCCGGAAGATATTAAAGCCCGGCTGCAGCGCGCGGCGGAGGCTGCCTACCGCCTCGATGAGGAAATGTCGAAAATCCGCGTTGAAATTCAAGAAGCGCAGGCCGCCTTTTCACGAAAACAAGAAGCAAAAGGGGAAGGACAATGAAACGAACTGATGCGCCGCTGGCCTTCGCCATTACGTCAAAAGGGGATGATGTGTCGAACGCCCTCGCGCAGAAGATGAAGACGTATTTGCTTGATTTTGATTTGCGCTATGATGAGGAAGCGCCGGATTTGGTCATTTCCGTCGGCGGGGATGGAACGCTGTTGTACGCGTTCCATCGCTATTGCCATCGGTTGGACAAGACGGCGTTTGTCGGCGTCCATACCGGCCATCTCGGCTTTTATGCCGATTGGGTGCCGGAAGAAATCGAAAAGCTCGTGATTGCCATCGCCAAAACACCGTATCAAGTGGTGGAGTACCCGCTGCTTGAGGTGACGATTCGTTACATTAACGGTGGGCGCGAGGCGAAGTATTTAGCGCTCAACGAATGCACGGTGAAATGTGTGAGTGGGACGCTCGTCATGGATGTTGAAATTCGCGGTGATTTGTTTGAGCGGTTCCGCGGCGACGGGCTGTGCATTTCCACGCCGACCGGGAGCACGGCCTATAATAAGGCGCTCGGCGGGGCGATTTTGCACCCGTCGCTCGAGGCGATTCAAGTGACGGAGATGGCATCCATCAACAACCGCGTCTTCCGGACGATCGGCTCGCCGCTTGTGCTGCCGGCGCACCATACGTGCTTGCTGAAGCCGGTCAACCATATCGATTTTCAAATTACGGTCGACCATTTGTCGCTCGTACATAAAGAAGTCAAATCGATTCAATGCCGGGTCGCCGACGAGAAAGTGCGTTTCGCCCGTTTTCGGCCGTTTCCGTTTTGGCGGCGGGTGCGCGATTCGTTCATCGCCGATTGATGCCCATCCGGCTGCTGGTCGGCTGCTGTTTCGGCGGAGGAAGCGCGCCGGCGTCGGTACACGATCACGATTTTGATGGAAAGGTAGACAAACATGCCGCCGTTTACACTGACCGTTTTGATCGATCAACAACATGACGGAAAGCTGCTGCGCCAGTTTTTGCAGGAGATGGGCATTTCAAGAACCGCGCTTACCGATATTAAATTCCATGGAGGGGCGTTGTTGATTGACGGCTGCCCAGTCACGGTCCGCCGCGTGCTGCGCGCTGGTGAGACGCTGTCGGTTGTGTTTCCGCCGGAGCGGACGAGCGATTGGATGGATCCGGAAGAGATGCCGCTTCATATCGTGTACGAAGATGATTACATCCTTGTCGTTGACAAACCGGCCGGGTTGGCCACGATCCCGTCGCGCCATCATCCGGGCGGAACGCTTGCCAACGGCCTGCTGCACCATTACCGAAGGCAGCGGCTCGATTCAACCGTCCATATTGTGACAAGATTGGACCGCGACACGTCCGGGCTTGTGCTCGTTGCCAAGCACCGCCACGTTCACCATTTGTTGTCCACGCTCCAGCAAAAAGGGAAGGTGGCGCGCACATATGAGGCCATTTGCCACGGCGTCATGGTTGATGACGAAGGGACGATTGATGCGCCGATCGGCCGCCGGGGAGACAGCATCATCGCCCGCGAAGTGCGGGAGGACGGCAAGCCGGCGGTCACTCATTTCCGGGTGCTCGAGCGGCTTCGCGGCTATACGCACGTGTCGCTGCAGCTTGAAACCGGACGTACGCACCAAATCCGCGTCCATTTGGCTTATGTTGGCCATCCGCTCGCTGGGGATGACCTCTATGGCGGGAGTCGGGAGATGATCGACCGCCAGGCGCTCCATAGCCGTCAGCTCTCGTTTTTCCATCCGTTTGCGCGCCGCTGGTTGACATTTGCTGCTCCGCTTCCCGGGGACATGGCGCATCTCATTGAAACGGTGCGCTCATGAAGCGCCGGTTACGGGAACGAACGGAATTTTTCCGGAACGTATGGCATCGATGACGGAACCGAGACGGTCTCCATTTCCGGGTAGCGCAACGCAGTGAGCGCACCGCCGAACACACAGCCGGTGTCAATGTTGACGGTTCGTCCGACAAACCGCGGAGTTTTGACAGGCGTATGGCCATAGACGACCCATGCGTCGCCGCGATACCGCTTCGTCCAGTCGCGGCGCACCGGCGTCCCGTCCGGGTTCGTTTCGCCGGTGATGTCTCCGTATAGGACGAACGTCTTGACTTTTTGATCCGTCCGCCCGATATAATCATGGCGAATGCCGGCGTGGGCGATGACAAGGCGCCCCTCATCCAAAACGGCGTACAGGGGCGCCTGCTCATACAGGCGGATAAATTTGCGGCGGATCATCTCCTGTTTGCTCGGGGGCAAGGCGCGATATTCCACGACGGTCGTCTCAAGACCATGGGCGATTTGCACGTTGCGCCCTAAAAAGAAGCGGTACAGCTTATTGCAATGGTTGCCCGGCACGTAGTAAGCCAGCTTTCGCTCGACAAGGGCGGAGACGATCTCAATCATGTTTAGCGACTCGGGGCCGCGATCGGTCAAATCACCGACAAACCCGAGCTTTCGGCCGCCAGGATGAACGGGAATCCCTTCGTTCCATACATACCCTAGTTTTTCTGTCAACGCAACAAATTCTCGGCGACAGCCATGAATATCGCCGATAATGTCAATGGCCATAGGATGCTCTCCTTTCTGACTATGGTCGGTATACTACCAGTATGTCCGTCAGACAATAGAAAGAAAAGAGGAGATTGCGCCGGGACAGCCGCAAAATGGGTGGCGGCCGGCAAAAACGAAGCCGCCTGCCGGTAATGGGCAAGCGGCTATTCATCGCTCGCGAACATAAATTTCCGCGTCCGCGAATGGACATTTAAGACAAGGCCGATCGCCAGCATGTACGTGGCGAGCGAGCTTCCTCCGTAGCTGATAAACGGCAGCGGCAGCCCGGTGATCGGCAGCAGCCCGATCGTCATGCCGATGTTTTGGAACACTTGGAACGTGATCATGCCGACGACGCCGGCGCATAAATAGCTGCCATACAAATCGTTGCTCTCAAGCGCGATATGGACCATGCGGTAAACAAGCAGGAAAAAGAGCGAAACGACGATGCTCGAACCGACGAATCCGAACTGTTCGGCAATAACCCCGAAAATAAAGTCGGTATGCGCCTCAGGCAAGTACACTTGTAAATTGCCGAGCCCCTTCCCGTACAGCTCCCCCGAGCCGATGGCCATCAACGAACGGATGAGCTGAAACCCTTGGTCGGTCGAATATTCATACGGTGCGAGCCATCCGTAAAACCGGTTTAATTGGTAATCTTCTTCAATGATATATTTATGAAAAAAGTCCGGAAAATAAAAGTATATGAATACAATGGATGCCACGGCCGCCACTCCGGAAAAGACGATGCCGAAAATGATGCGCCAGCGGATGCCGGAAACGAGCACCAAGGTGGCGGTGATGGCCATAAACACCATCGACATGCCCATGTCTGGCTGCTTGGCGAGCAAAATGAGCGGCGGCAAGACGGTCAAAGCGATTTTGCCAAGCAATTTAAAATCATCGCTGATCGTCGGTTCGGGATATTTTTCCCGATGGTTGACGATGATGCGACTTAGGACGATGATCATAAAAATTTTCATCAGCTCGGATGGCTGAAAGTTGCCTCCAGGTAGATGATACCAGCTCGTCGCCCCCTTAATGGTTACTGATCCTGGGACGTTCAATTCCAGCCCAAGCAACAGCAACATCCCGAATCCATACAAATACCAAGCGATTTGAAACAGCCGATCATAGTCGACGATCATGGTGAACGCAATCACGACGGCGCCGATCACGTACCATTGCAGCTGCTTGGAAGCGAAGTTGACGTTCTGCAGCTTCTCGGGAAGCATCGGCTCCGCGCTGTGAATGGCGATGGCGCTCACCACGGCCATTAAGAATAAAAGAAATAATAAGTGATAATCAAGCTTCGATTGGGAAAAACGGTCATGATCCATGGAACGATCCTCTCCATTCAAATGTACCATATACCATATTAGCGAATTGAGTCGGTTTTGCAAAGTGGGAAAAACCGCCGGCAGCATGAAGGAGCCAAAAGGCAAAAAGAAAGCGCGCATTTACATTGTCTGCCGCATCGCCTATAATAGAATTAACACCTGGTGCTAAGAATAAATGATAATTGGGAGGATGAACGAATGGTCTTATCATTGGAAGGACGTACATATGTCGTGATGGGGGTGGCGAACAAACGAAGCATCGCCTGGGGCATTGCTCGTTCGCTTCATGCTGCCGGCGCTCGGTTGGTGTTTACGTATGCCGGCGAGCGGTTTGAAAAAGAGGTGCGGGCGCTGGTCGATACGCTTGGGGATGAACGCTCCCTTCTGCTGCCGTGCGATGTGGCAAAAGACGAAGACATCGTTCAATGTTTCGCGCAAATCAAAGAACAAGTCGGCGTCATCCACGGCGTCGCTCATTGCATCGCCTATGCCAATAAAGAAGACTTGAGCGGTGAGTATATGAATGTCAGCCGCGAAGGCTTTTTGCTCGCCCATAACATCAGTGCGTATTCGCTCACCGCGGTGGCTCGTGAAGCGAAAGAGCTGATGACGGAAGGCGGCAGCATCGTCACCCTTACGTACTTAGGCGGCGAGCGCGTCGTGCAAAACTACAACATTATGGGTGTGGCGAAAGCGTCGCTTGATGCGAGCGTGAAATATTTGGCGAACGATTTGGGCAAATACGGCATCCGCGTCAATGCCATTTCCGCTGGACCGATTCGCACACTGTCGGCCAAAGGGGTGAGCGATTTCAACTCGATTTTAAAGCAAATCGAAGAACGCGCTCCGCTCCGCCGGACGACGACGCAGGAAGAAGTCGGCGATGCGGCGCTGTTTTTGTTCAGCGACTTGTCGCGCGGCATCACCGGAGAAATTATTCATGTCGATTCCGGGTATCACATTTTGGGATATTAAAGCAGCCAGCCGGCCGTTCCAAATACGGAGCGGCTGTTTTTTGTCTGAAGAGCAATTTGTTGGAACGGGGGGCATACATATAGAAAGAAGGCAAGCATGAAAGGAGGATCGGCATGCGCAAACATAAGGCGATGGAAACAGAGCCGTTGCTTTACATCGTACAGCCGAAACCGGTGCGCGTCACTGCGCATATGCAAGAGACGTTTACGTGGACCAGCCGGACAGAAAAGACGGCAATAGGCGCCATCGATGAACAAGACGAAACAAGAGAAGAAACGAAGGCGTTTCTTTCCAAAAAGGAATTTCAAGCGATGCCGCTTGACGAACAGCTCGTCTTTTTAACAAAGCTGCCCGGCCATTTGCCGCCGCTTAAATGTCAGTTTGTCACGCAGGAGCAAAGCTATGAAGGTGTGCTGAAGCGATGCACAGCGGATGAATTGGTGATCGCCGACGAGCGAGGGAACGAAACCGTTATCGGCCGCGCCGGACTTGTTTCCGTAACGATGATCGGATTTGTGCCATAACGGTTTCCCTTTCCCGCGTCGAAGCACAGCGTTGCCCGGATGCGGTGCATCGTCGGGAAAGGGATGGCCATAGTTCATGCCGCCCCCTCACTGTTGCAGGAGACATTCCCGTTTGGCTTGCGGTTTATTTTTTGAGGCTTGCCGCTTTTCTTGCTGACGATGGTCCATTTGCGCCCGGAAGGCTTGCAATTGCAAAAGGCTTGTCATCATGTTTTGCTTGAGCCCGTTTGCGGTTCAAATGCGTTTTTGTCGCCGAGCCTGGCATCTGTCGGTTGCCGCTTGCAATAGTAAAAGGTTTCGAATGGCGGCCGGTTTGCACGTTTCGGGGGGCAGGAGCGCCTTTTGCGCTTTCGGTTTGTGACGCCATCGCCTCTTTTTGTTTGGCGCTCTGTTGATCGTCTGCCAGTGAGGCGGCACGTTTTTTCTTCCGTTTTTCGTTTTTCACATTCGCTTTTTCTGTTTTGGGAGGCATTGTCCGCGCCGCTGTATTCTTTTTCGACCGTTCCGTTTCTTTTGGGTCCGTTTGAGGCGACACCGGTTGTCCGAATGCCTCTTCTGTTTGCAGTTCTGTTGTGAGAGCAGCTGTTGATTCGAATTCTTTGGCTTGCTCCCACACTTCCAATAACTCCGAAGCGACCCGCTCCCAATGATACAGCGAAACAGCCAGCTCGCGTCCTTTTTCGCCCATTCTTTTCATCAAAGATGTATTGGATAATATTTGGGCGATCTTGTCGGCGAAATCGCTTGGGTCCTCTGGGTTTTCCACGATCAGGCCATTTTCATTCGCCAAAATGACTTCTGGATTGCCGCCTCTGGCTGTCGTGACGATCGGAAGGCCTGCCGCCATGGCTTCGTAATGGACGCGCGCCAACGGCTCCTGCCATTGGGAAGTGCAGACAAACACATCAGCAGCCGCAAACCAATTTTGGATTTCATTTGGGGAGACAAAGCCTGTTGTGATGACGGGCACAGGCATTCTTTTGGCCAGCGCTCTTACGTATGCGACATAATCGGTAATATCGTTTTCGCTAAACCAGTTGCTTCCGACAATGACAAGCGCTATGTCTTTAAACTTTTTGGCCAGCTCCGGCAATGCCAAAACGAGTTTGTCGACTCCCTTATTGCGCGACAGGCGTCCGGCGAACAAAATGACCGTTTTGTTTTCGAGTCCATACGCCCGTCGGATGTCGCTGCGGATTTTTTGCATTTTGGGATGGCTCCCCGGCCAAAATCGTTCACTGTCCACCCCTGAATAAATCGTGCGCAATTTTGGCGATGCCTGCGGGTATAGGCTGCGGATGACATGGCCGATATAATCGCTGACCGTTACGATGGAGGCTGTTTCTGCGATGGCTGCCGCTGCCTCATCCGGGTCGATTTTTTCCGGATGAAACATATCGTTGTGCATGCTTAACGTAATTTTGGCGTAAGGAGCCGCCTGCCGGATCGGAAGGACAAGGCGGGGGCGGTTAAAGATGTGGATGAGATCGAACTCGTTCGCTTCCACATAACGAACAACGTTTTCCCGGTATATTTCAAATACTTTGCCCGGTACGCGCACGTAATGAACCCCGTTGATCGTTTCCTCTTCGGGTAGCGATGAATCGCTGATGCCCAAAATGGTGATATCATGGAAGCGGCTTACATGTGGGAGAATGCCGGCAATATACGTTTGGATCGCCCCGCCGAGCACAGGGGGAACGGGGAGTTTTTCTGTGCAAACCATCAAAATCTTCACGTTGGCCCCACTCCTTTCCAGTCTTTTTCGATCTCCGCCAATACGGGCCATTTTGACTGGTCGGTTTCGACGATTGTTCGAATTAATTGCGCTGTTTGTTCATTGAGGAAGATTTCGGGCTCGTAGACCATTTCTTTGATGTTTTTGTAAAATTCGTTTGGCATGGCCAAGTCAATCATCAAAATCTCGTACAATTCAGGCGTGATCGGGTTCGCTTCATGGTACGCGAGAATCATTTCCCGAACCCATTTTGCATCCCACCGGTATAAATCCGCCATGGTGCCGCTGATGAGTTTTCGCAAATCGCGAATGGGAAGGTCAAACGCCACTCCATCAAGGTCAATAATCCACATTCCGTCCGCTCCCATTTGGCCGTTGGACCAACCGTAGTCTTGATGAGCCAATCCCCAACCAGTCGTCCCTTGTCCGACTAGCTCCCAATATTTCGATTGACGGAATCGTTCCATGCCTTTTCGCGCCTGTTCTTCAAATTGATCGATGACCTCCAGCAATGGCGAGCTTGCCGGCATTTCACGGTAACAGTGGGCAATGTTCCGAAACCAGCTCATTTTGGTGATCATCTTTTCATAGTTTTTTGGCCATTTGTGTAGCCGTGAGGCCATTTCTGCCTTCTGCGGAGGGATGTATCCTTTGCTTAGGCGATGGAATTCGCCAAGGGCGTAACAAAGCTGCTTGGCCCCTTCCAAATCTTTTGTGACTGGCGTCAACGGTTCAATCCATTCGGCCACAAACCACAGTTTTCCGCCTGCTTCCACATAATTGTTCCCGCTCTTCGTTTTGACAATCGGCGGCACTCTCGCCTTGCGCACCTCTGCCAGGTATTCTTGCGCTCCCAAGCTGAATAAGCTTCTTGTTGGCCTTCGGTGCAGCAGTTTCAAACTTTTCGGGCCAGATTTTGTTTCGAGTTTCCAAATCGCCCCCCCTTTATCCGGTTTGGTTGTGACGATTTGCATATTTTGAACGGATAAATCGTAGTGTTTCAGCACCTCTTCTGCCAGCTGGATAATATAATCAGGGACAAAAAATTCATGGGTCGTTTCATCAACAGGCCACGGTTCAATGACGATCGGCTTCACGCTATCCCTCCTGCCGGGTATTTCAGATGGTTTCCTCAAAAGATGAGGGATTGCTACTAGGGTATGTATGTAGAAGGAAATTGGATTGGGTAAGCTCATTACTGTAAGGATATTTCTTCTATGCCTCGGTTGCGGCTGCTGACGCCGGATGCGGCGGGAGGTCATTAACGGGGGCGGCGACGGCCAAAAAAGCGGTGTGGCCGGTTTTGCCGAAGCGGGCTGGGGACAAAAGAAAAGACCGCCTTAAAAAACCATTAGGCAGCCTTATTGGTCTGAAAAAAGAGAGGAGCGTGCTTCCGTATAAACAGTTTCAAACCGCTGGGCCACATGTTCGAATTGAAATTGCTCTTCAACGAGCTTTCGTGCGTTTTTTGCCATGGTTTCCGCCTCCTGTTTGTTTGAAAGGATGTAATCGATCGCCTCCAAAAAAGCGTGCGGGTTTGGATAGTCGTCGATGACTAGTCCGGTTTCGCCATGGCGGACGATTTCGGCGTTGCCGCCGCGGTTGGTCGTGATGACCGGAATGCCGGCGGCCATCGCCTCGTAATGAACGCGGGCGAGCGGCTCGTGCCATTGCGAGCTGCACACAAACACGTCTGCCATTAAGAACAGTTTCGGAATGCGACTGTGCGGGATGTAGTTTGTGAAGATGACGTGCTCCACAAACGGTGCCGCCAGCTCATGCAGCCAGTCGATATATTCGCTTCGGCTGTTGTCGCTAAACCACTTCCCGCCGGCAATGACGAGCACTGTTTCCGGATGGCGGGCCAACAGGGACGGCAAGCATTGCAGAAGCAAATGCGGTCCTTTTGTTTTGCTGAGCCGGCCGAGAAACAGGATGACTGGTTGGTCGGCAAGTCCGTACGCTTGCCGTTCGGCCCGGCGAATGCGCTTTCCTTCTTGCGTCCAGGCAGGAACGTATGGCGCCAGATCGACTCCGGAATAAATGACCTTGACTTTCCGAGGATCGACTTGGTAACGGCCGGTTACCGTCCGTTTGATGTATTCGCTGACAGCCGTCAGCAAGGTGCAGGCGTTGAGCGCCCGCTCTGCCTGCTCTGCTGTGATTTTCAGAGGCGAAAACATATCGTTATGGAGGCTCAATACAAAGGCGCTGTGCGGCGCCGCGGCGTGGTAATCGGCGAGCGCAACGGGCCGGTTGAAGACGTGGACGACATCAAACTTGCACGCCGAAAGCGCACGGGCTACGTCTGTTTCATAAGTGGCCTTTGGAAAACGGATGTAGCGGATGCGTCCGTTTGTCTCTTCTGACGGCAAAAGCGGATCATCAATGGAAAAAATCGTCAGATCATGGCGGCGGGCGATCAAGGGGGCAATCCCGTCGATCATCACTTGAATGGCCCCGCCCCGCACCGCCGGGGCAGGCAGTTTTTCTGTGCAAACGTAAGCGATGTTCATGAACGTTCATCCCCATACAATGAACGGATGTATTCGATTTCTTTTTGCAGGCCGTTCTCAAGTGTCACAACTGGCTTGTACCCGAGCAGCTGCTCCGCTTTTGTTAAGTCGGCCCACGTTTGTTTCGGCTCCCCGCGGGCGGCCGGCGCATAGTGGATGGTCGCCTGTTTTCCCGTTAGCGACTCCAGCAGGTGAATCACGTCATGAACCGATGCCCATTCTTTCCCTCCGATATTGATCGTTTGCCCGACAGCTTCCTTGCGCTCGAGGGCGGCTGCCGTTCCGGAAATGCAGTCGGAAATATACGTAAAATCGCGCGATTGCGTTCCGTCGCCAAAGACGGTCAATGGCTGGCCGGCCAGCAGCTGGCGGATAAAGCGGTGGAATGACATGTCCGGGCGCTGGCGCGGTCCGTAGACGGTAAAGTAGCGCAAAATGACGATCGGCACGCCGAATTCGCGGAAATAGACGCGGCATAAATGCTCGCCGGTCAGCTTTGTAATGCCGTACGGGGAGAGCGGAAGCGGTTCGAGAGATTCTGACAGCCTGCCGCTCTGCTCGCCGTAAACAGACGAGGTCGAAGCATAGATGAACCGCTCAAGCGGCAAGTCTTTGCACGCTTCAAGCAGCCGCTGGGTGGCGGAAATGTTATGGACGGCATAGGCGGCAAAGTCTGTTCCCCAGCTCGTACGCACACCGGGCATGCCGGCTAGGTGGTACACCGCATCCACCCCTTGCAGCAGCGCCGGCAAATCGGCAGTCAGCAAATCGGCTTCAACTAACGCAAACCGCGGATGGGCTTGCAGGCCGGCGATGTTTTTCGCCTTGAGCGGCGCCGGCGTTGGTCCGATGAAGCTGTCAACGCCGATCACCTGGTGTTGGCCATCTTCGAGCAATTTTTCACATAAATGGGAGCCGATAAACCCGGCTGCTCCGGTGACGAGAATGTTCATCCGCGCCCCACCCCCATATAGCATAAACCGCTTTGTTCGACAGCGCGGCGGTCCAAACAATTTCGGCCATCAAACACGAGCGTCCCGTTCATCATCGTTTTCACTTGCGACCAGTCAAGCGTTCGGAATTCGTCCCAATCGGTGGCGATCACTAAACCATCCGCTTCCCGAACCGCTTCGTAAACAGACTTTGCCTGTTTGACATTGGCGGGGGGAGCCGTGAGCTTTGCCTTCGGATCATAGGCGGCGACCGTGCACCCGCTTTCGCTTAAGCGGCGGATGAGCGATTCGGCGGGGGAAAACCGCGTATCATCCGTATTGGGCTTAAAGGCGATGCCAAGCACGGCGATTTTTTTGCCGGCCAGTGGGGCGAGCTGCTCATGCAGCTTCTGAAGACATAGATCGAGTTGGGTGGTGTTGACGGTCTGCACGGCCTTCAGTAAATGAGGTTCCACTTGCCGTGAACGCGCTGCATGTTCGAGCGCTTTCACATCTTTTGGAAAACAGGAGCCGCCGTAACCGAGTCCGGCTTGCAAAAAGTGCGGGCTGATGCGAGGATCCAAGCCGATCCCATGGGCGACGTCGTTGACATCGACCGCAAACGCGTCACAAATGCGCGCCATTTCGTTAATAAATGAGATTTTCATTGCTAGAAAGGCGTTGGCGGCGTATTTGATCAGTTCAGCGCCGGTCAAACTCGTTGTGACGTACGGGGCGTTGATGCCGGCATACATTCCTTGAATGACGGCGAGCGATCGGTCATCGTCCGGTTCGAGCCCGACGACGATTTTATCGGGGTGAAACATATCATAAACGGCTGATCCTTCCCGCAAAAACTCCGGATTGGACACGATGCGAAACAAATGCGGCGCCGTTCCTTTTCCGATGAGCTCCGCCCGCATCCATTCGTTTGTTCCCGGAGGGACCGTGCTTTTCGTGACGATCGTTTTGTACGATTCTACTGTCGCCGCTAGGCGGTCGAGCACGGCTTCAATATAGCGCAAATCGGTGCTGCCGTCCGGCCGCGGCGGGGTGCCGACGCAAATGACAATGACGGCTGCCCGTTTGATGTAGTCCCAGCGGCCGCTGAATGTTAAATAATTAGAGTTTTTGGTGATCAGTTCCTCCAATCCTGGCTCATAAAACGGGATCTTTCCGTCATTGAGCAGACGGATTTTCTGTTCGTCATGATCGATGCAATGCACCTCATGCCCCAGTTCGGCAAGGACGGCTGCAGTGGTCAGTCCGACGTAGCCAGCACCGATGATGCAAATGTTCATGACTTATAGACCTCCTTCGCGAAATGTCCGGCTTTTATAGCGTATTAATGGACAAGCTTTGTTTGCCATATGGCAAGCGCCTAAAACGCTGGAAATGACATGGCCTATTTTCGCCGGACAACCTTCCCTGCCATTCGAAAGCGAATACGATAAGGTATAAAAAGAAGACAAGGGGGGACAACGATGGTCAAAAAAGCGATCATCCCCGCGGCCGGATATGGGACAAGAAGCTTGCCGGTGACGAAAGTGATTCCGAAAGAAATGTTTCCAATCGGCGCCAAACCGGCGATCCAATACATTGTCGAAGAGGCGTTTGCCTCCGGAATCGAAGAGCTGCTCATGATCGTATCGAGGACGAAAAATTTAATTGTCGACTATTTTGACCGCTCCTTGGAGCTTGAAGCGTTTTTAGAGCGGCAAAACAAAGCGCACTTGCTAAAAGATGAGTTCGTTCCGCCAGGACGGCTGTATTATACGCGCCAGCCATACGCGAGAGGATTGGGAGATGCAATCCGGCTTGGCAAGTCATTTGTCGGGAGCGAACCGTTGGCCGTACTGTTGCCTGACGACATCGTGCTGCCTAACGGCGTTCCAGCCATTCGGCAGCTGATCGAGTCCCTTCGTTCCGAAGGTGTCCGTTCTAACCAGATTTTATCCTATTCGTTGGCTAACGCCAACCGACATTCATCTCCCACTTTCACTTCGCTTAGAAGTGGGAGACTTCTTTCGGAAAGATATTAAATCATACAGCCGCTCTTGTTCCTTCATTTGCTTAGCAAGGTTAAACCGTTGTTCGATCACCTTGCGCGCCTGTTTGGTAAACAAGGGGGCTTGCTCCGGATGTTCGAGGAAAAAGCAGATGCCGTTTGCGATCTCGTTGTCGTCTTTTTCCGGGGCCAAGTAGCCGGTGCGCCCGTGTTCGATCAATTCAGGGATGCCGGCATGATTCGTCGAGATGACCGGCAGCCCGCTTGCCATCGCTTCTTTCAGGACGTTCGGAATGCCTTCGATGTCTCCGTCCGGAGCTGTCTCGCTGGCCAAGCAAAACAGATGGGCGCGGTCCATTTCTTGGGCAATGGCGGCGGCATCCATAGCGCCGGGCAATTCGACAAACGGAGCGAGACCGAGCTCATTGACAAGCCGGCGGATGTTTTCTTCCTCTTTTCCGGCGCCGATAATGCGGAGACGGCAGCGCGGGTGTTTCGCCCGCACGCGCCAAAAGGCGCGCACGAGTGTTAAAAACCCTTTTTTCTCGACGAGCCGGCCGATTGAGAGAATGATGATATCCCCGCTTGCTGGAATGGTTCGTTCGCGGTACGGAAATAAATCAAGCTCAATGCCGCCGTAGAGGACATGGATTTTTTCTGGGGGAAATCCTAACGTAACGAGTTCGTCAGCCAAGTAACGGCAAACGGGAAGAAAGAGCGCTCCGTGCTCTTTAAGCAGGGTGTACCGTTTTTGGTTGCGCAGGAAGCTGTTATATTTCGCCGACCCGTCGCGGCCGCGGATGCTGACAATAAGGGGAATGCCATGGGCAACACAAAGCGGAAGAATTTCCACGGCGTGTTTTCCATGATGGGCGTGAATGGCGACGATGTTTTGTTGTTGAGCGAAGCGGCCGAAATGGTCAATATCGTGAAGATGATAATAATTGAGAAGTGGAAACGGATGGCTGCCGTCATCGGCGAACGATCCGATAATAATCGGCCGGTATTTTTTCAAACGAACCATTTGGTTGTAAATAAACCGTTGGTTAATTTTCATTTTTTCATGGATAAAATGAGCGATCGTTCGTCTCATGTTCTTGATCCCTCGCTTTTCGACAAGTCGGACAAAAAAGCGAACTTTTTCTTTTCCTGCTCAGCGAGGCGGATGAGCAAGTCCAACGGCGGTTGGCTGCCTGTCGCCTGCTTTCGCGTCCCTTGGCCGATGATTTCGCTGTAAAACATATGCGGAAACATAGCATCGGCTAAGTAGACGCTTTGATACGAAGCATAGAGCGGACAAATGGAGAAATAGATTTCAAATAATGACCGAATTCTTTTGGACACGTTGTTTTTCGGGTTTCTTGTTAAGGAAATGAGCAAAAAGCGAAAATCATCGAGCGGGAGGCCATAGTAAGCGCGGTCAAAATCAATCATCATCACTTTATTGTTTTCGGCCAATAACAGATTGTTGCTGTTATAATCCCCATGGCAAATGGCTTTCCGTTTCGCCGCTTCACGGCAAAAGTCAGCGACATCGCTTTTTTCAAGCAGCGCATAGCTTTTGGCCGCAAGCTGGGCCATCTGTTTCATTATATGAGAAAGAGAGGTCCCATTATTAACGGTCTCTGCCTGTTTCTGTAAATACGCCGTCTTTTCCTGGTGTGCATCCAGTATGTCGGTCGGTTCGGGGAAGGACGGCGAATGGGGAGGGATCCAATCGTCGAATAGGCTGTGTTTGTGAAAACGGGCCAACCATTCAATCCGTTGCTGGAATGAGGGTTTGCTTCCGCTTGAGGAAACGTACTCCATCAAGTAGTAATAGTGGTTTTTTCGTTGAACGTAAGGTTGCTTTGTTTTTGTCCGGATCATTTTTGGGACGTGAAATCCAGTTTCATACAGTTTGGAATGAAGCAAAATCGGGAAAGGTGTTTTATCCTCATTCAGCCGTTTTAGTACGCACCTCTCACCCGTTTTTTTGTTTTGCAGAAGCCATACTTTTTCCTTTTTTAGCTCGCCGGCGATATCCACCTCGGTTTCCGACAGGCCGTAGCTGTGCAACACTTCAAACAACAAGCGGGATCGTTTTGAGGCCACGATCAGTTCCTCCTAGCGCCAATGGTCGGTTAATAAGAGTGTATGTAAAGGGAAACGAGTTGGTATAGACAGGTGCACTAGGCCATGGCGAAAAGGGGCGGCAAAAAATAAGGCCGACCGCGCTCTTTGGCGCTGGCCGGCAAGGCTTTTCTTGATTATTCTTCCTCGTCCTCGAGCTGTTTTTGTGAATCGGAACGCATGGAAGCGGGGAGATCGATCGAGGTGATGGCGGCCGCATTGATGGCCAGTGTGCGCCCTCCCTCTTCATAAAAGCGGTCAACAAGCAGCGAAACAGTGTTGGTTCGCGGTTTAAAACCGAGAAAAACTGCATTGTAGTATGTTTCCTTGACCGTGTGCACGTTCACTTCTGTGTTGGGCGGGAGCGCCGTCAGCTGGTCGTACAGGGCGCGGGAAAGGCGGGGGCGGGTCGGCCGCCGCTCAAAAAAGACACGGTACATTGTGTCGCCTCCTTTCTTGTCTCTTGTGTTAAAAACCTATACTCCATCATATGATTGGCGTAGGAGAGCGTTTGGGTAAACGTCCGCACCGGAGCAGGTTCGCCTGCTGCCGGGCCGAGGAGGCGGAAAAAGCGCACGCCTCCTTTTGCGGCCGCGGCGAGCGGAAAGGGGAGAGGAACGTGGATGACCCGTTTTCCTTTATTCTTCTTTGTTTAGCCAGCTTTCGCCTGACGAGGCTCATCGTATACGATACGATCACCGCCTGGCTTCGCCGGCCTTTCCATGAATGGGTGGAGGAGGAGCTTCCGGACGGAAGAAAAGAAGTATTTCTCATTTTGAAGGGCAGCGGATTGCGGCGCTGGATCGGCGAACTGCTAAGTTGCTACTGGTGCACCGGGATATGGTGTGCAGCGTTTTGTTATATTGGGGTTGTTGCTTGGCCGGCCGTTTTCCAGCCGCTGATCGTGCTGCTCGCAGTCGCCGGCGGGGCGGCGCTGATTGAAACGGTTGTCAGCAAGTGGCTCTCGTAAGGGGAGAGACGCTAGCTTGCGTCATCCGGACCGGCTGCAGCGGAAAGCTGCCGCCTGGATGGCTGGCCGACGGCTTCCGCCGGCGGGAGATTGTCTTTCGGTTGGTCTTGGACACTTGAAGCATCATGCCCCCGCTGCTGCTGTCAAGCAAAGATCGTTGCTGCCGACAAGACGAGGCCGGCTGAAGCCGGCCAGGAAAAGCAGCCGCTCCATTGGATGGGGCGGGCTCCGTTTACCATTGGACGGCGATGCGGTTGGCCGCGGCGGCGCCTTTGGGCAGTTCAGCGCCATATACGAAGCCGTCGACTGTCAGGGAGCGGACGTTGCCGGACGGTCGAACCGCAATCTCAAACTGGGAAAAGCGCCGTTCTTCACCTGGTTCAATGGGGACGCCATGGAGCGGGGCAATCCAATATTCGCCGTTTTGCCGCACTTTTTCCCGCCAGTTTTCTTGGATGAACGTCCAACCTTCGGCGCCGCTGTCAGCCAGCCCCTCCTGTGCGGCGCGCCCGCTTTGGGGGAGCGCAATTTTTCCGCTCAGCACCGCTGCTTTCGGCGGCGAGATGCGGAGGCAGACGACCGGATGGTGAAGCGGCGCGGTTCCGCTGTTGCGGATGATGAAGTCGCCAATCACGACAATTTCTTCTTCATCAAGGTGCGTCGGGATCATAACCGAGTAATGAAACAGCGCCAGCACGGAAGCGGCTGGATCGGCGCCGGTGGTTTGTTGCGGTCCGGAGACGCGATGCTCTGCCTCTTCGAGCGCGATTTCATACAACAAAAGCTGGCGCTCCAAGGCCGCGATCTTTTTCTTGTACATTTCGGCGTTGACTGTTTCGGCTTCACGCAATTTTTCTTTTAGATAGGCGCTGCGCATTTTTTCTTTTTCCAGTTCGGCCTCAAGCTGCTTGATCTGTTGCCTGCACGAGGCGGCTTCAGACCGGTAGTGAATAATTTGCTGCTGCAGGCGGAGGTGCCGGTCATCATTCGCATTTTTCACTCGTTTTCCACCCCTTCCATTTTTATCTTATGTATACGCGGAAGGCAAATGCCATATAAAAAAGGCTGTTGTTGAGAACAACAGCCTAAGCGGTGCGGGACGTTACATTGCTGGGAATACGTCCGGGCATTGTGGCGGGAATTTGGTTGTCGGGCACAGCGCAGCTTCGGCAAGTTCTTCGCGCGGTTGGCAGAAGCGGGCTTCAACTTCGATTTTGACGTCAGCTTCCACTTGGACTTCAAGGCATAAGGTGATGGAAACGTCGAGTTGAGTGAAGTTGTCCGTGCAAACTAAGCTTGTATCGCATTCAAAGAAGGAAATATGGCAATTGAGCTGCGTGCCTTCCGGAGCGCATAAGATGAATGTTTGCGCCGTGGCAAACGGAATCGGCGCCGATTGGCAAATCACCGTGCCGGTCGGGCTGACAATTTGCACAACGACGTGTCCTTTGACGAGCGCTTTGACTTTTTGCAATGTCACGGTCTCCCCGGAAGGAAGGGTGACGTTGACGGGCTGCCGGCCGTTTGGCTGCATGATTTCTTGGCAAATCAGCGCATCCTGGTCAACAACCGGATCGATTGGATTTCCGGCAGCGTCTGTCAAGAAACAACGAATGGCAAAGTTTTGCGGGTCCATGTTTTGCGCCGCCAAAAAGTCGCAAATCGTCCCGTCTCCCGGACAAGTGTCCGATGGGAAAATCGTTTCCAAATCATCGCCGCTGAAGCTTTTTAATGGCACGTCGATTTGCCGCGTCACCCAGTCATAAATTTTGCGTGTTCTGATGCATACCCTTTCCGTATCGCGACGGTAATGGCCCATTTTCTCGTTCCTCCTATCGTTCATTTGTTCCCCAACGCCTAATGGTTTGGGACTACTGTATACTATGAATGATATAGGTAAATGTGTTGGGACAGATGCGGATTTTTTGTCGGCAGGCGTCTGCCGGACGATGAAATAAAGGGGGAGATGACGAATGAGAGAACAACGGGGAGCGGCGAAGGCAGGAACAAAAGGGATAGATGAACGGCGGCTGGCTGAGCGGATTGCTGAGCTGGAGCGCCGGCTCGAAGAAGCAGAGGCAGAAAATGTAGTGTTAAGGGAACTGGCTTACCAAAGCAAGCAACGTTATGAGCAAATAAAGCAGCTGATGAAACAAAACGACGAACTTCGCCGCCAGCTGCAGCAGCTGCAAGGAGAGACGGGAGGAGTACGTGACGAAGAACGGCCGGACAGCTGGTTTTTCCGTACGCTGCGCCAAGAAAACGCGATTGTGCCCCACCCGGACGAGCGCAAGGAAAAATGAGGCGCACCCTTGGCCGATAGGGCCATACAATAGCAGTAGCCATACATTTTTTTCATCTGGAGGGATGAGGCCATGACGAAACAAATCTCGCCCAAACCGACAGCTTGGGCGCTCACCTCAACAACCCAGCCAGTGCGGCGCCCGAGAGGCTGCGGCTGCGGCCGGCCGCCGGTCGTAAAGAAATAGCACAAATCCGTGAGAAGCGCCTATACTCCGCTTCCTCTCCTTGCATAGTCTAACAGTGCAACGTAGGCGAAAGGAAGGGGGGATGGGCATGTCGGATCGAAAAAAAGCAAAAGTCATTCATGTCGACAAGCTGATCATTCACGCTGATGATGTTGTGATTGCGCCGCGCGGACGAATCCGCGACCCATGGCTGTTCCCGCATCGCATGGACGATGAGGACGAAGCGGTCGAAGATGTGCGGGATGAAGAAAAGCATCATGAAGAAGGCCATGACCGGGACGAAGGGGAGCGGAGACCATTCTCATGGATTTAGCCATGGAGCAAGTGGGGGACAGAAACGGTGGAGCGTTTTAAAAACTACGGGCTTTGGCTCGGGATCGGGTCGTTTGTCGTACTGGCGCTGGAGACGTTTGGCGTCGACATCGACCTTGGCAAGTACGAACATCTGTATCATGCGTTGTTAAGCATTTTGGTGATGGCCGGCATTTTAAACAACCCGTCGCTCGGCCGCGGTTATTTTGATAAAATCGATAAAAAATCATGAACGATCAGGGCGCCTCGAGCAAAGGCGCCCTTTTTGCGCTTAAAGGAGCAGGAAACATGACTGGTTGTTTTACAGAAAATTACAATTATAATTCGGCGGCAAAAAAAACATTCTAATGATTGTCACCAACAATTCCACACCATTAAGGAGGACATAAGTCATGACTGTTGCTACACAAGTGAAACAAACGTTAGCGGGATTAAAAGCCGCTCAAGCCAGCTTTGAAACGTTTGCGTTGCAAACGGAAAACCAAGCCGCTAAACAGCTTTACCAACAAGCTGCTCAACAAACGCAAGCCGTCATCGATTTAGTGAACTCACGCGTGCAAGAAATTCAAAACGAAGAGCCACAATATAAACAACAATAACATTTGCTGAGGCGGATGTTATGTTGGGGGCGGGAAGGTTGGCAGCACGCCAACCTTTTCCCCCGCTTCACGGAAATACATAAAACGAATGGGTTGATGGCGATGAAAACATGGTGGTTGGTCGTTGTCTCCGTGGTGATCGCGGTCAGCGGCTGCGCAAAAGAGGAAACCGAACAAAAGCAATCGCTGCAAGGGGCAAACTTGCTTCGGGTGCACACATCCGGGACGACGAAGAACGCCGAGCTTGACCAAGGGCCGGCCGAGCGGGCCGCCTCCTATTTGCGCCAACGCGACGACGTCCGGGATGTTGTCGCGGTCAACACGGGCGAGAAGTTGCTCGTTGCTTATCAAATTCCGCATTTGCAGCGGTGGAATCGAAAGAAGATTGAAAAGGACGTCGATAGCCGATTGCGCAACATGTTTCCTGGTTATGACATCATTTCTTCCAGTGATTTGAAAATTTTTTGGAAAACGAAGGAGTTAAAAGCGAACATGGGGAAACGGCATTGGGATGGGCGAAAAGTCAACCGCGAAATCGGGCGCATTAAGGCGCTGAGCAAAGAGCAAACATAAGAGGTGTCGTTATGGCGAATGAAAAGCGAAAAAAATTGACTCCAGTCCAACAAGAGTATCACTTATTTGAAAAAGAGCGGGAAACGAAGCGCCCGATCGTCCGCAACTGCGCCTGCGCGTTTCTCGTCGGCGGCATCATTTGCGTGATTGGACAGGCGATTTCTTATTTTTACATGTACTTTTTTGACTTCACCGAACAAACAGCAGGGAACCCAACGGTGGCGACGATGGTCTTTTTGTCAATGATTTTAACTGGGCTTGGCGTTTATGACCGGATCGCCCAATTCGCTGGGGCGGGAAGCGCCGTGCCGGTGACAGGGTTTGGCAACGCCGTCATCTCGGCGGCGATTGAGCACCGGACGGAAGGATTTGTGTTAGGCGTCGGCTCGAACATGTTCAAGCTCGCCGGATCGGTCATCTTGTTCGGTACGTTTGCCGCCTTTGTTATCGCCCTTGTCAAAACGATTGCGACCCAGTGGGGGGGATTGTAATGCTGAAAGGGCACCGCACATGGGTGTTTGCGAACAAGCCGGCAATCATCGCAACAGCGGCGGTCGGCGGGCCGTTTGAGGCGAACGGCCGCCTCGCTGATGATTTCGATCTTTTGCATGAAGATTTATGGCTTGGCGAGGAATCGTATGAGAAGGCACACCGCGTGTTGCTTGAGGAGGCGGCGTTTCAGGCGATGGAAAAGGCCGGATTAGAGAAGGAAAACGTGCAGTTTCTCATCGCCGGCGATTTGATCAACCAGATGACGCCGACAAGTTTTGCCGCCCGAACGCTCGGCATGCCGTACCTTGGCATTTTTGGCGCCTGCTCAACCTCCATGGAAGGGCTTGCGCTCAGCGCTTTTATTACCAACTATGGCGGGGCAGACTATATCTTAACCGGTGCGTCAAGCCATAACACCGCTGTCGAAAAGCAGTTCCGCTATCCAACCGAATACGGCGGGCAAAAGCCGCCGACAGCGCAGTGGACGGTAACGGGAGCTGGCGTGGCGATCGTCAGCCCGAAAGGGGACGGGCCGCGCGTGACGGCAGCGACGATCGGCCGCGTTGTGGATATGGGGCTTGCCGACCCGTTCAACATGGGCGGGGCGATGGCGCCGGCGGCGGTCGATACGATTGAGGCGCATTTGCGCGACATGCAAATCGATGCATCGTATTACGATTTGATCGTCACCGGCGATCTAGGGCGAATCGGACGCCAAGTCTCCCTTGACTTGCTGCGTCAGCACGGCATTGACATCGATGAAGAGCGCTACCAAGATTGCGGACTTCTCATTTACCGTGACGGACAGCCGGTTTTATCCGGAGCGAGCGGGGCGGCTTGTTCCGCTGTCGTCGTTTACGGGCATCTCATCAAACGGATGCGCCGCGGCGAACTGAAGCGCATTTTGGCGGTGGCGACAGGGGCGCTGTTGTCGCCATTGTCGTTTCAGCAAAACGAAACGATCCCGTGCATCGCCCATGCGGTGGCGATCGAGTACGGAGGTGAGGCGTAGCGTGTTGGCCATGTTTTTTTGGGCGTTTGTCGTCGGCGGGCTGATTTGCGTGATCGGGCAAATTTTGATGGATGTGTTTAAACTGACACCTGCGCATACGTTGACGATTCTCGTCGTCGTCGGGGCGATTTTGGATGGATTCGGTTTGTATGAGCCGCTCATTGATTTTGCCGGCGCCGGGGCGACGATTCCGATTACGAGCTTTGGAAACGCGCTCGTTCACGGCGCGATGCAAGAGGCGGAAAAACACGGCATTATCGGCGTGTTGACCGGTATGTTTGAAGTGACAAGCGCCGGCATTTCCGCCGCTATTGTGTTCGGGTTTATCGGAGCGCTCTTGTTCCGCCCGAAAGGATAAGGAGGGACGCGGATGACTGTTGCCTCGCAAGTGAAACAAACGTTGGCGAGCCTAAAAGGCATTCATGCTGGATTGCAGCAGCTTGCACTTGCGTCGCAGGATGAAACGGCGCAGCGGACGTTTCATGAGGCGATGCTTTCCACTGAGGAGATCATCGCCGAACTGAAAGACCGGATCGGCCGGCTCGAGTTCGAGGAGCCGCAATATCACGGAAAGTAAGGAGCATGATCGATGCCTATATGGTTAGAAACCGCCATTCGTTCGATTTGCATTTTAATCGGGTTGTTTGTGATCACCCGCATTCTCGGCAAAAAGCAATTATCAAAATTGTCGTTTTTTGAATACATCGTCGGCATTACCGTCGGCGATATCGCTGGAACGATGTCGGTCGACTTAGGAATTTCGCTGCAAGAAGGCATCACCAGCATTTTGATTTGGTCGCTGTTTCCAGTGGCTGTCGCTCGACTCTCGCTGCGCAACAAGAAATTTCGCGATTTTGTCGAGGGCAACTCCACGGTTTTTATTAAAAACGGCAAAATTTTAGAGGAAAATTTGAAACGGGAGAAATATACGGTTGACGAGCTGCTCGAACAGCTGCGCAAAAAAGATGTGTTTCGCGTCGCCGACGTCGAGTTTGCGGTGCTTGAGCCGAACGGCGACTTGAACGTGTTGCTGAAGCGGGAAAAGCAGCCGCTCACCGTCGGAGATGTGTTCCCAAACCCACCGCGGGAAAAAGAGCCGCAAACGGTCATCATGGACGGCATGATTTTGGATGAGCCACTCGCTACGATGGGGCTTGGCCGCGGCTGGCTGAAGGAACAGCTTGACAAGCAAGGAGTGGCAGTGGAAAACGTCTTTCTTGCCCAAGTGGATTCGTATGGGCAGCTGACGGTCGATTTGTATGACGACAAAATTCAAGTGGCGGAACCGCAAGAGAAAAAGCTGCTGTTGGCTGCGATGAAAAAAGTGCAAGCTGATTTCGAATTGTACGCACTGCAAACCGATTCGCAAGAGGCAAAAGTGCTCTATGAAAAACAGGCGGCAAAAATGACGGAGCTCATTCAAAAAGTCGAGCCGCTACTGCGAAACTAACGTTGAGGAGGACAAAAACAATGGAAAACAAACGAACGAAAACAACCGATGAGGAAATCCAAATCCAATTAAAAACGAACGGCCGTCCGGAGCGAACGCGGACGACCGATGAGGAAATTTCGATTGAATTTATGTTTGATAATCCGCAATTGACGCGCCAGCCGAAAGATTACGACGAGATTGAATACTAAGTCTGCCGTCTGGGTGTGTACGGGCACGTGTGGAAAATACAATCAAATACGCTCTGGAGTGAAAACCGCCGCCCGAAGCGTGGGCGGCGGTTTTCATGCCGTGCCTTAGGCAGAGCCGTGGGAGGCGCGGCAGGGCTATCAAGCCGGCAGCGATTGCAAAAAGGCGCGCACTTCTTCCGGCGTTTTCGCATCGGCGCTATGCAGATGGGCGATTTTTTCCCCGTTTCGGAACACAAGAAGACTTGGAATGCCAAGCACTTGGTACTTCTCACCAAGATCTGGAAACTGGTCTCGGTCGATTTCGAACCAGTCGTACTGCCCGTAATCGCGGATGATGTCATCGATGAACATGTTCAGGCGCACGCAGTCTGGACACCAAGTTGTGTAAAACTTCATAATCGCTGGCTTATCGCCGGAAATGGCCGCCTCGAATTGCTCAACTGTTTCAATTTGTCTCACATTCGTTCCCTCCCTTTCATGTTGCCGTTCATCTTTACTTTACCATATGGCAAGGCAAAAAAAGAACGGGGACGCCTTCACCTCGGGCAGTCGTTTTTGCATACAACAGTAAGAAAGGAGGGGAAAGTGTGAGCAAAGAGTTGGAAAAAGCGCTCGAAAATTGGGTTGCGTCGCGCAAAGAAGGGCATGAAACGTTCATCCGCCTGTTTGAACAATGGGGAAAGGACTTTAACAAACAGCTGCAAGAAATCGAAAAATTGAACAATGGATTTTTAAAAAGTGTACAAGGCAACTTGGACTACATCGAGCAATGGTTTGCGAAGAAGGAGCGGGAATTTGCCGAGCTGTTCCGCCGATTTGGATGACAAAATGGCCTTTGCGCCCATACGCCCCGCTAAGCCGGTGAATACGATACAGTAAACGGAGAAGGAGGTGCACATTATGATGGGCTTCTGCGGTTATGGTTATCCTTACGGCTACGGCTATGGCGGTGGCTATGGCGGTGGCTATGGCGGTGGCTTTGTGCTGATTGTCGTGTTGTTCATTTTGTTGATTATTGTCGGCGCGGCATTTGTCGCCTAACGGAAAAAGCGAATGGGATACGGGCCGTTTCGGCGCCACGGAGCGGCTCGTATTTTTCTTTCCTAATTTGATGCACGCCGAGGCGGGAGCATCATACGATATAGCAGGGAGAAGGAGGCGGAACGATGGATCAGCAATTTTTTAAAAACATCGAACAGAAAACAGGTGTCAATATGAAAGACGTTTTTGAGCTCGCCAACTCGCTGCAAAACGCCAATTTCAGCGATGAAAAAACGGTGCGCCAAGTGGTGAAGCGGGTGGCGCAAATTGCCAACCGGAAAGTGCCAAAAGAACTTGAGGACCAAATCGTCAAGGCGATCGTCCATAACGGCAAACAAATTGATTTGAACACGATCGCCAATATGTTGAACAACAAAAAGTAAGCAAAAGGGAGCTTGCGTGCGCACAGCTCCCTTTTGCTCTGCTTGGCTCAGGAGAGCGAAACGATGTTCGATGATCCCAAGCCTTGGATCAGTGTAGACGAGGCTGTTCTATGGCCATCATTCGAGCGATTTCACCATCGTGACATGTGGGATGCCGGCGTCCATAAAGACGCCGGAGACGGTCGTATAGCCGAGCTTTTGGTAAAACGGTTCTGCGTGCGTCTGGGCGTTCAGTTTCGCCGTTTTCGCCCCTTTTGTTTTCGCAAGCTGCTCCAACGCCTCCATCACCATCCGGCCGACGCCGCGGCCGCGGTAAGCCGGCAAAACGCAGATGCGCTCCGCTTTGCCAACCCCTTCATCGACCAGGCGAAACCGGCCGGCTGCGACTGCTTGTTCGCCATCGTATAGGACGAGATGGAACGATTCATGTTCAAATGCATCGATTTCTTCTTCTTCCGGCACGTTTTGCTCTTCGATGAATACAATCCGACGGACGCGCAACGCGTCTTCATACAACGCGCGGTCTTCCGTTGTTCCAATGGCGACGTTCATTCTCCCGTTTCCTTTCCTCCAACGATAAAGGTTTCATAGACAGTCCATGATCCGTTCTCGAGCTGGTAAAGAAGGTGGAACCGGTCGACCGTCTCTTCAAAATGGACGTTTTGCAGCCGCAGTTGGCTGTAGACGTCAGCGTATTCCGCATTCGGCAAATCGCGGCCAATTGTAATGTGCGGCACGAACACGAATTCCGGCTCCCCGGCAAACAAGCCGCTGTGCAGCTGCTCGTGCAACCGTTCCAGCACTTCGTTTGGCTCGACTTTCAAATAAATGATGTGGCTTGTCGGGTAAAACGAGCTGAATTTCGTCACTTTGATCGGAATTGGCTCCGTTTCCGCTGCGATGCGGCGCAGCTCTTTCGTCATTTCTTTGATTTGCTCCTCATCCGCCTCAAACGGGTATTTCAATGTAATGTGCGGCGGGATGAGGGCGTAATGGCTGTCGTACCGCTTCCGGTACGAGTTGGCGAAGTCTTGAATCCGCTTTGGCGGAAAAATGACAATGCCGTACTTCATTCCGCTTTCCCTCCTTCAGATGGTTCGTTTGCCGTTATTTACAGCGACAAAATGGCCGATACCGCCCGGGGCACATCCGGCTGCCAATACGTCCATGCATGCCCGCCGGCAAATTCATGGTACGTGTAGGGAAACCGCTTTTCGATCAATAAGTCCCGTGCGGCCCGGTTCGGGGTGATAAAATCGCGTACATGGCCGTCCGTCGTTTTGACCGCCGTTTCTTCTGCGCCGACGGAATGGTAAAGGGAAAGAAGCGACGGGGCGCGGAACGCGCGGATGCGTTCGAGCACCGAGTCGTCAATGTAAGGAGACTGCATGGCGATTTTTCCAAATGTATGCGGATACAACAGACCGGCTAGAAGCGACACGGTTCCTCCCAGCGAATCGCCAATCAGCGCTCGTCCTTTGCCCATTTGATACGTCGGCAGCTCGCGATCCAAAAACGGCGCGAGCTCATGGGCCAAAAAGCGGATATAGGCCTCGTTTTTTCGACCGGCCGGGTGGTATTTCTCGTAGCGGTCGCTGACGTTCCGGTACGGGATGCCGACAACGATCGTTCGGTCGATCGTTCCTTCGTCCATGAGCGTCTCGATCACGGTTTTGATTTTTCCGTACATAAAATAATCCTTGCCGTCTTGCGCGATTAATAAAGAATATTTATGCAACGGAGAAAAATTGCTTGGCAAGTAGACAAGCAACCCGATTTCTTCTTGCAGCTCCCTGCTGTAAAGCGTATAATCGCGCATCGTTCCTGTTGCTGTCGCCATGATCATCCTCCATGAAAGCACAAGTTCACTTGTTATTGTAACATATTTAGGCAAAAAGATGTTAACGAAGGGCTCGAATTTTTCGTGAACTTGCCGAACATTGGCGCCGGCAAAAAAATGACTTGCAAAAATGGCCGGAATGCGTTACATTTTTTAATAAATTAACAATTAACAAAATTAAATACGCAGCGGTTCTTATCAAGAGAAGCGGAGGGAACTGGCCCAATGAAGCTTCAGCAACCAGCCGCCCGACGGCCAGGTGCTAAATCCAGCGAATTGAGCATTCAATTCGGCAGATAAGAAGAAGCATGACCATGTGCGTATGGAAAAGTCTTCTTCTTAGAAGACTTTTTTTATTTGCTCAAGCGGCTGCTCCCTCAACCGAGAGGCGTCGAGGATCAAGGCCCTCAGCCGCTGCTTGACCAACAGCGGCGCTTCGTTGGGCGTTAAGTGGTTGGCTGTTGATCCATGATGGAATTTTCAACAGAAGGAGAGAGATGAGATGGAGAAACTAGAGACGTTGTTAGCGCAAATTGGCAACCGGAGCGAAACGGTGACGGGGACGGTCAACCCGCCAGTTTATTTTTCCACCGCCTACCGCCATGCCGGCATCGGGGAGTCGACCGGGTTTGACTATATCCGCACCGGCAACCCGACGCGCAAAATCGTCGAAGAAGCGATCGCGAGACTGGAAGGCGGCGACCAAGGCTATGCGTTCAGCTCCGGCATGGCCGCCATTCAGACAGTGCTCGCCTTGTTTGAGAGCGGAGACGAGTTTCTCGTATCGGCCGACCTTTACGGCGGGACGTACCGCCTGTTTGAGCGCGGCTGGCGCAAGTACGGTCTCGGCTTTCATTACGTCGATTTTGCCGATCTTGATGCTGTGGAAGAAAAAATCACGGAAAAAACGAAAGCCATCTTTTTGGAAACGCCGACGAACCCATTGATGCAGGAGGCGGATATTTCGGCGGTCGCCAAGCTCGCCAAACGGCATGGGCTGCTGCTGATCGTCGATAACACGTTTTACACGCCGGTGCTCCAACGCCCAATCGAACAAGGAGCGGATATTGTCATCCACAGCGCGACGAAATATTTAGGCGGCCATAACGATGTGCTGGCCGGCCTTGTCGTCGCCAAGGGCGAGGATCTCTGTCAACGCTTGGCCGAGTACCAGAACGCCATCGGCGCGGTGTTGTCGCCGTTTGATTCATGGCTGTTGATTCGCGGGATGAAAACGTTGGCGTTAAGGATGCGCCAGCATGAAGAAAATGCGAAGCGAGTGAGCGCCTTTTTGCGCGAACATGAAGATGTCACTGATGTGCTGTATCCGGGGAGAGGCGGGATGCTGTCGTTCCGGATTGCCGATGAAAAGTGGGTGAACGGGTTTTTAAAAAGCTTGCGCCTCATTACATTCGCGGAAAGCCTGGGCGGAGTCGAAAGCTTTATTACGTACCCAGCGACGCAGACGCACGCCGACATTCCGGAAGAAATCCGCATCCAAAACGGTATTTGCAACCGACTGCTCCGCTTCTCGGTCGGCATCGAACATGCGGATGATTTAATCGCCGACTTGGCGCAAGCGTTCAAACACATGAAAGAGGTGTAAGCGATGGAACGGGAATGGTCGTTTTCAACGAAACTGCTCCACAATGAATGGAAAGTCGATCGCCACACGGGAGCGGTGAGCGTGCCGATCCAGCACGCCTCCACGTTCCATCAGTTCGATTTCGATTCATTCGGCAAATACGACTACAGCCGCTCCGGCAACCCGACGCGCGAGGCGCTCGAGGAAACGATCGCGGCGTTAGAAGGCGGCGTGCGCGGATTCGCCTTCGCTTCTGGCATGGCGGCCATTTCAACGGCGTTTTTGCTTCTCTCAAAAGGCGACCACGTGCTCGTGACTGAAGACGTCTACGGCGGCACGTACCGGATGATTACGGAGGTGCTCGGCCGCTTTGGCATTGAATATACGTTTGTCGATATGACCGATTTAAACGCAGTAGCGGAAAACATTCGTCCGAACACGAAAGTCATTTATATGGAAACGCCGTCCAATCCGCTGTTAAAAGTGACCGACATTCAAGGCGTCGTCAAGCTGGCGAAAGCGCACGGCTGTTTGACGTTCTTGGATAATACGTTCATGACGCCGGCGCTGCAGCGGCCGCTTGACCTTGGCGTCGATATTGTCCTTCACAGCGCCACGAAATTTTTAGCCGGCCATAGCGACGTCGTCGCCGGGCTGGCGGTCGTGAAAGATGAAGAGTTGGGAAAAGAGCTGTACAAACTGCAAAACGCATTTGGCGCCGTCCTTGGCGTCCAAGATGCGTGGCTTGTGCTGCGGGGATTAAAAACGCTCCACGTTCGGCTGAAGCAGTCGTCCGAATCCGCCCTGGTCATCGCTGAGTATTTGGCGCGCCATCCGAAAGTGGAAGATGTGTATTATCCGGGGCTTTCGCACCACCCAGGCCATGACATCCAGCGCCATCAAGCGGACGGGTTTGGCGCCGTGCTGTCGTTCCGCCTTGCCGATGAAGAATCGGCCCGGACGTTCGTGCAAAACGTCCGCCTGCCCGTGTTCGCCGTCAGCCTTGGGGCGGTCGAGTCAATTTTATCGCACCCGGCGAAAATGTCGCACGCCGCCATGCCGAAAGACGAGCGGCTTCGTCGCGGCATCACCGACGGCTTGCTGCGGCTGAGCGTCGGACTGGAGGATGTCAACGATTTGATCGCCGATTTTGAGCAGGCGCTGTCGTTTGTGAAAGAGCGGCCGTCAATTTCGGCGCGATAAGATAAAAAAGGAAGCGAAAAACAAAAAACGGCTATGCTGTCGCAGCAAAGCCGTTTTCCAACCGCCCGATAAGGTATGCACCGTTTCAGCCGATGCATACCTTATCTCGTTTGATGTTACAGCTCGCGAATAAAGTTAACAGCTGCAAGCGGGATCAGAACGGTTCGCGTTTCCCGCTCATATCCACCTGCTCCGGCCAAGAGCTCAATGGTTCCGTCCTCGACATCGGTCAATTGCCCTTCAAGCAAGTTGTTATCGGTCGCGACTTGAATCGTTTCGCCGATCAGGCGGCGGAGCTGCTCTTCCAATGTGGCCGCAAAGTCCATCGTTTCCTCCCTCCTTTCAGTCTAGACGGCCGATGGCTTGAATGCTGGCAAACGGAACATAGACGAAGCGGCCGAGCGCATCTTCGAGCACAACATAATCGTTTCGGACGGCGATGACCGTGCCGGCCACCGGACCGAAATTGACTGTGATTTCCACCCTTTCCCCAATGAAGTCCTCCAGCTCGTCGCCAATATCTTCTGCGGGTGGCGCTCCTGTGCGCAGCTCGGCCAAAATGGCTTGCAACAGTTCGCGCTCATCTTCTAAAATGGCCCGCTGTTCCTGTTCCTCGTCAAGAATGCGGCGCAAAATCCGTTCGGTGTCGCCTCCGTGGTCAGCAATGTCTTCTAACAACGAAGTAATCTGTTCGACAGCCGAATCATCGAGATCTAGTTTTTCGAGCCATTTGCGAATTTTTTTCAGCTCTTTCGCCGCTTGGCGTAAATGTTTATGGCCCAATGTGTGTTCCTCCTTTCTCTGATTCCGGTTCGTTAACTACGTATATGCATCGCTCTTCCATTCGACACGGATGCATATCCGAAGAAAAAAGAACGATTTTTTTGCCGCAGTCGTAGGGAAAACGGTCGAATTTTGTTAGGAAGGATAGGAAAGGAATAAATAGGAAAAAAGATATAGAGACAAGGAACATTCTACTGTTTTTCGAGAAAATCAACGATCGTCTCTCACCGTTAAAAAGAAAACTGGATATATAGTAGATGAGGTGATTGATGATGACGTCAAAGCGAAAACATGACCTCATCAGCGTCGTCATTCCATGCTATAACGCTTCTCGCTACATTCAAGACTGCCTCGACGGACTCGCCAAGCAAACATACCAACAGTTTGAGGTAATTATTGTCGATGACGGTTCTGAGGACCGGAGCGAAGAAACGGTAAAGCAATGGGTGAAACAACGTTCACCATTTTTCCCGATCGTGTATAGCAAGCTGCCCCGCAACATCGGCTTTGCCGGGGCATTAACGGTCGGCTATTTTTTAAGCGCCGGTGAGTACATCGCCATCCATGATGCCGACGATATTTCCCACCCCGAGCGGTTGGAAAAACAACTTTCCTTTTTGCGCCAGCACCCAAACATCGCTTTGGTGGGCACGAATTACGCCGCCTTTCCCGACGGCCATTTCGAGCAAAAGACGCCCGCCAACTGGCTGGCGTACGGCCCCGACATCCGCCGTGTATACGCCGAAGGCAAACATTGCATTTGCCATGGCACGATCATGTTTCGCGGCGAAGTGTTTGACCGACTCGGCGGGCCGACAAGGCGGATTCGCGGGGCAGAAGACTACGAGTTTATCGTCAAATTTTTAAACGCCAAGCTGGAAGTGGAAAATTTGCCTGACATTTTGTACTACTACCGCAACCATCCGCAACAGCGCTCGCGCCAGTTTTATCAGAAAGGAGGGGGCTGACGATGCGCGTACTTCTCGTGCTTGATGGCCTTGATTTCGGGGGAACGGAAACACACGCCTTCAGCTTGGCGAAAGAAATGGGGGCCCGCGGTGTTCATGTTGCTGTCGCCGCCCGCGGCGGGGCGCTGGCCAGCCGCTTCGGGGAAGTGGGATGTCCGCTGCACCTTATTGATTTTCCAACGGCGATTGATATAGATGAACAACGGAAACAACAGCTGATTCGGCAGCTTGAAGCGGTGATGAAGAAGGAAAACATCTCGATCGTTCACGCCCATCAAACCCCATCCGGCATCCTCGCCGCATTAGCGGCGCGCCGCCGCGGCATTCCGGTTGTCTTTACCGCCCATGGCACGTACTACCCGCCCGCCGAGCTGGAAGAAATGCTTCGTCTTGCTTCGGCCGCGATTGCTGTCAGCCCGCCGGTCGAGCGGCATATTGCCCCGCTCATTTCCAAACGAGTTCTCATCCCAAACGGCGTGGATATGAACGAATTTGCTCCGCGCGGCCGCGGGGGGCGGCAGGCGCTCGGCCTCCCGGACGACGCTTTGGTGATCGTCTACAGCAGCCGTCTCGCCTGGGCGAAAGCGGGCATTTGTTTCATGTTTTTAAAAGCGTGCAAAGATTTGAAGCGGCTGTTTCCGAACTTGCACGCCGTTGTGGTCGGGGACGGCCCGCGCTTTTCCGACGCGCAAAACCTAGTCCGCCTTATCCACCAAACGTGCCGCGAGTCGTTTCTCCATCTCGTTGGTGAACAACGCGATATGGCTTTCTATTACTCGCTTGCCGATGCCGTCGTCGGCACCGGGCGCGTCGCTTTAGAAGCCATGTCATGCGGCAAACCGGTGCTCGCCGCCGGCAATCACGGCTACTTCGGCCTCGTCGAGCCGAACTCGTATGATGAAGCGTGGGAATGCTACTTCGGCGATCACGGCTCACGCCAAGGCTGCAGCCGCTACATCCTTTCCCAAGATATGAAACGGCTCCTCCAATCCCCTCTATATCGCGAACAACTCGGCCAGGCCGGGCGGGAGTGGGTCATGCGCCAGTTCCATATTCAAACGTGCGTCGATCAAGTGCTGAGCGTTTATGAATCATTGCTGAAAGGAGAAGCGAAACGATGAAAAAGGTGCTGTACATCGGTTGGCTTGGCTTTCACAACGTTGGTGATGAGCTGTTATGGAACCTTTTTGCCGCCTATGCCCGCCAATACGCCCCGGACGTTCAGATTATTCCGTCAACGCCCAAAGTCAATTGGAAAGACACCACCCCGTACGATGCCGTTGTACTTGGCGGCGGCTCGCTGTTGCTGCCGGGGTATATGGCCGTGTTGCACCAGGCGCACGAAGCAGGAAAACGAATATGGATATGGGGAAGCGGCATCGACTGGATCGGCCCGAATGCGACCGCCGCGTTGCTTGCAGGTGCTAAACCCGCGCTTGGCAGCCATTTCTCCGCCAACGACGCTGACCTCTTCCGCAACGTCCTCGCCGCGGCCGCCTTCGCCGGCATCCGCGGCCCGCTCAGCGAAGCGGTATTAAAAACGTTAGGCGCCTATCCTGCAAACGTCCGCGTCATCGGCGACCCCGGGCTGCTTCTGTCGCCTGCTCAAGCAGAACCGCCAAATAAAAAAGAAAAAACGATCGGCATCAACTGGGGGACGACATACAACCACCTTTTCGGCCAACACGAAACACTCGTCGAAGACACCCTCGCCCGCGCCGCGAAAACGTGGATCGCCAACGGCTATCGCATTTATTTGTACACCGTCTGGCCGAACGACCGCCCCGCCTGCGAGCGGCTATACCGGAAAATCAACTGCCCCGAGCGCGTCACCCTCGACCGCGCGCAATACAACGAACAACAGCTGCTGCACCTTCTCCGCCCGTTCACCGCCACCGTCAATTTCAAACTCCACGCCAACGTCCTGTCCCTGGCCGCCGGCGTCCCCGCCGTCATGCTCGGCTACCGGTTCAAAGTGTTCGACTTCGCCGCCTCCATCGGCCTTGAGCGCTGCGTCATCTCGACCGCAAGCCCGCAGCTCGAAAGGGACTTGCTTGAAACCATCGCCTTTGCCGAAGACCAACAACGCCGCATCATCGCCCAATACGAAGCCGCCCGCCGCCGCTATGTTCCGCTCTTGCTCGAACCGTTCGAACGCGGACTGTTTCTTTAACGGTGTAAATTATCATTTTATTTCAGCACAAAACGCCCATTTTTTTGCACATTCTTTC
>ERZ1673754.25-NODE-25-length-51107-cov-23.015181_pt1 | contig 51107 bp, 56 predicted proteins | sample MGYA00580183_ERZ1673754 | MGnify/ENA primary metagenome ERZ1673754 (study PRJEB41219, sample SAMN04549621) | soil metagenome | isolation source: soil | place: USA: Wyoming, Fireholl Drive Yellowstone National Park | collected 2009-07-28 ...
ACGATGCTCAATGGGATGATCTGTGTGGAGTTTTCATAGAACTTTTGACGCTACCTAACTATATGATACTATATTTTACTGAATCTATCCTATTTTCAGCAAAATATAGTTAAGGCGATTCATCTCCCACTTACTCCGCTTCGCTTCGTTGAAGTGGGAGTCTTCTCGCCTAATTAAGATAAAAATGGCTGATCAAGGCAAGTGCGTTTTCAATAAGAAAAAAGAAGACGATGCAAAGGAAGAAGAGGCTTTGCATCGTCTTTCACTGCATTACTGGCCTTGCAGAAAATATTTTTCAATATCATCCAACATCAAGTGGGCCGCAAGTACTCCGCCAGCCGTGTTCCAAATCGTGTCGCTCACTTTGTACACTTTGCCTTGTTTCGCGACGTTTAAGTTTTGAAAGAGCGGGTCGTTGATCCATTCTTTTTCAAGTTCGCTCGCTTTGCCGTCGCCGGTTTCATATGTAAAGTAGAACAAGATATCGCCATCCATGGCTGGGATGCGTTCTTTTGTCACGCCGGTTTCCGCAAAGTCGTTTACGTTTTGCGATTCCGGGCGGGCGAAGCCGAGTTGGTCTAAAATGACGCCGGAGAACGAGTCTTTATGGTAAATGCGCACATCGCCGGCCATAAAGCGGACGATCGATACTTTCATCTTCAGCTTATCGCCAAGTTTCGCTTTTAAGTCTTCGATGCGCTTGTCGTATTCAGCGATGACTTGCTTTCCTTTCTCTTCTTTGTTCACGGCTTTTGCATAGAGCATGAAGTTGTCTTTCCAGTTGCCGCGCAGCGTTTCTGAGAACACGGTCGGGGCGATTTGTTTCAGTTGCTCGTAAATTTTTTCATGGCGCATTTTGTTTCCGATGATTAAGTCTGGTTTTAACGCGGCGATCGCTTCCACGTTTGGCTCCGATTCGAGACCGAGCTCTTTGACGCCATCCATTTGGTCTTTAATGTGGTCGTACCACGGATCGCCCGTCCACGATTTGACCGCGCCGACCGGCTTCACGCCTAGCGCGAGCAGCGCTTCCGTTCCTTCGTTCGTTAAAATGACGACCCGTTTTGGCGTCCCTTTGATTTCTGTTGTTTCCATGGCGTGTTCGACCGTATAGCTTCCTTCAGATTTCGGTTCCTTGTTTTCCGCCGGCTCGGCCGTTTCTTCCTGTTTTCCGCCGCAGCCGGCAAGAAGAAGGAGAGAAAGGATGAAGGCGGACAGAAGAGTGAGATGTTTCCGTTTCACAGTGAAATCCCCCTTTATTGTTGATAATGAGTTTCATTTACGCTAATATCATAAATAACAGCGATAATCATTGTCAATAAAAAATGAAAAAATCATGAGAATATCATAAAAAAGATGGTGAAAAATATTGACGATGAGAGTCATTATCAAATAGACTTAACGTATAGATATAGAATGAATGAAGCAAGGGAGATCGCGGGGGAATGTTCGCAACAAACCGTCAAAAAATGATTGGCCTCATCGGTTTGCTGATAGTGCTGCTTGCCGCCATGTGGATGAGCATCGTTTGTGGATATACCGACACGAGTTGGCGGCAGGCGGTGGCGGCTCTTATCGACAATAACGGATCAAACGCCCATTTAGTCGTGGCGACGGTTCGGCTGCCGCGAGCGTTGATTGCGGCAGTCGTTGGCGCAAGCCTAGCGATGGCCGGGGCGCTCATGCAAGCGCTGACGCGAAACCCGCTCGCTTCGCCAGGCATTTTTGGCATTAACGCCGGGGCCGGTTTTTTCATTGTTGTGATGGTCACCTTTTTTTCCATTTCTTCATTGCAAATGTTGTCATGGATCGCGTTTATTGGGGCGGCGGCCGCGGCGGCGATCGTGTTTGTGATCAGCGCCGCAGGGAAAGACGGGCTGACACCGCTGAAGATGACGCTTGCCGGCACAGCAGTCGCTGCCTTATTTGCCTCGCTGACGCAAGGAATGTTGGCGATGAACGAAAAGGCGCTCGAAGAAGTGCTCTTTTGGTTGGCTGGGTCAGTCGCTGGACGAAAGCTGGAGCTGTTGGCCGCCGTTTTTCCGTATTTGGCTGCCGCTTGGCTTGGGGCCATGTTGCTGGCGCGCCATGTCAACATCTTAATGATGGGAGACGATGTAGCGAAAGGACTCGGGCAGCGGACGAATGTGATCAAGGCTGCTGCCGCCCTGTTAGTCGTGCTGCTTGCTGGCGGTTCGGTCGCTGTGGCCGGCCCGATCGGCTTTGTCGGCATCATGGTGCCGCATATGGCGCGGGCGTTGGCCGGCGTTGACCACCGCTGGCTGCTTCCATACTGCGCCTTGCTCGGTGGAATTTTGCTTTTGGCTGCTGATATTGGGGCGCGTTACGTGCTCATGCCGCGCGAAGTGCCGGTCGGCATCGTCACGGCGTTGATCGGCGTTCCGTTTTTCGTCTACATTGCCCGCAGGGGGATCACCGCAAAATGAAAAAACACGTCACGGTTCGGATGGGAAACTATGTATCGTTTTTGTATGACAAAAAAGCTGCCGTCGTGATCACCGCGCTCGGGGCGGCGGCGATTCTGCTTTTTCTCGTCAGCATCGGCAGCGGGGAGATGCGCATTTCGCCGTTTGAAGCGGCCGCTGCGCTGCTCGGATACGGGGAGGAAATGCATCAGACGGTCATTTTGACGTTCCGCCTGCCGCGCGTGTTGGTTGCCTGGCTGGCCGGAATGGCGCTTGCGGCCGCGGGCGCGATTTTGCAAGGGATGGTGCGCAATCCGCTTGCTTCGCCGGATGTGCTCGGCATCACCGGCGGGGCGGCGGCCGCGGTCGTCGCTTTTTTGGCGCTGTTTAGCGATGAAAACAACTCCCTCACCGTCAGCATCCACTGGCTGCCGCTTGCCGCCTTTCTCGGCGCTGCGGCCGCTGCTTGGTTCGTGTATATGCTCGCGTGGAAAAACGGTCTCGCCCCGCTTCGGCTTGTGCTGATCGGCATTGGCATTTCCGCGCTCATGCAGGCAGTGACGACGCTGCTCATGATCGTCGGGCCGATTTACCGGGCGAGCCAGGCGAACGTTTGGATCACCGGCAGCGTATATGGCGCATCTTGGCAGCACGTTTCGCTCATGGCGCCATTGGTCATTGGGCTGCTCCTTATGGCCATGCTCGCAGCCCGACACGTCAATGTGCAGGAGTTAGGAGGCGAGCTGGCGGTTGGGCTTGGCAGTGCAGTCGAACGGCAGCGGCTCGGGCTTGTGCTGCTGAGCACCGCGCTCACCGGGGGGGCGGTGGCGTTTGCCGGCGGCATCGGGTTTGTCGGGCTGATGGCGCCGCATATGGCACGCCGGCTTGTTGGTTCGGCGTTTGGTGCGCTGCTTCCGACGGCGGCGCTGTTAGGCGGCGTGCTCGTCATGGGGGCGGATCTCGCCGGGCGGATGCTTTTGGCGCCGACGGAAATCCCGGCCGGCGTATTTACGGCCGCACTTGGTGCGCCATATTTTATTTATTTGTTGTACCGAACCCGGAAACCATAAATGAAGGAGGGGGCAAACATGCACGCGCTGCAGGCGAAAGAATTGACATTGTCGTACGGGGATGCGCTCATTATCGATCGGTTGAACTTGACGATTCCAAAAGGGAAAATCACGGTGTTCATCGGCGCGAACGGCTGCGGCAAGTCGACGTTGCTGCGCGCCTTGGCTCGTCTGTTGAAGCCGGCAGGCGGCGCTGTCTTGCTTGATGGAAAAGAGATTGCCAAGCAGCCGACCAAGGAAATCGCCCGCCGTTTGGCCATTTTGCCGCAGTCGCCTGTGGCTCCGGAAGGATTGACGGTCCTTCAGCTCGTCAAGCAAGGGCGTTACCCATATCAAACGTGGCTCAAGCAATGGAGCGACGAAGATGAGCGCGCCGTTGCGCGCGCTTTGTCAGCAACAGGACTGACAGAGCTTGCCGAGCGGCCGGTTGATTCGCTGTCCGGCGGCCAGCGCCAGCGCGCATGGATTGCCATGACGCTGGCGCAAGAAACGGACATCATCTTGCTTGACGAGCCGACCACTTACTTAGATTTGGCGCATCAAATTGATATTTTGGATTTATTGTTCGAACTCAATGCAACAGAACAGCGGACGATCGTCATGGTGCTTCACGATTTAAATTTGGCGTGCCGCTATGCGCATCATCTCGTCGCCATTCGCAACAAAACGGTGTACGCCGAAGGGAAGCCGGAGGATGTCATTTCCCGCCAGCTCGTGAAAGATGTGTTCCAAATGGACTGTCAAATTACGTACGATCCGCTCTTTGGCACTCCGCTTTGCATTCCGTACGGCAAAGGGCGGCGCATCCTACAGAAAGAAGGCGTATCGTGATGAGGTTAAGTGAAGAAGAAGTGAAAGCGTTGGAAACGTACCGTTTTTCGAGCGAAGCTGCTGATGTCTCGTCATCGATGTTGTTGGCCCGGCTGCTGAATGATGACGGGCAGCTCGCGAAGTATGTGGCGCACGTCCGCGCCGAGATGGGGGCGGCAAACGACGCGGTTGCCGCTTCGATGCTCGTCAAGCGCCTAAGCTTTTTGGCGCCGATGGCCTTATACGCCATGTCGGTGTGGAACAAGCGGCTTGTGCTCGATCCTGAGCGAATTTGGCTTGATACGGACGGCGAAGGGGAAATGTGGATGCCGCGCTTTCGCCTTGCGCCGCCGGAAGCGGAGATGTGCGGCATTGAGCGCAGCGGTTGGCGCGAGCAGGCCGTTCGCGACGTGTTCGCCGGCTTGTTCGCTCCGCTCATCGTCCGGTTGCGGCGCCTGACGCGTGTATCGCCGCTCATCTTATGGGAAAATGTCGCGATTTATGTGTACTGGGTATATGAACGTTGGCTTGAGGATGAGTCGCTTGCCCCGGTCGCCGACCGGCTGCGCGATGATTTTTATTTCCTTGTTTATGACGCAGACGGCCGCCTGTTTGGCCAAAAAGACAATCCGCTCCGTCGCTTTTGGAAAGGCGCGAGCGGCATGCAGCGGACAACGTGCTGCCTATACGTGCAAACCAACGGGGGGACATGCTGCCAAACGTGCCCACTCAAAGCCCGCCAGCGGCAAACCGGATGACCGGGAGGCCGCCGGTGGGCAGTTTCATGTTTTTGACAAAATGTTTGCGAAATTTGTTGATTTTTGCCGGTGTTTTCGTGAAAATGGAAGTGTGGACATCGCTTATTTTGGTGAAACGGCGAGGTAGCAATTGCATGGACAAATATACGGCCTTTTTCCATCACTTCACAGAAGCAGTGGTCATCTTGAATTTGCAAGGCGTGATCATTTACAACAATCCGGCTTTTGCCGGCTTGGCGCTGAGTGAAGAAGAACAGAGGACGCTGTCCGTCGAAGGACGGGCGTTGGTTGAACGGGTGAAACAGCGCCCGGCTGCCTTTCGCTGGGAGTTGCTTGGCGGCTTATTGGTTGCGGGGGTGTCGCCGATCATTGACGAAAACGGACAGGCGGCAGCCGTCTTATGCGTCCTGCGCCGTCAAGCGGAAGAGAGCGGGCTGCAGGAGCGGCTGGCCGAAGCGGAAAGGCGCTTGCAGCTGATCGTCGAACATTCGAGCGATTATGTATTGATTTTTTCCCGCCACGGTGAGTTGGCGTACATTCCGCCGTCGTGGAAACACAAAACGGATGAGCGCCATCCGATAACGTACAAAGATGTGCTGGCGTTTGTCCATCCGGATGATGCGCCGGCGGTGGCGCAAAAACTGGCTGAGCTGTACGATACATATGAAACGCAAGCTGCAGAGTTTCGCAAACAAGGGGAGCAGGGCGAATGGATTTGGGTCGAAGCGCAAGGGAAGGCGATTCTCGACGAGGCAGGGGCATTGGATTGCGTCATTGTAACCGTGAAAAACATCAGCGAGCGGAAACGGTATGAAGAGAAGCTCTGTCAGCTTGCCTACTTCGATTCGCTTACCGGCATCGCCAACCGCAGCTATTTCGAGCGGCATATTCATGAGCTGATCGCGAGTCAGACGCCGTTTGCCCTTTGCTATTTGGATTTTGACAAATTCAAATGGATCAACGATCATTTTTCCCATCAAGCCGGCGATTACTTTTTGCGCGAGGCGGTCAAGCGCGTCGAGCGGGCGTTGCGTCCCGGCGACTTTTTTGCCCGCATCGGCGGCGATGAGTTTGTTCTCTTGCTGCCGAACATCACGAAAACGGAGATGACCGCCTTGGCCGAGCGGCTTGTCAGCTCGTTTCATGAGCCGTTTTATTACGACAAACAGCTCATCCAATCGACCTTATCGATCGGCATCGCTTTTTTCCCGAAAGACAGCGATCGGATCGAGCAAGTGATGAAATACGCCGATCAAGCGCTGTACGAAGTGAAAGAGCGGGGGCGGAACGGCTATGCCTTTTATCGGCCGACCGAGCATCGGCATGCGGTGATTGAGCAAGATTTGCCGTTTGCTATTATGCGCGGGCAGTTTTATTTATGCTATCAGCCGAAAGTGAGGCTTGCCAAAGGCCGGGCAATGGGGGTTGAGGCGCTGTTGCGCTGGCGTCATCCGTCGCTCGGTGAAATTCCGCCGCTCGATTTCATTCCGTTGGCGGAGGAAAGCGGGTTTATTTTTGAAATTACGCTATGGGTGTTGGAAGGGGCGTCCCGTCAAGTGAAAGAGTGGGAAAGAAAATTTCCGGGCCTCAAGCTTGCCGTCAACTTGTCGCCGTTTTTGCTCAACCGCCCCGAACTTGTCGAGCATGTGAAGCGCATTTTGCGCGAGACGGGGCTAGCGCCTGATCGGCTCATTTTAGAGGTGACAGAAAGCGGGCTGATGGAAAACATTGAGACAGGAAGACACATTTTAACCGAACTGCAGCGACTTGGTGTACAGGCGGCGATCGATGACTTTGGCACCGGTTTCTCTTCGCTCGCGTATATCCGCAATTTGCCGGTGTCGCTGTTGAAAATTGATCGCAGTTTTATTCAAGGCATTGCGGAAAATTCGAAAGATGCGACGATTGTCGATACGATCATTCATTTAGCCAAAAGTTTGGATATTGAAGTGTTGGCGGAGGGAGTCGAGACGGAGTCGCAAGTGGCGCTTCTGTCGCAAATGGATTGCGACTACGCGCAAGGATTTTATTTCAGCCGTTCGCTTGAAGCGGAAAAGCTGCAACAATGGCTAGAAGAACACAACCGCAACGCTTGCGGCGAACCGCCGGCGTAGCCGATCATTTCCGTTCATTCTTTTCCTCGTTTTGCCGCACACTAACATTGAGCATGGGCAAAGAGGAGGAAACGAAGATGGAATTTGTGCCAAGAAGCGTCGTGATCGACGAGTTTATCGACACGCTTGAGCCGATGATGGAAGCGTATGGCCTCGACCAAGTCGGCATTTTTGAAGAGCATGGTGAAGGCAATCGCTATTATATCGGTTATACGATCAACAAAGACGACGAGATGATCACCATTCACATGCCGTTTGTCAAAAACGAACGCGGTGAACTGGCGCTTGAGAAGCAGGAATGGACCGTTCGAAAAGACGGTCGGGAGAAAAAAGGCTTTCATTCGCTGCAAGAGGCGATGAAAGAAATCATCCATTAACAAGCAGGCGGCCCAGCTCGGCCGCTTTTTTGGCTGACGGAAGGGGAGAGGAGCATGATTGCGGAACTCCGCATAGCAGATGAAAAAATGGCCGCTATGGTGCTGCGCCTGCAGCGGCGCGCGTATGCGATCGAGGCGCAGCTCATCGGCAGCACAGCGCTTCCGCCGCTTTACGATGCGATCGCTTCTCTGCAACGATGCAGCGAGCGCTTTTTTGGCTAGCTTGCCTGAGCAGGCGGTTGAATGATCGATAGATGAATAGAGAGGAGAAGCAAAGGAACACATGGGGACAACCTTGTATTTGACCAGACATGGGGAAACGAAGTGGAACGTCGAAAAGCGGATGCAAGGATGGCAAGACTCGCCGCTCACGGAAAAAGGGCGGCAAGACGCCATGCGGCTTGGAAAGCGGCTTGAAGCGGTGGAATTGGCCGCGATTTACACAAGCACAAGCGGCCGGGCGCTGGAAACGGCCGAGCTCGTCCGCGGCGGGCGGCTCATTCCGATCTATCAAGACGAGCGGCTGCGCGAGATTCGTCTTGGCGATTGGGAAGGCAAGACGCATGACGAGATCCGGGAAATGGATCCGATCGCGTTCGACCATTTTTGGAACGCCCCCCATCTGTACGCTCCACAGCGTGGCGAGCGGTTTTGCGACGTGCAACAGCGGGCGCTTGAAGCGGTGCGGCGCATCATCGAGCGGCACGAGGGAGAAACGGTGTTAATCGTCACCCACGGCGTCGTGCTGAAAACGCTTATGGCGGCGTTCAAGGGCGCGCCGCTTGACCAGCTGTGGGCGCCGCCGTATATGTACGGCACGAGCGTGACGATTGTGGAGGTGAATGCGGACGTGTTTCACCTGGTTGTGGAAGGCGATGTTTCCCATCTAGAAGAAGTCAAGGAAGTATAGATTAGGGAAGAAGGATGGAGAATTGGAGGCGGCGCTGTTTCTTCGGTTCATCGCCATAATATGCGTTTGGCCAATCGGATCGGTTTCTTGCGCCATCATGCAACCTCATTCATGATTCAAGAAATGGATGAAAGCTATGAGTGGGCGCCTTCCAGTACAACGTTTGGTGAAGAACTGCTTTTTCTTATCAAGTCTAGTTGTCCAAAAAAACAGCCCCGTTTTCCTCGATCGGGAAGCGGGGCTGCGCCGTTTATACGAGCCCGAGCCATCTCGCCAGCTGTGCGGTCGTAAAGGTGACCGCAATGGCAATCGCTGTCGGCAAGGCAAAGGCGACGAACGTCCATTTTGCGCTTTTCGTTTCTTTGTAAATGTTGACGAGCGTCGTGCCGCATGGGTAGTGAAGCAAGGAAAACAGCATCATATTGAGGGCGGTGAGCCACGTCCAGCCGTGGTCGAGCAAAAGTTGTTTAAGAGAATGCAGACCATCGGCTTCGATGAGCGCCCCCGCGGATAAATAGCCCATCAGCAAAATCGGCACGACAATTTCATTGGCTGGCAAGCCTAAAATGAACGCCATCAAAATGTAGCCATCCAATCCCAATGATTGGGCAAATGGGTCAAGCCAGTGGGCGAAAGCGGCCAGCGCGGTTGTGTCGCCGATATGAAGATTGGCGAGAATCCATGTGATTACGCCGGCTGGCGCCGCAACCGTTACCGCACGTTTCAGCACATAAAGTGATTTGTCGAGGGTGGCCCGGATGATCGTCTCCATGATTTTCGGGCGTCGGTACGGCGGCAGCTCCAGCGTGTAATGGGTCGGAATGCCGCGCAAGGCCGTCTTGGATAAGACCCATGAAACGGTCAACGTGACGACGATGCCAAACAACACCATGGCGACGACCACACCTGCTGTCACGAACGTGTTCCATCCGCCTGTATAGCCGGCTGCCATAAATAAGGAAGAAAGCAAAATCAGCGTTGGCCAACGTCCGTTGCAGGGGACGAAGTTGTTGGTCAAAATGGCCAGCATTCGTTCGCGCGGTGATTCGATAATGCGCGTCGACATGATGGCCGCCGCGTTGCAGCCGAAGCCCATGGCCATCGTCAGTGATTGTTTGCCATGCGCCCCCGCTTTTTGAAACAAGCGATCCATGTTAAAGGCGACACGCGGCAAGTAGCCATAATTTTCGAGCAAAGCGAATACGGGAAAGAAAATCGCCATCGGCGGCAGCATCACGCTGACAACCCAAGCCGTGCCTCTGTATAGACCAAGCACAAGGAGGCCGTGCAGCCAGTCGGGGGCGTGAATCGCTTGAAAGGCCATGGTGAGATACGTTTCGATCGTTCCGAACAAGCGGGCGAGCGAATCGGAAAATACGTTGGCGCCGGCGATCGTCATGTAAAGGACAGCGGCGAGCAGCGCCAGCATAATTGGAAATCCCCACCGCTTCGACGTGACGATGCGGTCAATTTGTTCCGTTCGATCGCGTTTTGCGGCCGCTGTATGCGTGACACATTCTTGAGAAAGCGCAGCGGACGTTTGGAAAATGGCAGAAACGATCTGTTCACGCGTGTCAGCCGGTGCTAATGACTTGGCTTCTTTCATTAGCTGGTCAAACTGATTTGACAGATCCGCAGCAGGCATACGCGTTCCCCTCCTTGATCAATGGTTGCGGCGGTTGTTTCAGCGCTTGAAGCAGCGATGCATCACCGTCAAGGAGACGAAGAGCGATCCAGCGAGCAGGATGCGTGTCACCCATCAGTTCCTTGACAAGGGGCAAGAGCTTGGCAATGCCTCGTTCGATTTCCGGACTGTACCGGATGGAAAGCGGGGTGGTGTGAATGCGGCCATGCGCCATGGCATCCACCGCATCAAGCAGTGCATCGATTCCTTCCCGGTTGCGGGCCGAAATCGGCACGACCGGCACACCGAGTTTGACGGCTAATTTTTTTGTATTGATATGAATGCCTTTCTTTTTCGCTTCATCCATCAAATTGATAGCGATAATGACGCGGTCGGTCATTTCCAATACTTGAAGCGCTAGATTCAAGTTGCGTTCTAATGCCGTCGCATCGACGACAACGACCGTGACGTCAGGACGTTGAAACAGAAGAAAATCGCGCGCCACCTCTTCATCGGCTGAATTGGAATAGAGCGAATACGTTCCCGGCAAGTCGACGATCCGGTACAACGTGCCGCGGTGGCGGCATTCTCCTTCCGCATGAGTGACCGTTTTCCCGGGCCAGTTGCCGGTATGTTGGCGCAGGCCCGTTAAGACATTGAACAACGTGCTTTTGCCGGTGTTCGGATTTCCCATTAGGGCAACTGTATACGTCCTATCAGTCATGGTGAATCTTCTCCCCGTAAATATAGTCGCTTTCTTCTTTCCTTAATGCGATCGTCGTTCCACAAACGCGATAGGCGGTCGGGTCGCCAAGCGGGCTTCTTTGTCCAACCTTCACTTCCCCGCCGGGTACAAATCCCAAATCAAGCAACCGTCGTTTTAACACAGGATCAGGAACATCAACCTTTTCGATGCGAAAGCGATCACCCGGTTTCGTATCGGAGAGGCGGCAGTGTTTTGCTTTTGCCATAAAAGTTTCCCTCTGGTTAATATTTTTTGTTAAGGACATTTTTTTGGATTAGACCAACTTTTGAATTTATCATATTCCAGTTGCCTCGCTGTTGTCAACCCATTTGCTTCTTCTTTTTCTGACAGAGTTGTCGAACCGACAACTATTCAAAACAGTAGGAAATCATGTTATCATATGAATAGTCTGAACAAACTATTGGCAGAAAGGCGGTGACGGCGTCCATTGACGCACGATGAAATGAAAGCGATTACGGAAGGGACGATTCTTTGGCAGCCGACGGAGGAACAAATCAAAAGCTCCAACCTTTATCGATATATGGAGTGGTTGAGAGAACAGAAAGGGCTCTCCTTCTCTTCGTACCGCGAGCTATGGACATGGTCAGTCGAGGAGCTTGAGTCATTTTGGGAAACGGTTTGGGAATATTGTGGTGTTCAGGCGGCAACGCCATATGAGTGCGTGCTGCGGGAGCGGAAGATGCCGGGGGCGGAATGGTTTCCAGGCGCTGCGCTCAACTATGCGAAACATATTTTCCGGCATGCGCGCGCCGACCGCCCGGCCATCATTTTCCGTTCAGAGCGCGTGCCGTACCGGGAAGTGTCCTGGCAGGAGCTCAGCGAAAAAACGGCGGCGATCGCCAAAGCATTGCGAGCGATGGGAGTGAAGCGCGGCGACCGCGTTGTCGCGTATATGCCGAATATCCCCGAGACAGTGATGGCGTTTTTGGCGTGCGCCTCGATCGGCGCCATTTGGTCCAGCTGCTCGCCGGATTTTGGCGCCGGCAGCGTCATTGACCGGTTCGCGCAAATCGAGCCGACCGTGTTGTTTGCGGTCGACGGCTGCCAATACAACGGCAAAGAATTTGACAAAATGCCGGTCGTATCCGAATTGCGCGCCAAGTTGCCGTCATTGAAAAAGACGGTGCTGCTTCCGTATTGGCGCGGGCAGATGGAGGCTCCGGATGAGGGCGTTGTGCTGTGGGATGATGTCGTGGCGGACAAGGCGGAGCTCGTCTATGACGACGTTCCGTTTCGTCATCCGCTTTGGATTTTGTATTCCTCGGGAACGACCGGCTTGCCGAAGCCGATTGTCCAAGGGCATGGCGGCATTTTGCTTGAACATTTGAAAGCATTGACTATTTCAGAAAACTTGACGAAAGACAGCACGTTTTTCTGGTTTACGACGACTGGATGGATGATGTGGAACTTTTTGATCGGCGGGTTGCTGGCCGGGTCAACCATCGTGCTTTATGACGGCAGTCCGACGTACCCAGACGGCAATGTCTTATGGGATCTTGCCGAGAAAGCAGGCATCACCCATTTTGGCACGAGCGCGGCATTTATCAACATCTGCATGAAGCTCGGCTTGAAGCCGAAAGAGCAATATGACTTATCGAAGCTCAAAGCCGTGCTCTCGACCGGTTCGCCGCTGACGGTCGAAGGGTTCGCTTGGGTGTATGAAAATGTCAAGGACGATATTTGCCTCGCGTCATGCAGCGGGGGAACGGATGTGTGCACCGCGTTTGTCGTCGGCTCCCCCATTTTGCCGGTGCGCGCCGGCGTCCTCTCGTGCCGCGCGTTGGGCGCGGATGTGCAGGCGTTTGACGAAAACGGCCAGCCGCTTGTCAATGAAGTCGGTGAACTTGTCATCACGAAGCCGATGCCGTCGATGCCGCTCTTTTTCTGGAACGATCCAGACGGCGAACGGTATCGGAACAGCTATTTTGACACGTACCCAGGCGTCTGGAAGCACGGCGACTGGATTAAAATTGACGAACAAGGGGGATGTGTCATTTACGGACGCTCCGACTCGACGATCAACCGTGCCGGCATCCGCATGGGCACGAGCGAAATTTACCGTGCGGTCGAAGCGGTCGACGGGGTGCTCGAGAGTCTTGTGGTTGACTTGGAAATGATGGGCAAGCAGTCGTTTATGCCGCTGTTTGTCGTTCTCAAGCCGGGCGCGGTGCTCGATGACGAGCTGAAAGAGCGCATCCGCCAATCGATTCGGCAGCACGTCTCGCCGCGCTTTGTTCCAGATGAAATTTACGAGGTGAAGCAAATTCCGAAAACGCTAAACGGCAAGAAAATGGAGATTCCGATCCGCAAGCTGCTCCTTGGCTTCCCGCTCGAAAAGGCGGTCAACCCAGGCTCGATGGCCAATCCGGAGGCGCTCGACTTTTTCCTCGAGCTGGCGAAGACGCTGGCGGCAAAGACGCAAATAAGCTGAAGTCCCTTTTTGGAAGCGTGCGAAAGGTTGTTATTAAGTGGTGACGCTTAATAACAACCTTTCTATGTATTAGTGAATTATAAATAGAGGAGTCGGGGGCATGGAAGAAAGCAAGCGGACTAGGCTAGTTTGGAAATCCATCGGTGATTGAGGAGCGGACGACGGTGAAAGAGATGTTGGGGCGATGAGACGAGACGGTGTCCGTTTTCATGATGAGAAAGTCCGGAAGATCTGTTTAGGAGAACCTTCCGGGCTTCATTTGCGGCGACGATGATTCGGAGTTTTAGTATGACGTAAGCAGGAGGATGTTGTTTGATGATGGCTATGTTCACACAGGATATGGAACAAGCGTTCAACGTCGAAGAGATCAACGAGATGGAGCGGACTGACGTCTAGTACATATTGAGCGCCGTCTTGACCCGCCTGATCTCCTTTTTGTTTTCGAACAGCTCTTCAACTAAAATGTTTTGGCCGTTGGCGACATCGGTGATCCGTTTGTCCATGTCGGCCACTTGCTGGCTTAATTGGTTGAGTTGTTCATTCGTTTGCTGCACTTGTTTGGCGAGCTGGTCGACTTGCTCATGAGTTTGCTGTACTTGGTGATTCAGCTGCTGCACTTGGCTGTTAAGGTGTTGGACTTGTTGGCCCAGTTGCTGCACTTGCTCGTTTGTTTGTTGCACCTGTTGACCGAGCTGTTGCACTTGCTCGTTTGTTTGTTGCACCTGTTGGCCCAGTTGCTGCACTTGTCCGTTCGTTTGTTGCAGCTGCTCGGCAAGTTCTTTAATGGCTTGCCAAATCATTTCATTTGTAATATCCCCCATTCGACAATCTCCTTTCTCGTTCGATTCTCTCTCTATTATACATGACGAAAGATGGGAACGATAGAGAAAAGATGGCGAAATGTTTTTCTTTGCGGCGCGCCCCCTCGATGTGATATAACAAAAGAATGTCAACAGTACACTATTGGAGGATGGGCACTGTGATTCGTGTCAGCCATTTGCATAAATCGTTCCGCGTCCATCGCCGCGAGGCGGGATGGCTTGAGGCGGTGCGTCATTTATGGCGGCGCGACTATCGCGTCATTGAGGCGGTGAAGGACGTTTCGTTTACGATTGAGAAAGGGGAAATCGTCGGCTTTTTAGGGCCAAACGGGGCGGGGAAAACGACGACGATGAAAATGTTGGCCGGCCTCTTGCATCCGACGTCAGGGGAGATCACGGTCGGCGGGTTTGTGCCGTTTGAGCAAAAGCCGGAGTTTAAAAAAATGATGAGCTTGGTGATGGGGCAAAAAAGCCAGCTCATTTGGGACATTCCGCCAATGGAGACGTTTTTGGTCAATAAAGCGATTTATGACATCGACGATCGGTCGTTCCGCCGGACGCTCGAGGAATTGACGGAACTGCTCGACTTGGCGCCGCTTCTTGACAAGCCGACGCGCAGCTTGTCCCTTGGCCAGCGGATGCGCTGCGAGCTGGCGGCCGCGCTGTTGCATCGGCCGCACGTGTTGTTTTTGGATGAGCCGACGATCGGGCTGGACGTCCATACGCAGGAAAATGTGCGCCGTTTTATCGTCGATTACAATCGGGAGCACGAGACGACGATTTTGTTGACGTCGCATTACATGGGGGATGTCGCGGCGCTTTGCGACCGGGTGATGATCATTAACTACGGGCGATTGATTTACGATGGGGAGCTGTCGGTGCTGACGGAGAAGCTGGCGCCGTACAAGCGGCTTGAGGTTCGGTTTTCTCGGCTGCCGAATGTCGATTGGAGCGAGTACGGCGAAGTGGCGGAAATCGAAGAAGGAACGATTGTGCTCAGGGTGGCGCGCGAGACAGCGGCGGAGACAGCAGCGCGGTTATTGGAACGGTTTGATGTCCGCGACATCAACATCGAAGACCCGCCGCTTGAGGAAGTGATTGCGCGCGCGTTTTGGGAGGAACACGTATGATTCGCAAATATATCGCCCTATTGCGGATGAAATACATCGAAATGCTTGCGTATCGGCTTGCGACGTTCGTCTGGATGACGGGCGCCATCACGCAGCCGCTCATTACGATGTTTGTCTGGATGAACATTCATCCGGAAGAGAGCGAGTCGTTTCTGTTCTATTTTATGGCGGTCATTTTTGTCGAGCGGATGACGAGCGCGTGGGATGTATGGGAGCTCGACCGTGAAATTCGCGAAGGGACGTTTTCGAATTTGCTGCTTAGGCCGGTTCATCCGATCCATTGGGCGATTGCGGAAAACATCGTTTACAAATGGCTGTTTGCCGTCATTTTAGCGCCGGTTTGGCTGGTGGGGGCGGTGTTTTGGCCGCCGCTTCGCCCGCATATGACGGCAGGGCAAGCGGTGCTGTTTTTGGCGGCGGTCGTATTGGGTGCGGCGCTTCGGTTTTTGTTGAGCTACTCGTGCGGGCTGCTCGCGTTTTGGGTCACAAAGGTGGCGGCGGTGTACGGCGTGATCGATGTCATTTCGTTGTTTTTATCGGGCAGAATTGCGCCGCTTGAAATGCTGCCGCCGGCGCTTCGCGAATGGAGCGAATGGCTGCCGTTCCGCTATATGATCAGTTTTCCGATTGAAATCGCCACCGGGGCGGCGGATGGAGGAGAGTTGGCGCGCGGCTTTGCGGTGGCGGTCGGGTGGATGGCCGTGTTTGTCGCGGGGGTGCAGTGGCTTTGGAAAGCAGGAATGCGAAAAAACCAGGCGGTAGGTGGGTGAATATGCGGCGGTATGGGCGGGTGTTCCGCGAGTTTTTCCGTGCTTGTTTGGTTGAGGAATTGGAATATCGAAGCGAATTTTTCGGCAATTTCATCGCCAGCTTTTTTGGCCTCGGCATCGCCCTGCTTACGATCCATATCTTTTTTTATCAGACGGACCGGTTAGGCGGCTGGACGTATGGGGAAGTGCTTGTGCTGCTCGGCGTTTTTAATACGCTGCGCGGATGGATCGATTTCGCGCTTCGGCCGAACATGCCGCGTTTGCTTGAGCATGTCCGGCGCGGCACGCTCGATTATATTTTGACGAAACCGGTCGACAGCATGTTTTACGTCAGCTTCCGCCACCTTGTCTTTTGGCGGTTGATCGATGTAGCGCTTGGCTTTGGCGTCATCGGCTACGGCTTGTATGTCGAACGCTACGTGCCGTCGGCGGCGGACGTCTTGATGTTTTTCGTCGTGATGACCGCGTCACTCTTGCTTATTTATTCGTTATGGATGATGCTCATGACGACGTCGTTTTGGGTGGTGCGCATTGATGATTTGTCGTTTATTTTCGACTCGTTTTTTGACACGGCCCGCTTCCCGGGCAGCATGTACCGCGGCGCGGTGCGCTTCGTGATTACGTACGTTCTGCCGGCGGTGTTGATCACCAATACGCCGGCTTTGGCGCTACTTGGGAAATGGAGCATGGCGGCGGTGCTGGCGGCTTTGGCTGTGGCTATGCTCTTTTTATGGGCTTCCCGCCGCTTTTGGCGGTTTGCCTTGCGCTTTTATACGGGAGCGGGCGGGTGAGAGGAAAAGCCTTCTTAGACGAGGGCTTTTTTTCTTTGGTCAATCACTGTTTCGCCTGCATCTCGACAGTGGTCGGTCAGCGGGGGTGGCGAGCGGCGCATCGTTCGTGGCCGGCTTGTGCAGATGGTTTGAGACGTGTTAGATTGCGCATGAACTTAGAAGGCTCGTAAAAAAGCGGCCGTTTTTGCCGGACTCGTTGCTTTTGGCTGAAGGGGAAGCGTTGTTTGGGCAAAATGTTCATCCTATAATGGAAGGCCGTACTCCCGCTTCTTTGTATTCCTGCTCGTTGACTTTTACGTCAACGTCAATTAAAATAAAATTCAGAATATTACTTCTAGAAAAGGGATGGCTATGCACTATTTCACCATTTCCGATTTGGCGCACGAGTTTGATGTGAGCACCCGGACGATCCGCTATTATGAAGAACGCGGATTGCTTTCCCCGATTCGGACCGAGTCAGGGCAGCGGCTGTACACGAAAAAGGAGCGGGCGAAGCTCAAGCTCATTTTGCGCGGCAAACGGTTCGGCTTTTCGCTTGACGAGATTCATGAGATGATTTCGCTGTTTGATGAGGACCGAACGGGGAAGAAACAGCTGGAAAAAACGGTCGAATACGGGCGGCGGAAATTGAAGGAGGTGAACGAGCGGATTGAGGATTTGCTGCAGCTGAAGGCGGAGATGGAAGCGCTTAATCTCTCGCGCGTCTGCAATGCGGTTGCTTCCGTCGGCATCATGAAGCGGGCGCTTGAAGAGGCGAAACAATACGCCGAGCGGCGCACGGCCTTTGGTCATGTGTTGACGAATTACCCGATGGTGCGCGAGACGCTCGCCAATTTGACGGCGAGACAGGAAGTGGAAACGAGCGCCTGCTTTGACATGATCGCCTTGTTTGACCGCGTCATGGCTGCGCCGCATGAAGCGAGCGAGGCGGAGAAAGCATGGCTCAGGCTTTTGATCGCACTTCTTAAAATGCGCACCGCCGACGAAGCGATTGTCTTCAGCCATGAGGCGATTGAACTGCACGGCGGCAACGGGTATATCGAAGATTTTGTCACCCCGCGCCTGCTTCGTGACGCCCAAGTGCTGACCGTTTGGGAGGGAACGGCGAATATTTTGGCGCTCGAGGTGCTGCGTTTGATGCGCAAATACCGCATTCACGAGCGGTTCATCGCGGAGATGAAGGAGCGGCTTGAGCGGTTGACGGCTAAGGTTAAGCCGCTTGCCCACCCGGCTGAAGAAGGGTTGAAGGAGTTGGTGGCCGCGCTCGCCCGTCTTGGCGGCCAAGCGGATGAGGTGCAGACGTTCCACGCGAAAGCGATTGCCAATCGGATGTGTGATCTGTATTTGAGCATCATCGCCCTTGAACGCGGACAGGAAAACGATCGGAATCAGCGGATCGCCAAGCTGTTTGTGCGTCATGTGTGGGAGCGCTCGCTTATTGATGAACAAATGGTGTCATGGAGCAATTTTGACATGATTGTTGGTCGGTCTATGTCATTGTCAAGCCGCAATCAGTGAATCAAAGGACTGGATGACTGTTGCAAGCTAGCTGTATTGGATATTTAAAGCCGCTTAGTTGCGTCATAGCTCAAAATCCGTTAAGATGAAAATCTTAGAAGACCGGTGTAGGAAGGGAATAGACGTTGTCCAAACAGGAAATGAAAGCAATGATGTCGCTTTGACTAAAAACGATGCGTTAGAAGAAACACGGCGATTGATAACCGGTCTTGAAGAATTGGATTTGCGGAAAGGGGAAAGGGTTATGGCCGAACAGTCATCCATCACTTCGTTATTGATCGTTGTTGTCGTTGCTTTTTTGACACCAATTTTGCTGAACCGCCTTCGGCTGCAATTCATTCCGGTTGTAGTGGCAGAAATCATTGCCGGCATTGTGATCGGCAAAACGGGATTCAATCTTGTGCAATCGGATATGTGGATCGAAACGCTGTCAACGCTAGGATTTTTATTTTTAATGTTTTTAAGCGGTCTTGAAATTGACTTTTCGATGTTTGCCAAACGTCCAAAACAGGAGGGCAAGCGAGAGAAGGAGCCGAATCCATTCGTCATTGCCCCGTTGATTTTTATCGCCATCTTTGCGTTGTCTTATGGTCTTTCGTATTTGTTTGTCGTTCTAGGTTACGTAGACAACGCCTTTTTAATGACGTTGATCATATCGACCATTTCCCTCGGTGTCGTCGTGCCAACATTGAAAGATAGCCATTTAATGGATACGACGATTGGACAAACGATTTTGCTTGTAGCTGTTATTGCGGATTTGGCGACGATGATTTTGCTCGCCGTTTTCGTCTCTATTTATGAGCCGGGACACGGGAGCACATGGCTATTGCTCGGTTTGTTTGCGTGCGGGGTCGTCTTTTATTTTGTTGGAAAACATTTTAAAAAACGTTCGTTTGTCGAGACGATGGCGAAAGGGACGATTCAAATTGGCACCCGTGCGGTGTTCACGCTAATGATTGTGCTTGTCGCTTTATCGGAAACGTTCGGAGCGGAAAACATTTTAGGAGCGTTTTTGGCTGGGGTGCTTGTTTCGCTGCTTTCGCCGAATAAAGAGTTGCGTCGTCAGCTTGATTCGTTCGGGTATGGATTTCTCATTCCGATTTTCTTCGTTATGGTTGGTGTTGATTTGAACTTGCGCTCTCTTGTGGCGGAACCGGTTGTTTGGGTGATGATTCCGCTTCTCTTTTTGGTGCTAGTTGTATCGAAAGTGATCCCTGTATCCGTCCTTCGCGTTTGGTATGATATGAAAACGACATTGGCTGCTTCGTTTTTGCTTGTGTCGACGCTGTCGCTTGTGATTGCAGCGGCGGCCATCGCCAAACGGATTGGGATGATCGATGAGACGATGGAAGGGGCGCTTATTTTAGTTGCGGTGCTTTCAAGTATTGTTGCGCCGATTTTGTTTAAAAAGCTGTTTGTTCGAGTAAAGGACGAACGGAAGAAGACGGTGTCGTTCATCGGTGTCAACCAGTTTACATTGGGAGCGGCTCGGGAGCTTGATGTGGATCAGTACAATGTGCGATTGTTTCATATTCAACGGGAAAATATAGAGCGGGCTGGGACGGATGTTGTTTTTCCCATTGTGGAAGTTCCTGATTATATGAAAGAAACATTGGAAAAACACGATGCTTTCGCCGTCGATATTGTTGTTGCGTGGACTGGAAATGAACAAGTCAACGCGGAAGTTGCTTTGGCAGCGAAAGAGAAGGGGGTTCAGCGCGTTTTGGCGTTGGCTGAAAGTTCGCGGGAAATTCATCGGCTGGATGAAGCCGGTGTTGAAGTACTGTCCGTGCTTCGCTCATCGATTTCGATGCTGCGGGCTTCGATCGAATCGCCAAGGGTGGCTAAAATGATGGTGAATAAAGATACGGCGTTGCATGAAGTGATGATGAACACCCCTGCTTATCATGGTGTGATGCTTCGCCAGTTTCCGTTCATGGGTGACTGCATTATCGTCCGCATTTTTCGCGAAAATGAGTCAATTGTTCCCCATGGAGATACTGCGCTGCAAATGGGTGACCGTCTTATTGTTACTGGTTCGAATGAATATGTGGAACAGTTGCGCCACTGGCTTGAATAAATGAGGCAATAAGAGGTTGGTCGAGACTATGAGTATACTTAGAGAAAGGGGAGGGCGATGGAATTAGACCGAAAACCGATTGCATCCGTCCGCCGCATATGGCTTCCATTGTCCATGGCCATTGTGTTGCTCGGGACATTGGTTTGCATTGGGCTGTCTGTTTACGTCGGTTGGCAACTAACGCATAAGCCGCGCGCGCCGATTGTCGTCACGCCGAACGACTACGGCATGGCGTATGAACGGGCGACGTTTACAAGCAAAGATGGAAAAACGGCGCTTAAAGGTTGGATTATTCCACCAAAAGGAACGGCGAAAATGACGGTCATTTTTGCCCATGGATACGGCAACAACCGCGTCCAAGAAAATGTGCCGTTTTTGCCGCTCGCCAAGCGGCTTGTTGACGACGGATACCGCGTCATCTTGTTCGACTTTCGCGCGAGCGGCGAGTCGGAAGGCGATATGATTACGATCGGCGTCAAAGAGAAAGACGATCTGCTTGGCGTCATTGATTACGCGAAAAAGCACTTCGATGAGCCCATTGCCCTGTATGGTGTTTCAATGGGGGCGGCGACATCGATTTTGGCGGCGGCAGAGGACCAGGATGTGCGCGGGGTGATTGCCGACAGCCCGTTCAGCGACCTCGAATCATATTTGCGCGCCAATATGCCGGTGTGGACGCATTTGCCGAACGTGCCGTTTACGTATTTGATTTTGGCGATCATTCCGGCGCTGGCTGATTTGGATTTGGGCGTGTCTTCGCCCATCCATGCGGTCGATCGTGTCGCGCCGAGGCCGATTTTGTTCATCCACAGCAAAGACGACCGTTCGATTCCGTATGAAGAAAGCGTAAAACTGTACAAAACCCATCCGGATGCGTTTCAGCTATGGCTGACGGACAAAGCGGATCATGTGAAAAGTTTTTCTCTCTACAGCGATGAGTATGTAGAACGGGTGTTGGTGTTTTTGCGCTCATTGGAAAAGACTGCTTCCTAGAGACGGCTGCGATTCGTGTTCGGCCGCTTTTTGTATTATAATGGATGCAATAGAGGATCAAGATGGCATCGGCCAACTGGTCAAGGAGTGAATGCTGTGTGTGGCCGGTTTACGTTAACCGCTGATTCGGAAACATTGCAGACGCTGTTTCGTTTCCGTTATCAAGGCCTGCTCGCGCCCCGGTTCAACATCGCTCCGGGTCAAGATGTGTTGACCATCGTCGCCGAGGGGGGAGAAAGAGTCGGGAAAATGATGCGTTGGGGGCTTGTGCCGTTTTGGGCGAAAGATGCCCGCATCGGCGCCAAGATGATCAACGCCCGGGCGGAAACGGTCGATGAAAAGGCGAGTTTTCGCCATGCGTTCAAGCGGCGGCGCTGCCTCATTTTAGCTGACGGGTTTTACGAGTGGAAAAAGGAAGGAGCGAAAAAAGTGCCGTACCGGTTTACCCTCAAAACGGGCGAGCCATTTGCCTTTGCCGGACTGTGGGAGCGGTGGAAAGGGCCGAGCGGGCCGCTTGAGACGTGCACGATCATGACGACGAGGGCGAACGAGCTCATCGCCCCTATTCACGACCGGATGCCGGTCATATTGCCTCCTGAGCGGCATGATGACTGGCTTGATGCAAGTTTTGATGACAGCGAGTATTTGAAATCGTTGTTGTTGCCGTATCCGAGCGAACTAATGCGAATGTACGAAGTGTCGCCGCTTGTCAACTCGCCGAAACATGATGTGAGCGCTTGCATCGAGCCGGTTCACAGCCGATGAATGGGGGAATCGAATGCACCCGATCATTTTGTTTGACGGCGACTGTTTGTTTTGCCATGCGAGTGTATATTGGATCGCCGCCCGCGACCGAAAGGCGGTGTTTCGCTTTGCCGCACAACAGAGCGCTGTCGGGCGGACATTGTTGGAAACGATGAGCGCGCCGGGAGGGGACACGGTCGTCCTCATCGAAGACGGCTGCTATTATGTCAAGTCGGATGCCGTGTTGCGCATCGGACGACATCTGGCCTGGCCGTGGAATTGGCTGGCAGCCGTCGGGTTTCTCGTTCCGCGGCTGTTGCGCGATCATATGTATGATCAGATTGCGAAACGTCGGCATCGTCTCGCACCGAAGCACGATCATTGCCAGCTGCCGCCTCCTGAACTGCGGGCTCGTTTTCTTGATGAATTGCCGCGGTAAAGAAGGAAAATATGTTTGTTTGTCGTATTGAAAAGAGAAAGAAATAAGGGAGGGGAAATGGCATGGCGAACGAAACAAAATGGTGGCTCGAACAATGCACGGCTGCGGCGCTTGAGCAGTTCGCCGATGATTTGGCAGTCGAAGCAGAACAAAGCGAGGAAGAAGCCCGCCGTCGATTTTACGAAGGCATGGCAGTAGCAGCCAAGCTCGTGGCATTGCGGTGGGAGGGAAAATGCGCGTACATCGACGACGATTTGGTCGACAATGTGTATGAAGCGATTGCCGTCTTTTCTCTTGAAAAGCTGGAGGAAGAGTTGACGGGTGAAACGCAAACCGATTCCAACGAGCGCTGTTCGTTTTGTCTTAAAGAAAAGCCAAGGCTGGCCAAAGGTCCGCTGGCGGCCATTTGCGATGATTGCCTGCAGTTTGGGCTGCAAGTGATCACCAAGCAATCATGACGGAGGCGGCGGTCATCGCGAAGGCGATGGCCGCCGTTTTTCCGCATAGAAGATAAGCGGGCCGGACAGAGCGAGGAGTGTGATGACAAAAGCGATGACACCGCTCCAATGGAAATGCGTCCAGACGTAGCCGCCGGCTGTTCCGGCAAGGCTTGACCCTAAATAATAGAAAAGAAGATACAAGGAAGACGCCTGCGCCTTATAGACGTGCGCCTGTTCGCCGATCCAGGCGCTGGCGATGGAGTGGCCGCCGAAAAAGCCAAACGTAAACAGCGCCAAACCGGCTATTTTCACGAGCACGGACGGAGCGAGCGTGGCGAGCGCCCCGAGCGCCGTCAAAGCGACCGACAAACGCAAGGTGCAGGCGTGGCCGCGAAGATCCGCCCGCCGTCCCATATAGACAGAGCCGATGCCGCCAAATATGTAAACGATAAACAAAAAGCCGAGCACGGATTGTCGGAATGAATACGGAGGCTCGCTCAGCAAAAAGCCGATGTAATTGTACAGCGTCACAAACCCGCCGAAAAAGAGCGATATGCTTGCTTTCAGATAGGTGATGCTTCCCTTTTCGATGTATGTCAAGGTCGGTCGCCTCTTTTTTTCGAGTGAACGAAGACTGAACATTTCTACTTTCTACTATACTGCTTTTCCCGATTGATCGTCTACAAAAAGAAACACCCGCCGCCCGCAAGGCGGCAGATGTTGGTGAGATTTGAATTTGTCCGAGTCAATGCCCATCGGGGCGGTCGGTGCAACGATGGCCTCTAAAAGATCTAAGTGGTATTCTTTTGCGAAGTTTCCTGGTAAAATTGTACAATTTATATGTATGGGAAGAACAATCGAAAGGGGCAACGTATATGATTCCGATCGTAACGGCTGAGGAAATGTACGCCATTGACCGGGAAGTGGCAGAACGGATCGGCATCAGCGCTGACTCGTTGATGGAAAACGCCGGACAGGCGCTGTTTTGGGCACTGAAGAAGCGGATTCCGCCCGCTGCCAAGGTGGCGGTGCTCGCGGGCACGGGCAACAACGGCGGCGATGGGTTCGTCATCGCGCGCATGTTGAAAAGTTATGGCTATGAAACCGATGTCTGGCTCGTTCCGCCAAAGGAAAAGGTGAAAGGGGCGGCGCGCACGGCGCTTGAGGTGTACGAGCGGTCCGGTTATGCATGGATCGCTTATGAAGGAAAAGAGCGGGAGTTGGCGGCGCTCTTGCCGCATTATGACATCATCATTGACGCCTTGCTTGGCATCGGCGTCAAAGGGGACGTACGTCCGCCGTACAAAGAAATCATCGAGCAAGTGAACCGTTCGCCGGCGGTCGTTTATGCGATTGACGTGCCGAGCGGGGTGCCGGCGGACGGTGGGGAAGCCGGCATGGCGGTCCGCGCTGATGCGACACTGACGGTGCAATGCCCGAAACTTGGGGCGTACACGTTCCCGGCGGCCGATTATTACGGAGAGCTCACCGTCGTGGATATCGGCATTCCGCCGGCGGCGGTGCAGGCGAAAGCGGCCGCCCGGTTTGTATGGGAAATGCGCGATGTCATAAAGACGATGCCGAAGCGCCAGCGAGCGTCGCATAAAGGAACGTACGGCAAGCTGCTCATTGTCGGCGGATCCAAGGCGATGGCCGGCGCGGTGACACTTGCCGCGAAGGCGGCGCTTCGCAGCGGGGCGGGGCTGGTGACGATCGCCGTTCCGGAAGCGATGTATGAGGCGGTCGCCAACCGCGTGCCGGAGGCGATGTGTCGATTATGGCCGGCCGAGGGCGGCGCGTTTGCCGGCGCGGCCGATTGGGACGGGCTTGAGATCGATGCGATCGCGGTCGGCCCAGGGATGGGCCGGACGGAAGGGGTTCGCCGCTTGGTCAATGAGCTTGTGCGCCAGCCGGTGCCGCTTGTCATCGACGCCGATGCCTTGTTTTTTTGGGGCGACTACGCCGAGCTGGTGCGCGAACGGAGCGCGCCGACGGTGATCACGCCGCATCCGGGGGAAATGGCGCGCCTCCTTCGCCGCCCGGTCAGCGAGGTGGAACGCGACCGCTTTGGCGTGTCGAAGCGGCTGGCGATGGAATATGGCGTCTATGTCGTGTTGAAAGGGCCGTATACGATTGTGACGGCGCCGGACGGGGCGCAATATGTAAACGCGACCGGCAATCCGGCCTTGGCGAAAGGCGGGAGCGGCGACGTGTTGACGGGCATCGTGGCGGCGTTTTTGCTGCAGCACGAGGCGGTGCAGCCGGCGGTGAGCAATGCAGTGTTCGTGCATGGAAAGGCTGCTGATTGGCTTGTTCAACACGGTCATTCGTCCTGGGATGTATTGGCGTCGGACGTTGTGGATGCCTTGCCGGCTGTGCTCACTTCGCTGACGTGATCAACCGGCCCATTGAAAGGGACAATGGGGGATGAACACGATTCCTGCCGGTTTGCGATGACCGGCTGGCGTATGGGCTGTATGAAATAGCCCCTTACACCGCCGGCATTTGCGAATTCTCGATCCCATTTTCAACGCTGAAGCCGTATTTGCGCCTGCGGCTGTAATTATTGGTTTATCAGCCGACATTCAGCTTCCGCTGATCGCTGGGCTGCGACCTTTACGCGTTTGAAGCGAGAGTCTTCTTTCGAAACGATGATCAACGTTGCGGAAAGGAGGCAGTTCCATTTTTAGATAAATATTGATATCATGAATGTAGAAATAGAAGAAGGGAGATAGGAATCGTGCCGCGATTCGTTTGGCTTGAAACGGAGGAAGAAGTGAGAAGCGCCTTTCCGGTGATGCGTGAGCTGCGCACCCATTTGGATGAGGAAACCTACACGGCGCTCGTGCGAGAAGCGCAAGAACAAGAAGGGTATCAGCTTGTGGCGTTATATGATCAGGACAAAATGGTTGCGGTTGTCGGATTCATGCCGATGATCACGCTCTATAACGGCCGCTTTATTTGGGTGTGCGATTTGGTTACCGCTTCGAGCGAACGTTCGAAAGGATATGGAAAGGCGTTGTTGTCCTATGTGCACGAGTGGGCGAGGGAGCACGGCTACGGGATTGTTTCGCTGTCGTCCGGCCTGCAACGGATAGACGCCCATCGCTTTTATGAGGAAAAAATGGAATATGCAAAAGTCAGTTATGTGTTTTCAAAACGCTTATCGAGTTGAATCCAACGGCGTCTGTTCAGCAGACGCTTTTCATTTTGGGGGTGGAAAATTGTCCTACTTTTCATTATAATAAGAATATATAGTCCGTATTTTGGAATTAATATTCTGATATTCGGAATTGAGGGGCAATGATGAACAAAACGGTGTTAAAAACAAAAGAACTGCTTGATTTGTTTCTCGACTGCGAACGGTTGACTTTGCCAGAGATGGTCGAACGGCTTCAGATGCCGAAAACATCGGTATACCGGATGGCGCAGTCGCTTGTCGCGCTTGGCTTTTTGCAAAAGCGGGGCGATCACTATGAACTCGGTTTGGCATTGTTGACGTTTGGGTCGCTCGTTGCCGAGCGGCTCGATATTCGTCGGGTGGCGCTGCCGGTGATGGAGCGGCTGAAAGAAGCGACGAACGAAGCGGTGAATCTTGTCATCCGCGACGGTGATGAGGCGCTCTATATTGAAAAAGTCGAGACGTCCGAGCCGGTGCGCGTCTATACGAAAGTCGGCCGGCGCGCGCCGCTGTACGCCGGCGCGTGCCCGCGCGCTTTGCTGGCCTTTATGGACGAAAAAGAGCAAGCACGCTATTTGGAACGAACAAAACTTGTCAAAATCGCCAAAAATACCGTAACGGACAAGCAGGCGTTGCGTCGGCAGTTGGAAGAAGATCGGAAACGGGGCTATACGGTCAGCTATTCTGAGCTAGAAAACTATTCGGCGGCTGTGGCTGTGCCGATTTTTAACCATGAAGGCGCGGCCATCGCCGGGCTGAGTGTCGCCGGCCCGGAACAGCGTTTTTTGCCGGATGATGTGGCGCGCATCGTTCCGTTGCTTCGGCAGGCGGCGATGGAGATTTCACGTGAACTTGGTTTTCAAGGAAAGGGATGGAAATGAACTATACGCTGTTTCCGTTATGTGAATATGCAGTGACCGTCCGGTTTGCCGATTATATCGATGAGACCGTAAATGATATCGTTCATGAGACAGCGGTTCGCCTAAAGAGAGAACGAAAAGAAGGGGTCAACGAAATTGTGCCGGCGTTTTCATCGCTTACCGTGTATTACGACCCGCTGGCGATTGGTTATGCGGACGTATGTCGGTGGCTGCGCGAAAAGGTCGAGTCGTCTGGACAGACGGAACGGCCTTTGGCGCGAACGGTTGTTATTCCTGTCTGCTATGGCGGTGAATTTGGGCCGGACTTACCAGAGGTCGCCCGCTTTCACGGGATATCGGAAGATGAGGTGGTTACGCTTCATTCGGCCGGCCGCTACCGTGTCTATATGATCGGGTTTTCGCCCGGGTTTGCGTATTTGGGGGGCTTGTCGCCGCGTTTGTCCACACCGAGGCGGGCGGTGCCGCGCACAAAAGTGCCCGCCGGTTCGGTCGGCATCGCCGGCGGGCAGACGGGCGTCTATCCGCTGGCGACGCCGGGCGGCTGGCAGCTGATCGGCCGGACGCCGCTCCGCGTATTTGACCCGCACCGGAAGGAGCCGAGCTTGCTTTCCGCCGGTGACATTGTTGAATTTCGGCCGATTGGCGCCGATGAATTTGCACGTTGGAGAGATGAACATGATTGAAGTCATGGAGGGCGGATTTTTTACGACCGTTCAAGACAGCGGGCGTTTCGGCTACCGGCATGCCGGGGTGCCGGTGGGCGGGGCGATGGACGCGTGGGCGTATCGCCTTGCCAATGCGCTTGTCGGCAACCATGGCGATGAGGCGGTGCTCGAGGCGACGATGGCCGGGCCGACGATTCGGTTTCACGCCGAAACGGTGATCGCCATATGCGGCGGCGAGTTCTCATGCGCGCTGAACGGGCAGCCGTTGGCGCTTTGGAAGCCGGCGGCCGTCAAGCCGGGCGATGTGTTGGAAATCGGGGCATGTCGAGTGGGATGGAGAGCGTATATGGCCGTAGCAGGTGGCATTGATGTTTCGCCTGTGATGGGCAGCCGTTCAACGTACGTCCCGGCGCAGCTTGGCGGTGTATCGGGCCGGCCGTTGCGGCGCGGGGATGTGTTGAAGATTGGGACGGCCGCTCTCATTTTCCCTTCAAAGCCGCTGCATTGGGGGCTCTCCCGGTTGGCCAGCCGCTATATCGGCGGAAAAACGAAAACGGTGCGCGCTGTCCCTGGTCCGGAATATGACGAGTTTACGCCGGACAGCCGCACTCAGTTGTTTGCCGCCTTCTATGAGGTGACGCCCCAATCCGACCGGATCGGCTATCGGCTTTCCGGCCCAACGTTGGCGCTTGTGCGCGAGCGGGAAATGGTCTCGGAAGCGGTCGTCTTCGGCACTGTGCAAGTGCCATCGTCCGGCCAACCGATCGTGTTGATGGCCGACAGCCAGACGACGGGCGGCTACCCGCGCATCGCCCAAGTGGCAGCGGTCGATTTGCCTTTGTTGGCGCAGGCGCGTCCCGGCGACCGTATCCAGTTTCGACCGATCGCGCCTGAGGAAGCGGTGCAGCTTTATATCGAACAACAGCGGCGGCTGGATCGGTGGATTGCCGCCATTCGCCGCCAATGGGGGGAAGAATCATGACGGTCATTGATCTCAATTGCGATTTTGGCGAAAGTTTTGGTGCATACGAGCTTGGGCAGAAAGAAATATTGTTATACGTTACGTCTGTCAACATCGCCTGCGGGTTTCACGCCGGCGATCCGCTCGTCATGCGGCGGACGGTGCAGCTCGCCATCCAGCATGGCGTTGCCATCGGCGCCCACCCCGGTCTTCCTGATTTGCTCGGATTTGGGCGGCGGGCGATGGCGGTTTCGCCCGAAGAAGTGTATGCGTACGTTGTTTACCAGATCGGCGCACTTGCAGCCTTTGTCAAGGCGGAAGGCGGCGTGATGACGCATGTGAAGCCGCACGGCGCCTTGTACAATATGGCGGCGAAAGACGCGGCGTTGGCCGAAGCGATCGCCAAAGCGGTGCGCGATGTCGACCCGTCGCTTGTCTTGTGTGGTTTGTCGGGGAGCGAGCTCATCCGCGCGGGCCGCGCTTATGGCTTGCGAACCGCGAGCGAAGTGTTCGCCGACCGGACGTATCAGGCGGATGGTTCGCTCACTCCAAGAAGTGATGCACGTGCCATCATTGTGGATGAAAATGAGGCGATCCGCCAAGTGCTTCGCATGGTTGGCGAACAGCGCGTCCGCTCATTGCAAGGGACGGACGTGACGATTGAAGCCGACACCGTCTGCCTGCATGGCGACAATGAGCAGGCGGTGCGATTTGCTAAGCGGTTGTATGAAGCGTTGCAGCAAGAAGGCATTGCCATTCAGGCGCTGCGATAAGAAGAGAGACAATGCATAAGAATGAAAGCCGATTAAGCGTGTGATATTATCCCTCTAGTGTAGACAGTTGGGAAAATGCCCATACTGTCATTAAAAACACTGGATGGATTTGTTTATGTTCGAGACCAAGCAAACACCGAAAGGGAAGACCACTTATTCCGTGGAGTTTAAATGGAGGGCTGTCCAGATGTACATCGAAGAAGGATGGGGATATAAGCGGATATGCCAAGAGTTAGGGATTCCCTGCACGAAAACGATCAGACTTTGGGTAAAACGTTACCATGAACATGGTCTAAAAGGGCTCGAAGAACGGCGCGGGACATCCAAGTCTCCATTCAAGGGAAGGCCTCGAAAAAAAGAGTGCAGTTTAGAGGAAGAGAATCGAAGACTGAAAGCAGAGAATGATTATTTAAAAAAGTTACGAGAGCTGGCAAGGAGGTGAAACCGAAAGAGCGGTTCTCGATCATTCAGGAGTTATCCAACACCTATCCGATTGCCTGGCTATGCCAACTGGCCGGTGTGTCAAGAAGTGGATACTATCGATGGGTGAACCGGCAGGGAATCGTCACAGAGAAGCAAAAGGAAAATGAACAAATCAAACAAATGATCCTCGAATGCCATCAAAAGGTCAATTGGGATCTATGGATACTACCGCGTGAAGGCATGGATCAAACGAAATTATGGGAAGACCGTGAATCATAAGCGAGTGTACCGACTGATGAAAGAGTTGGGGGTTCAGGCCAAAATCCGTCGAAAAAAGCCGAAGTATAAAGCGGGAAAGGAGAATATCGTAGCGTCGAACGTGTTAAACCGTGATTTTGCGGCCACTGCAGCCAACCAAAAATGGGTGACGGATATTACCTATGTGCCATTTCAAGGAACCTATTTGTATCTGTCTGCTATTAAAGATTTGTACAACAATGAAATCATTGCGTATCGCATCAGTCGTTCGAATGACTTAAAATTGGTGATCGAAACGGTCAAGGATGCCATCAAAAAACGGGATGTGCGAGGAGTCCTTCTCCATAGCGATCAAGGCTCCCAGTACACATCCCGCCAGTACCATCAACTGCTGAAGGCTCATCATATCATTCCTAGTATGTCCAGAAGAGGAAACTGTTTAGACAATGCCTGCACGGAAAATTTTTTCGGGCATTTGAAATCGGAAATGGTGGACCTTCCCACCTTTGAAACGGAAGAGGAAATGATCGAGGTGATCGATCAGTACATGTATTTTTATAATTATGAACGGTGCCAGAAAAAACTAGACTACCTCAGCCCAGTGGAATACCGAATTGCCCAAGCAGCCTAGCAGACGAACGGCTGAGAATGTCTCCTTCTTCAGCTTGCCAACGATGAAGTGGAATGAAGGAGACGTTGTCAAGTGCTTTCCTTGACAACGTTTCCTCATTCCACTATCCTAACAAGCAGCTGAAGAAGGTGGGTATTTTTCACACTGTCTACTTGACAGGGATATGTTCATAGCGGCGATCCGGGCGCGTTTTGGCGTCGACTATCAGCAAATGCTCTGCGTCGGCGACAACATCGGCAATGACATCGCGCCGGCCCGCCGGCTCGGCTGCCGAACGATGTTGATTGACGCGTACGGTTTGGCGAAGCCGGGTGATGCCGACGTCATCGTCGCCTCCACGTCAGCGTGTGTGCCGGTGCTGCGCCGCCTGCTGTAGGCAGCGCATACCATTTCGTTTCAACTGTTCAGAATATTATTGAAATGGAAGGTGGAAGCATGTACAATGAAAAGTGTACATGCTAGCCAGACAATCAACGGTATGAATCGAAAGGCTTGGGCATATGGATGGTATTGCAACCGCTTTCTTTTGGGCGGTGGCTGCCGATTTGCAAAGCAGACAAAAAGAGGGGGGAACGGTTGGATGAATACGAGACATTACCCGTATTGGCCGAAACGGCTTTCGAAAACGTTGACCGTGCCGGAGACGACGCTTGTCGACCATTTGGAAACGACAGCGAAGCGCTATCCGAACAAAACAGCGATTTACTATTACGGCGCAGCATATTCGTACAAGCAGCTGCTTGATGACGTCAACGCGCTCGCCGGCTATCTCCAGCGAAAGCTGTCCGTCCAACCGGGCGACCGTGTGTTGTTGTACATGCAAAACTCTCCGCAGTTTGTCATCTCCTACTATGCCATTTTGCGCGCTGAAGCCATTGTCGTGCCGATCAACCCGATGAACACCTCAGATGAGCTTTCCTTTTATGTGAACGATTGTGAGACGAAAGTCGGCCTCGTTGGCCAAGAGCTGCTGGACAAAGCGACGCCGCTTCTCGGCCGGACACCGCTTGAACATCTTATCGTCGCCGCGTATTCCGATTATGCGTCCGATGATTCCCCGGTGCCGTTGCCGGCTGAAGTGGCGGCGCCGCGGCGGACGGCGGGGGGCGAACGCCTTCTTCTATGGGCGGATTGCCTCGACGCCGGCTTGGCACCGCTTCCGTACAATGGCCATGTCGATGACATCGCCGTCTTGCCGTATACATCCGGGACGACCGGGGTGCCAAAAGGCTGCATCCATCCGCACCGGACCGTGAACGCCAACATCGTCGGCGCCTATTATTGGGGCAACGTGACGAGCGATTCCGTCGCCTTGGCGACATTGCCGTTTTTCCATGTCACTGGGATGGTGCACAGCATGCACGTGCCGATTTTCGCCGGCTCAGCGATCGTGCTCATGACGCGCTGGGATCGCGATGCGGCGGCCCGGCTGATCGAATTGTACCGTTGCACCCATTGGGTGAACATCAGCACGATGCTGATTGACTTTTTGGCCAACCCGGCGCTCGGTCGATACGATATTTCATCGCTTGCGAGCATTTCCGGCGGCGGGGCGGCGCTGCCGGAGGCGGTCGGGGAAAAATTGTTTCAGCTTACCGGCGTCCGCTACTTTGAAGGCTACGGGTTGTCCGAGACGATTTCGCAAACGCACTTCAACCCGCCGGACCGGCCGAAGCTGCAATGCCTTGGCGTGCCGGCCTTTGACGTCGATGCGCGCATCATCGACCCGGCGACCGGGAAGGAGCTCGGCCCAGGCGAAGTCGGGGAAATCGTCGTTTGTGGTCCGCAAGTGTTCCGCGGCTATTACCGGCGTGAAAAAGAAACGGAAGAAGCGTTCATCGAGCTCGACGGCAAACGGTTTTTCCGCACCGGCGACATCGGGCGGATGGATGAGGAAGGATACTTTTTCATCGTCGACCGCGTCAAACGGATGATCAACGCTTCCGGCTATAAAGTATGGCCGACTGAAGTCGAGTCGCTTTTGTACAAACATCCGGCTGTTCAGCAGGCGTGCGTCGTCGGCGTGCCGGACCCGCGCCGCGGCGAAACGGTGAAAGCGTTTATCGTTCTTCATGACGAGTATGTCGGCAAAGTAACGGAAGAAGAGATCGTTGAATGGTCCAAAACGCAAATGGCGGCGTACAAATATCCGCGCCTCGTTGAATTCCGCTCGTCGCTGCCGATGACGTCAAGCGGCAAGCTGCTTTGGCGGAAATTGCAGGAAGAGGAATATGAAAAAGCGAGGAAAGGGGCGAACGCTTGATGACGAAAACAGTCGAAACGGTTTTAGGCCCGGCTCCGGTGGAACAACTTGGAAAAACGCTCATCCACGAACATTTCCTCTTCGGCTACCCGGGATTTCAAGGCGATGTGACGCATGGCCCATTTCATGAAGATGAAGCGCTTCGCGTTGCCGTTGAAGCGGCGGAAAAGATGAAGCGGCACGGCATTCAAACGGTTGTCGATCCGACGCCGAACGACTGCGGGCGCAACCCGGCGTTTTTGCGGCGCGTTGCCGAAGAAACAGGGCTGAACATCATTTGTGCGACCGGCTACTATTATGAAGGAGAAGGAGCGCCGCCGTACTTCCAATTCCGCCGGTTGCTCGGGACGGCGGAAGATGATATTTACGACATGTTTATGACCGAGCTGACCGAAGGCATTGCCGACACCGGAATCAAAGCCGGCGTTATCAAGCTCGCCTCAAGCAAAGGCCGCATCACCGAGTACGAAAAGATGTTCTTCCGCGCCGCCGCCCGCGCGCAAAAAGAGACGGGCGCGGTCATCATCACCCATACGCAAGAAGGGACGATGGGGCCGGAACAAGCCGCCTATTTGCTTGAGCACGGCGCCGACCCGGACAAAATCGTCATCGGCCATATGTGCGGCAACACCGACCCGGACTACCATCGCCGGACGCTTGAGTACGGTGTTTACATCGCCTTTGACCGCTTCGGCATTCAAGGGATGGTCGGAGCTCCAACGGATGAGGAACGGATTCGCACGCTTCTTGCCCTGCTTCGCGACGGATACGCAGACCGGATTATGCTTTCGCATGATACGGTCAACCTTTGGCTCGGCCGCCCGTTTGAACTGCCTGAGCCGTTTGCAGAAATGATGAAAAATTGGCATGTCGAGCACTTGTTTGTCAATGTGATTCCGGCGCTGAGAAAGGAAGGGATCGGCGACGAGGTGTTTGCGCAGCTGTTTGTGCGCAATCCAGCCGCCTTATTTTCCGCCTGACAGGGCCGTGAAGCGCCGAATTCAAAACCGCTGCCAGCCGGCTTTGCCCGGCCGACAGCGGTTTTTCGTTTGCCGTCCGTTTTTTGCCATCATTATGAATAATTTTCCTCATTTGTTGAACAATAAGGAAAGACATCAGCCGGGCGAAAGGAGGGAGAGAGGCGCTGGTGACAGAAAAACGACTTCTGTTCTTCTCACTGCTGGCCATCGCCTTATATGTGTCGCCGTACTTTGTACTCGGTGAAGATGCGCATATGCGCGTCCATGACAATTTGGATTCCAACATTGCCTGGTATAAAGTGCTCACCCGAAGCGGCGAACTGTTTGGACCGGTTGACGGCATCATCCCGCAAATCATTAACGGATTGCCGCGCAACGCGTTCGGGACGGAGTTCAGCGGCATCGTCTGGCTTCACGCTTTGTTTCCGTCCATTTACGCCTATGGGCTCAGCCAAGCCATCACCCGCGTGTTCGCGTTTGTCGGCATGTATCTTCTGCTGAAAAAGCATGTGCTGCCGGCCGGACGCTGGGGATGGATCCGCATCGGCGCTTCGTTAACGTTCGCGCTGACGCCGTTTTGGCCGTCGGGGATGTTGAGCACGCTCGGCATGCCGCTTGCGCTTTGGGCGTTTTTAAACATTCGGGGCGGGGAGCGTTCATGGGTGAATTGGGCGGTGTTGACGCTCTTGCCGCTTTACTCGAGCTTTGTGCTTGGCTTTTTCTTTTTCCTAAGCGCGCTTGGGATTTGGTGGCTCATTGATGTCATCCGCGGCAAGGGTTGGAATTGGCGGTTTTTGGCGGCCATCGTCTATATGACGGTGCTCTATTTGGCGGTCGACTACCGGCTTGTCCATTCGCTCTTGTTTTCCGATGAACCGACAAGCCGAGACGAATATTTCCACGCCCGCCTGCCGCTTTGGCGGGTGATCCGTCTGACGTTCAAAAACTATGTGCTCGGCCATACTCATGTGATGACGGTGCACGGGTTCGTCATTTTGCCGGTGACGCTCATCGCCTTGTACTTCGTGTGGAAGCGGAAGCGCTGGCGGCAGGAAATGCCGTTTCTTGTGCTGCACGTATTGAACTTCGCGTTATCGACATGGTATGCATTTTGGTTTTACAAAGGATGGCTGCCGCTCACGGAACGGTTTGATTTGCTCGATAAGTTCAATTTCGCCCGCTATCATTTTTTGCGGCCGATGGTCATTTACGTTTTGTTTGCGATGGCGCTGAAAATTATTTGGCAGGAAGGACGGCGGTGGCGGGCGGTCAGCGCGGCGGCGATCGCTTTGCAGCTGTTGGTGCTTGTCTTGCACAATGAGGAAATCGTCTACCGCAACAAGCCGTCATTTCGCGAATTTTACGCTGAGAAGCAATTTGCCGCCATCCGCGAGTATATCGGCCGTCCCGTCCATACATACCGCGTCGCCAGCATCGGCATCCACCCGGCGATCGCCCAGTACAACGGTTTTTACACGCTTGATACGTACAACAACTTTTACCCGTTGGAATACAAACACCGGTTCCGCCGCATTATCGCCAAGGAGCTGGAAAAAAACAAAAAGCTGCGCGAGTATTTTGACGAATGGGGCGGGCGCTGCTACCTTTTTGTCGACGAACTCGGCAAACATTATATGTTCAAGAAAACGTCGAAGCGGACGATCCGCCATCTTGAATTGAACACAAAAGCGTTTTACGCCATGGGCGGGCGTTATATTTTCTCGGCGTTGCCGATTGAAAACGCAAGCGACAACGCGTTGCATCTTGAGCGTGTGTTTCGCTCGGACGAATCTGCTTGGACGATTTACTTATACAAGGTCGCATGGAAAGGGGGAACGTGAGATGTCCGAACCGGTAGTAGCCATCGTCGTGCCGTGTTACAACGAAGAAGAGGTGCTCCCAGAGACGATCCGCCGCTTGCAGGCGCTGCGCGGCGAACTTGTTGAGGAAAAAATGATTTCGCCCAAAAGTGCGCTCTTGTTCGTGGATGACGGAAGCCATGACGATACATGGAAAATCATTTACAAGGCGAGCTTGCGCCATCCGGAAGTGAAAGGGCTGAAACTGGCGCGCAACGCTGGGCATCAAAACGCGTTGCTGGCCGGTCTGTTTGCGGCAAAAACACACGCCGACTGCTTGATTTCGATCGATGCCGATTTGCAAGATGATTTGTCGGCCATTCGCGAATTTGTGCAAAAGTTTCGCGAAGGGTATGACATCGTTTACGGCGTGCGCCGGCGTCGCGATACGGATACGTGGTTTAAACGCCATACCGCCCAAGGATTTTATCGGTTAATGAAGATGTTTGGCGTTGATCTCGTGTATAACCATGCCGACTACCGTCTGATGAGCCGGCGCGCGGTCGAGGCGCTCGAACAGTTCGGGGAAGTGAACTTGTTTTTGCGCGGCATCGTTCCGCTTCTAGGTTTTCGCTCGGCGGCCGTCTATTACGACCGGAAAGAACGGCTGGCCGGAAAAACAAAATACCCGTTAAAAAAAATGATCGCTTTTGCGCTCGACGGGGTCACATCGTTTAGCGTCACCCCGATTCGCTTTATTTCGCTCATCGGCTTTCTCTCGTTTGTCGTCAGCCTCATCTTCGGCGCCTATTTTCTCTTTTTAAAGTGGGCTGGACATACCGAGACGGGATGGACGTCGCTCATTACCTCGATTTGGCTGCTAGGGGGGCTGCAGCTCATCGCCCTTGGGCTGATCGGGGAATACGTTGGAAAAATTTATAAGGAAACGAAACGGCGGCCGCGCTACATCGTCGATTTGGATTTATGGAACTGGCCACTGCCGCAGCGGCTGTCGCCATCGGCTTCGTCCGAGGAGGCGGAAGTGGCGAAGCGGCTGCGGCCATAAGGAAACGGCAGGCGTGCACAAGCGCACCGTTTTTCTTTGTCTTGCAATTCTAAAAAAGAAAGAGTAGACTGATGGATGGGAATGATATGGTGGATTGGCGGGGGATGCAGAGAAGGCGGTCTTTCGCCGGCTGGCAAAGGCTGTTTGTCGAGAAAGGGGAGGGTAAGCGATGGCCGATTGGCGTGAATGGGCGGAACTGCGCGAGCGGGTGAGAGAGGCCAATCCGCTCGTCCACAATATGACGAATGTCGTCGTGACGAATTTTACGGCGAACGGATTGCTGGCGCTTGGCGCTTCGCCGGTGATGGCGTATGCGAAAGAGGAAGTGGCAGAGATGGCGAAGCTTGCCGGCGCGCTCGTATTGAACATCGGGACGCTGAACGCTGAGGAAGTAGAGGCGATGTTGATCGCCGGCCGGGCGGCGAACGAAGCCGGTGTGCCGGTGGTGTTCGACCCGGTCGGAGCCGGGGCCACGCGCTATCGAACGGAGACGGCGCGCCGCATCGCCGAACAGGTGAAGCTTGCAGCGGTCCGCGGCAATGCGGCGGAAATCGCCAATATGATCGGCGAGATGTGGGCGATTAAAGGCGTCGACGCCGGGGAAGGAAGCGGCGATGCCGCGGCTTTGGCGAAGCGGGCGGCGGCCAAGCTTGGCACCGTTGTGATCATCACCGGAAAGGACGATGTCGTCACGGACGGAAACACGACGTATTTGGTTCACAACGGCCACCCGCTGTTGACGAAAGTGACCGGGACGGGCTGTTTGTTGACGTCGGTGATTGGGGCGTTTGCCGCTGTTGAGCGTGATATGGTGAAGGCAGCGGTGGCGGCGCTCGCCTATTATGGCGTCGCGGCGGAGCGGGCGGCTGCAGAAGCTGGGGAGCGCAGTCCGGGCCGTTTTCAGTCGTTGTTTCTAGACGCGTTGGCGCACACAAGCGCCGATGATGTGAAGCGTGACGGACAGGTCGAACAACGGTAAAAGGAGAGGGGAGCCACATGGTATTCAAAGCGTTGACGATTGCTGGTTCGGACAGCGGCGGCGGCGCCGGCATTCAAGCGGATCTCAAAACGTTTCAAGAGCTTGGCGTGTTTGGCATGTCAGCGATCACAGCGGTGACGGCGCAAAATACGCTTGGCGTGCAAGGCGTCTTTCCGCTGTCGGCGGAGGCGGTCGCCGCCCAGATCGAATCGGTGGCCGCTGATTTAGGCGCCGATGCGGTGAAAACCGGCATGCTTTTTAGCGCCGATATCATCTGCACGGTGGCTGAACAGGTGAAAAAACACGGCTGGAAGCGGCTTGTCGTCGATCCGGTGATGATCGCGAAAGGCGGCGCCCCGTTGCTGCAAGAAGAGGCGGTGGCGGCGCTGAAAGAAGAACTGTTGCCGCTGGCGCTTGTCATTACGCCGAACATTCCGGAAGCGGAAGCGCTGACCGGCACGTCCATCCGCACGATGGATGACCGCCGCGAAGCGGCGCGCCGTCTGCACCGGATGGGCGCCCGCTACGTCGTGATTAAAGGCGGCCATGATGACGACGGCGAGGAAACGGTCGATTTGCTGTATAATGGAGACGGATTTTCGTATTTTAAAAGCAAGCGGATCGACACGCGCCATACGCACGGGACCGGTTGTACGTTCGCGGCGGCGATTGCGGCTGAACTGGCGAAAGGGCGCCACCCCGCTGATGCTGTGGCAACGGCGAAGGCGTTTGTACAATCGGCGATTGCCCATCCGCTCGGCATCGGCCAAGGCCACGGGCCGACGAACCATTGGGCGTATCGGCAATATGGGGAGTGAGACGGGTGGCGCGCATCACAAGCGAAGAAATGAAAGAGCGGTTGGCGGTGTACTTTATTATGGGAACCCCAAACAGTGAGAAGCCGGCGGAGCAGGTGCTCGAGGAAGCGCTTGACGGCGGCGTGACGCTGTTTCAATTTCGCGAAAAAGGACCGGGCGCTTTCAAAGGGGAAGACAAAGCGGCGCTCGCCCAAAGATTGCAGCGTCTTTGCCGCACTTATGGCGTGCCGTTTATCGTCAACGATGACGTCGAGCTGGCTATGGCCATCGATGCCGACGGTGTCCACGTCGGCCAAGATGATGAAGACGCGCGGCGCGTGCGGGAGAAAATCGGTGATAAAATTTTAGGCGTTTCCGCCCACAACGTCGAAGAAGCGATGGCGGCGATGGCGGCAGGGGCTGATTACATCGGCGTCGGCCCGATTTATCCAACCCGCTCAAAGGATGATGCGAACGAAGCGCAAGGCCCCGATATTCTTCGCCGCCTCCGCGAAGCGGGGATTACGATTCCGATTGTCGCCATCGGCGGCATTACGGCTGACAATGCAAGAGAGGTGATGGAGGCCGGAGCGGACGGGGTGTCGGTCATCAGCGCCATCGCGTCATCTCCGTCGCCTAAAGCCGCCGCTTCTCGTTTATTGGAGGCGGTGCGGGCTGCCCGTGTGAAACGGTGACCATCAAACAGACAAGACAAAAGGGTGTCCTGTTCGCAGGACACCCTTTTTGCGTCTTATGAAGCCGTCTGCCGCCACCTCGGCCACCGCCATTCAAGCAGCGGCCGCACGAGCCGGACGACCGGCCGGCTGCCGAGAACGAGCATAACGGCGACCGACAGCGCGAGCAGAAGCGGATAGCCGTGCACATCCATAATAAAATCCGTAAACGGCGTTTCGTGCAAATATTTTAAAATAAACCCGTGCAAGATATAGATGTAAAACGTGCGCGCCCCAAGCACGGAAAACGAGAAGCGCCGGCTCGGGATGAGCGACAGAAAGCCAAACATCATGAGCAGGCTCGCCCCATAAATGGCAAGGCGGCTCGCCGCGCCGGCCGGCTCCGACACGCCGAGCGTATCGTATGACTTTGAGCCGTACAACCAGTCTTGCGGCAAGTCTGGAAACCCGAAATGAATGAGCACAAACATGCCAGTCAGCACAAACAGCGAAGCGACGCGCACCGGTGCGGCAAACAGGCGCTCGATCGCCGGCTTTGGCGTGAAAAACCCGAGCAAAAAGAACGGGAAAAACGTGAGCGTTCTTGACAAGCTCAGCCATTTTTCCGCTTCCATCATCCCGCCGGCCAAGCCGAGAAGAAGCGCCATCGGCAGCGCGATCCGCTTCGGCAGCCGGCCGAACCATAACAGCAGCACGTTCCAGCTGAACAGGCTGAGCAAAAACCATAGGCTCCAATGCGGGGTCAACAAGTCAAGTTCCAACGACTGTTTGTCGTACAGGAAGAAGTAGTAGACCGAGTACAGCAGCTGGAACAGAACGTACGGAATGAGCAGCTTTTTCGTAATTTTTTGCAAGTAGCCGTGTTCATAGAACTTTTTGGCGAAATAGCCGGAAATGAAAATGAACGCCGGCATATGGAAAAAGAAAATCCACGTATACAAGCTGTGCACCCATAAGACGCCGTCAATGTACGGGCGCAGAAAGTGGCCAAACACGACAAGGAGCATCAACGCACACTTCGCGTTGTCAAAATAATAGTCCCGCTCCTTCACAGTGTTTCCTCCTTTCTAACACATCAATTCGAATCATACTTCTTCTTTTTGGGGGAGTCAACCGCAGAAACATGCCGCTGCCGGAAAGCGGCTGTCCATGCAACAGTTTGACAAAGAAAGGTGATGATTGGGTGAAAAACGACCGCCGCGAAACGGACGATATGACGCAGTTATTGCAAATCATCAACGCCAAAGGGGACGAAGGGGAATTGAACGCCATCGTCTGCAACGATGAATTGTTTTGGAAAAGCTTGCGGGCGCAGGCGGAAGACAGTGCAAAAGGAGGCGAATAAGAAATGGAGTTGCTGCGGGCGAAACGGATCGCCGAGGCCGGAGAGATCGTCCCGGTGACGTATGAAGGAAAACGGGTGATCATTCAGCACGTCGATGAAGGGCGGGAAATGGCGCGCATTTATTTTGCTGATGAGCCGGAACGCGAGCAAGACGTACCGGTGCGCCTGCTTGAAGAGCTGTAGGCGCCGGGCAAGTTGTCGTTGTTTTGTCAAGGGAAAGCCGATGACACTCCTTGTTCGAATATGATATAATAACGAAAGAAATGACGCTTGAACATTGGAGTGAGCAATATGAACATCGGGTTTGGAGAAATTGCGCTCATCGTCTTTTTCGCATTGCTCATTTTCGGGCCGAAAAAGCTGCCGGAGTTAGGGCAAGCGGCTGGAAAAACGCTGCGTGAATTCAAAAACGCGACAAAGGGCATCATTGACGACGACGAGGCGACAAAAGCGCAAAAATAAGAGGTTGGGCGAGAGCCTAGCCTCTTATTTTTTGCTTTGTCAGCCATTGTTCTCTCGCCGCAAAAAAAAAGACAAGCTCTGCTGACAAGCGCCATATACATATACGGAGGTGCGTTCGTTCGTTGCAATCAGCCGGTGGCGGAGGGGAGTCATGATGATCAAAAAAATGGCGGCGGTGATCGTCGGCAGCCTGTTGCTTGGCGTTGGCATCAACGTCTTTTTAGTTCCTCACCATTTGCTTGATGGGGGAATGATCGGGCTCGGATTGATCGCCAAATATGTCTGGAACGTGCAAGCCGGATTGATGATGATCGTCTTAAGCGTTCCGCTTTACGTGGCGGCTTGGTTTTACTACCGCCCGTTTTTTTACAACAGTTTGCACGGTCTTTTGTTTTCCTCTTGGATGATTGACGTATTGTCGGTGTTGCGCGGCGTGGTGGCGCTCGATCCATTGTGGAGTGCCATGATCGGCGGAATCTTGGTTGGTGCAGGCATCGGGTTGATGCTGCGTGAGGAGACAAGCACGGGCGGCACCGACTTGCTCGCCCAGTTTATCGCGCGGCTGACGAACTGGAACGTTGGGATCGTTATTTTTGTGATTGATGCGTGCATCATTTCAGCTAGAAGCTTGATCATCGACTCCGTGCCCTTTGTTCATTCGCTTGTCGTCGTCACGGTTGTCGGGGCGGTGACAACGATGTTGACGCACGAAAAAACGATGGGGGTGTAATCCAGTCCCCACCGTTTTTTCATGGCCATTCCCCGCCTGTCCGCTGTCATGATCAAGACGGAAAGGGAGGCGGTTATGGAACTTGAGCGTTCGAGCCTGCAACGCTTCGTTGAGATGGCGTCATTCCGTTGCAACGGGCGGCATGCAGGCTGTTCCAGATGGAAGGCGGGCGCTTGTTCACGGTTTCGCCAGCTCGAGGGCACGATAGACGTTGATAAGTCCGTAGCCATAATACGGATCTTTTCCTCTCTCGCCTAAGTCATCAGCGCTTTCGAGAATAATGTCGCGCACTTCATCGTTCGAAAGCCGCGGGTTGACGGAGCGGATCAAAGCGGCGAGTGCGGTGACGTGCGGCGCGGCCATCGACGTGCCGGAAAGGGCGGCGTACCGGTGGCCGGCAAACGTGCTGGCAATGTTCGTTCCAGGCGCGACGACATCCACATAGTCGCCGTAGTTGGAATAAAGTGCATAGGAAAGATCCGGATTGACAGCGCCAACACTGATCACTTCTGGATACGCGGCCGGAAAGCTCGGCTGTGATGTGCTGTCGTTGCCGGAAGCGGCGACAAGCACGACATCATGGGCGGCGGCGTAGCGGATCGCCTCTTCAAGCACCGAGGACGGTTGGTAGTTGCCAAGGCTTAAATTGATGACCTTTGCCCCGTGGTCGACCGCCCAGCGGATGCCTTTCGCCACGTCGATGCTCGTTCCATAGCCGTCCGCATTTAATGCTTTGACGGCCATGATCGGGTTGAACCATGTTATGCCGGCGACTCCTTCGTCGTTGTTCGGCTGTGAGGCGATAATGCCAGCGACATGGGTGCCATGGCCATTTTCGTCATTCGGAGAGCGGTCGTCGGCCAATACGTTGTATCCGGGACCAAGGCGGCGGATTAAATCGGGATGGGTCAAATCGACCCCGCTGTCAATGATGGCGACAGGCACGGTTTGTTTGCCGCGCGACAACGTCCAGCCGGCTTCGGTATGAATGGCCGGCAAACTCCATTGGTAGCGGGCGTAAAACGAATCGTTCGGGATCAGCGCCGGCTTGTTCCACTCATTTTGCATGTAAATGTAGTGCGGTTCGCAATAATCAACCATCGGAAGGGATCGGAAATAGCGGCGCATCTCTTCGTACGTTTGCCCGCGCGAACGGAATACAAACACGTGGTCGACCTGCTTGATGAGCTGGCCGGCGATGGCTGCCTCCATTTGTTGAAGACGGCTTTCCGATGGCAATGCCCGAAAGCGGACGACGATCTCATTGGCGAAATAATGGCTTCGGTCACCGCGGCGATTATGGAGGATTTCCCGAATGCGCGGGTGCTTGTTCAACTGCTGTTTCAGCTGTTCGCCTGCGCTTAAGCTGTCTAAGGCGACAACGGTTGGATGGATGGGTGCGACCTCGGCGTCAAACGGCTTCAGCCGTGGTGGAGCCGGGGCGTTTTCTTCTAGAACCGGTCGCCCCAAGGCGGCTGCGGCAACGAGTAGAGCAACAACCGCGCTGGTCGCGGCCCATATTCGGTATCGGCGTTTCACGCTGTTCACCTCCTTGTTGTTAGGATGGGCGAATGGAGGGCAAATCATGAAAAATGGGATTCCCCTTGCAGCGGGCGAATCCCATTTGTGCGTTCAGCGGCCGGCTGATTGCAACACTTGCTGCGCCGTTTGCATATCGACGCGCAGCTGCTCTTGGACGTTGGTCGGATGATAGTATCCTTTGTTGATCATGTATTGGCTAATTTGCTCGTGAAACGCAATCGCGTCATTTAACTTCCCTCCGAAAGAAGTCTCCTACTTCTAAACGTGAAGGTGCGCCAGCACCAGTGAAAGTGGGAGATGAATGTCGGTTGGCGTTAGCCAACGAATAGGATAGAATATGGCTAGAACGGACACCTTCGGAACGAAGGGAAGCGTAAAGGGTTCTTGTGTGTGGCTTACCGTTCGGCGAACACGCACAAGTCGCTTGAAGCCCCCACCTCCAAGCGAAGCGTAGGTGGTGGGTAGTTCACATGTTGCTTCAGCGTATTGCGCACTTCCGGGGTTGTTGCTTCGGCAATGGCCATTGCGCACGCTTTGATCGCACTTTTCGCCCCAATGAGATAGTCGGCGGCGATCATTTGATCATTGAATACGCCGGTCGGCGTCATCGTTGCCTGCATCGTTGTCCCTCCTCCGTTCGTTACGATAATAAGTTTTGCAAGTCGCGGATGTGCTGCTCTGTTTTTTGCATGTCTTGTTGAATGAGCGATTTCAGCTGCGGGTCGCTCGCCATTAGACTATTTGTTGTCGCACACGTCGTGCTGATCGCTTTTGGGGATGTTTTCCTTGCAATGACGTTCCTCGGATTGTCCACACTAACGGACAAGGAGGGACAATCGATGAACGAAACGTGTTTCTATTGCCAATGCGAGTGCGACGACAACGTGCATTACGTCTCGTTCCATGCGAACGATGAAGAACGCGAGGAAGCGCTTTGTCCGGAATGTTACCAAGAATGGCTGCAGGGCATGAAAGGCTAAAAAAACCGCACCGGTTCGGTTACGGTGCGGTTTTTTCTGCGAGCGGAGGGGTGGTGACGACATCGGACAAGTCGCTCTCTTCGTCATAAGAACGATACACGGCTGCTTTGGTCCGCGGAGCGTGAAGCGACAACGATAAAATGCGCTCGTTCCCGTTGTGGGCGACTTTTGTTTCCATCCTCAGCGCCGCATCCGCCAGTGTCAGCGAGTAAAAGCGGTACGTCAAACCGAGCCAAGTGCGCTCGGACCGGACGGTGTCCGGATGATGGCGGATCAGCTCCGCCAGCTCGGCAAACGAATGGTTTTCCCGCTGAAGCCATTCGCGAATGGCGGCTGCCGTCTGTTCCAGCAAATGTTTCCATGACGGTGTCATCGACATCATCCTTTTTTACATCCAGCATGCCCATTTTCGCCCTTTGTTATGCGGGCAGGCGGATGGAAAACGTCGTCATGTCTTCATCGGATGAACAGCGGATATCTCCGCCATGGTCTTCAATCACTTTTTTGCAAATGTACAACCCGATGCCGGTTCCGAGTTTTTTCGTCGTAAAAAACGGCTCGAAAATCGTTTCCACAATGTCGGCCGGAATGGACGGACCGTTGTTGGCGATTTCGATGATGATGCTTCCGTCTTGGCAACGGGCGGCGATGTTGATCCGCCGCGGTTTTTCCCTCTCTTTCAACGCTTCGATCGAGTTGAGCAAAATATTTACCAGCACCTGGCGCAGCTGATCTTTATAGGCAAATATATGTATGGATTCATCGATCGCCACCGAAAGGTCGACATCGCTGTCGACGATCGTGGCGTATAAAAACTCGATAATTTCCTCCAACAACTGGTGAAGTGAAAACGTTTCCTTTTCGCTTTCAACAATTTCTTTGCGTGAGGCATGCAAAAATTGCGAAATGCGAAATTTCAGCTGCTGCAACTCATGGTCGATAATGTCTAAATAAGGAAGATGCGGATGCTCAAACTTCAATAATTGAATAAAACCAATAATAGCCGTAAGCGGATTGCGAAACTCATGGACAAAACTCGATGACATTTGTCCGAGCAGCGTCAGCCGGTCTTGATGCGATCTGGCAATGAGCGCATTTTTCTCATGCAGCTCCTTTTCTTTTAACTCATTGTATTTGGTGACCGCATGAAACAAAAACTGGTCAAACAACTCGTTCATATGGTCAATGAGCGGGGCGAGCTCATCGACGGACAGCGGTGCGGCCAACGCATGGTTGATGATCAGGCGCCGTCCCAAGTTTACGTTGTAAACAAGGGCGCCGATGCCGGCGTTCATCTCCGCCCGTTCTTTGGCGATTTTGTTCGCCAGCCGTTCAACCATCTCGCCGGGCCGCGACTGCAGCAGCGCCTCTTTGACCAAGGTGAACACCGCCAAGCCGTTTTGTTCGACACAGTCGATATATTTGTCATCGTCGGCAATTTTCATTTGCTGCCGCCAATAGGCGAGGAAGTCCGGCAAATGGGTTTCCAAATGGGTGACAAGCTGCTGTGCGGCAGATGCCAACAAAGCCACCTCGCTTTCTGTCGTTTATTTTTATTATAATTGGGAACATCGAACTAGAACAGAGGGAAAATGGCTGCATATCCGAGAAAACTAGTTTCCTTCCGCGAAAAAGGCGGGTGGTTTGAACAAAAACGGAAAAATCATTTATAATGAATGGGACGAACAAATATTTTGCAAAAGGTTGGGGACGATCGTGAAATTGTATGACTCGATTTTAGATTTGATCGGTGGCACGCCGATCGTGAAACTCAACCGTCTCCCGGATCGGGAGGGAGCGGACGTATATATAAAACTCGAATCGTTCAACCCAGGCGGCAGCGTCAAAGATCGGCCGGCTTGGGAAATGATCCGCCGGGCAGAGGCGGAAGGGAAAATTACGCCTGGAAAAAGCACGATCATCGAACCGACGTCCGGCAACACCGGCATCGGGTTGGCCATGGTGTGCGCCGCCCGCGGGTATCGCTGCATCATCACGATGCCCGACAATGCGACGGTGGAGCGGGTGAAAATTTTAAAGGCGTACGGAGCCGAAGTTTATTTGACGCCGGCGGAGAAGCGGATGCAAGGGGCAATTGATGAAGCGAACCGGCTGGCTGGCGAAATCCCTGACAGCTTCATTCCGATGCAGTTTGAAAATTCGGCCAATCCGGATGCGCATCGCCATACAACGGCGGTGGAAATTTACGAGGCGTTTGATGGGCGGCTCGATGCGTTCGTGCTCACCGCCGGCACCGGCGGGACGGTGACGGGAACAGGAGAGGAACTGAAAAAGCGCATCCCAAATTTGCGCATTTACGTCGTTGAACCGTACGGTTCGCCGGTGTTGTCGGGCGGGAAGCCGGGGCCGCACAAAATTCCCGGCACGGGTCCGGGGTTTATCCCGAAAATTTTAAACCGCTCGATTTACGATGACATTTTTTTGATCAAAGATGAGGATGCCCAGCAAATGGCGCGCCAACTGGCGGCCAAGGAAGGCATTTTGGTCGGCGCCTCAGCGGCGGCGAGCGCTTATTACGCCATCAAAGTGGCAAAACAGCTCCCGAAAGGCGCCCGCGTCCTTTGCATGGCGCCCGATTCCGGCGAGCGGTATTTGTCATCCGATTTATTCGCCGATTAAGCGGACGTCGATCGACGAAAAAAGCGAGGATTTCTTGCCTTTCATTGGGAAGTGAAGCATTCCTCTCTGCAAAACAAAGAGGAATGCTTTTGTTTGATCGTTTGCCGGTGTGGAGAACAAAAAAACCGACCGGTCGTTCTTGATGAAGGATGACAATCGGCTTTCTTTCTGGTTCCTTGGCGCATGCATTGAGCGCCTCAGCGGGGAGTGCGGTGAATCGTTGCTGTTCTTTTGGCAGATCGAACGAGCGCAGCGCTGCGTCATGGTCGGAATGATAAAAACAGTGACGGATTTCATGAACCATTTCGAATTCCTCCATCGATGACGGCAGGAACGCTTGTGGAGATGGGCCGGCAATTGCCGGTGATGTTGCTGACAGCGTTCATCGCTTTGGCGCCGGGGGGTATGGATCAAATGGGGATTTTGGCGCGGGAAGCGCATGCCGATCTTGCTGTTGTGACAAGTTATCAAATGTTCCGCATTTTTTTCATTTTGCTTGTCGTTCCGCCGGTGCTGAAAAAATGGTTTGCCGCCCGCTGGTTTCGATCGATTGAACGATGGGTCATGCCGTCTGCGTCAATCCAAAAGAAAGGGCTGTGACAAGAAACAAATATATGCTAAACTAGAAAGAAAAAGGAGGGGGTTGCCATGAACCATTCGACCGTTTATCGTCCGCACAGCCCGGTGGCGAAGTTGGCGGTTTCCTTTTTAGCGGCGCTGGCTGTTGCGACCGCAGGGCTGTATGCCGGGCAATGGGTGCCGGCCGGGATGTACTTGCCGCTCTATGGCTTGGAACTCATTTTGCTTTTGGTGATGATCTTCGCCCGCAGCAAAAAAGCGGTCGGCTATCCGCTCATGTTTGCGTTTATGTTTGTCTCGGGGGCGACGCTCTATCCGCTCATCGGCTATTACTTGTCCGTCATCGGCGCAGCGGCGGTGTTCAAAGCGTTTGCGCTGGCCGTCGTCTCGTTTTCCGGCGTTGCCATTTACGCGGCGAGAACGAAAGAAGATTTTTCGTTCCTCGGCGGGTTTTTGATGCTTGGCGCGTTTGCGCTTCTTGGCTTGCTGATCATCCAATGGTTCATTCCATTTTCCAGCGTCGGGCAAATGGGCATCGCTGCTTTGGGGATTTTGATTTTCCTTGGCTTTACGATTTACGACATCAACCGTTTGGCCCGCTACGGCTTTACGGAAGCGGATATCCCGATGATTGTCGTCAATATTTACCTTGATTTCATCAATTTGTTTGTCTACATTTTGCGTTTTTTCGCCAGCGATGAGGATTGAGTGCCAAAAAGGGCTGCCAAAAGGAGCAGCCCTTTTTCTATGACGATGGCACAGATCAAAGCGGCAAGTCGAAATGGTGCGGCTGTTTTTTTACGGCATGAAAGGTGAAACGCGGTGAGGCAGGAATCGGCAAATGGTGGGGCGAATAAAAGAAAGAAATGGAGAAGAAAGGGGCCTCATGATGAAGTTTGCCGTCAATGTTTCGACGATTTTCACGGAAGCGCCGTTTCTTGCCCGGTTTGCCAAGGCGAAGCAGCACGGGTTTTCGCACGTTGAGTGCCAGTTTCCGTACGCTGCGGCGCCTGAGGCGGTTGCCGCTGAACTGGAGGAATACGGGCTGTCGCTCGTTACGATCAACTTGCCGGCCGGCGATTGGGAAAAGGGGGAGCGCGGACTGGCGATTCTTCCCGGCCGTCATGACGATTTCCGCCGTGCGCTTGAGGAAGGGGTGCGCTATGCGCTCGCGCTTGGCGCGCCGCGTCTTCATTGCATGGCTGGAGTGGTTCCGGCCGATTTGCCGCGGGAACGGGCGAAAGAAATATACATGCGCCGTTTGGATGAGGCGGCCGCTGCGCTCGGCGTCCACGGTTTGACGCTGACGATTGAACCGATCAATCCGTTCGATATGCCGGGCTACTTTTTAACGGATATTGATGAAGCCGTGGCCATCATTCGCGCTCTTGGCAGGGCAAATGTGAAAGTGCAATACGACATCTACCATATGGCGCGGCTTGGGAGCGATGTGACAGCGACGTTTGCGGCCTATGAACCATTGATTGACCATGTGCAATTTGCCGATGCCCCCGGGCGGCATGAGCCGGGGACGGGAGCGCTTCCGTATCGCGAGATTTTCGCATTTTTGCAAGAGCAAGGCTACAATGGAGCGATTGGACTTGAGTACATTCCATCAGGGAAAAGCAGCGAAAGTTTTGCCTGGTATGAGGAATACCGCGGAATGAAAGGGGGAGGCGGACGATGATGCGCGTCGGCTTTATCGGATTGGGCGTGATGGGATCGCGCATGGCGAAGCGGCTGCTTGAAGCGGGATTCAATGTTACGGTGTACAACCGCACGCCGGAAAAAGCGGCACCGCTGGTGGAACGCGGCGCCCGGCCGGCTGTGACAGCAGCAGAACTGGCCGGTGAGGCGGATATCATTTGCACGTGTTTATCGATGCCGGATGATGTCATCGAAGTGTATACAGGTGAAGGCGGCGTCCTCAGCGTGGCCCGACCTGGGACGATTTGTCTTGATTTTACGACCGTCGGCCCGAAAACAAGCCGATTTGTCGCCCGGCGCGCCGGTGAGCGCGGCGTCGCCTATTTGGATGCGCCAGTAAGCGGCGGTCCGGAAGGGGCGGAGCAAGGGGCGCTGACAATCATGGTCGGCGGAGCGAAAGAAGCATGGGAGCAGGTGCGCCCACTGCTTCAGGCGTTGGGAAAAACGGTCGAATATTTAGGGGAAAGCGGCGCCGGCAGCGCGGCGAAAGCGATCAACCAGTACTTGGTCGCCGTCCATTCCGTCGCCGCGGCGGAAGCGATGGTCGCTGGCGTCGCTTATGGGCTTGATGCCGGGAAGCTGTATCGGCTGTTAAAAGAAAGCTACGGAGACAGCCGGATGCTGCGCCGCCATATGGAGCAGTTCGTGCTGCCGCGTCAATTCACTCCTGGCGGGGCGGTGAAGTATGTGCACAAGGACGTGCGCCTGGCGAACGAGTTGATGGACGAGATCGGCCTTGGCCGCCGCCTCGGCATGCAGGCGGAAGAAGCGTTTGCCGAAGCGGTCGCCGCAGGCCTTGCCGATTTGGATATGTCAGCGGTCATCCAGCCGCTCGAACAGCGGGTCAAGGTGACAGTGGAAGAGACAGAATGAACAAAATGATTGATGAATTCAAAAAATTCGTTGAAAAAATGCATGATCAATGATTTAATAGAGGTAGCGGCACCCTCGCTGCGCAGGGAGCCGTTCGCCTTGCCGAAACGCCAGATGCGTTTCATTTTTTTAAACTATGAAAAAGAAACATTGTTTCCTATCGCGAAACAAAGGAGGGGCAACGATGCTCTCGTTGACATGGCTGGATGAGTTAAGCGCGCTTTTGCGCCCCGGACAAATCGAAGTGAACGAATCCCCGCACCCCCTCGGCAACAGCGGGGCGGCGACCGTTTATCCGCAAACGGAAGACGAGATCGCCGCCGTGCTCCGCTATGCCGACCGCCAAGGCAAAAAGGTCGTCATCGCCGGCCGCGGCACGAAACGGGGGTTCGGCGGGCAACGGGAACAGGCAGACATCTTGTTGTCATTGGAACACTATACCGGCATTGTCGAACATGCGGCCGCTGATATGACGGTCACCGTGAAGGCAGGAACGAAATTTGGCGATTTGCAGCGCGCGCTCGCCCCGTATCGGCAAAAGGTCGCCTTAGATCCGTTTTGGCCGGAGGAAGCGACGATCGGCGGAGTGATTGCGGCCAACGACAGCGGACCGAAGCGTCTCGGCTACGGGTCGGCGCGCGATTCCGTCATCGGGATGCGCATCGTGTACCCAGATGGGACGATCATCCGTTCAGGCGGCAAAGTCGTGAAAAACGTCGCCGGCTACGATATGAACAAGCTGTTCATTGGAGCGATGGGGACGCTCGGCGTGTTGAGCGAGATCACGCTCAAGCTCCGGCCGCTGCCAAAATATGAAAGTGTTGTTTTATTCCTGAATCCGTGACAAAACATCTTTACAATGGTCGCAAACCGTTGATACGATAA